>WNGO01001625.1_pt1 | contig 22632 bp, 21 predicted proteins | sample 5400511 | NCBI WGS metagenome assembly WNGO01 (sample SAMN13153380, study PRJNA577476) | soil metagenome | isolation source: 20 cm soil or saprolite under Garry oak tree replicate 2 | place: USA:California | collected 2016-06-15 | reverse complement strand
TCGCGTGGGATTCCTGTTCTGACCGCGAACTCCCGGCCCCGGCGCGGCGTATACAACTTGGCGGTAACTTCCGGACCCACGGGCCCAACAGGAGCATACGCATGCGGATTCCTCTGCTCGGTGTCATCGTCTCGCTGTCGTCGGCTTGCGTCGCTCCGACGCCGGGCGCCGTCCAGCATGTGCCGGAGCCCGTCGCCACACGCTTCATCAATCCCGGGACGCTCGCGGCGCTTCCAGGGTTCACCCACGCCGTGCGCATCGGCGCGACGCTGTACGTGTCGGGTGAGATCGCCCTCGACAGTACCGGCGCGCTCGTCGGCGCCGGCGACCTCGGCACCCAGGCGGCGCAGGCCTTCGCGAACCTCACGACGGTGCTGCGGATCGGCGGGGCGACGCCGGCGGACGTCGCCAAGCTCACGATCTACGTCGTGAACTACGCTCCCGGGGATCTCGAGCGGATCCGCGACGCGGCGCCCGACTTCTTCGCGCGCCGCAGCCCACCGGCCGGCATCATGGTCGGCGTGCAGTCGCTTCCGCAACCGGGGTTGCTGATCGCCGTGGACGCGACCGCAGTGGTGCGCGCGATGATCCTGCCCCGTGACCAGCACCCGGAGCCGCGGTAGGTCACTTCGCCACGAGCCCCGAGAAGAACGGCAGCGCGATCGACACGGCGATCAGCAGGATGATGATCCACTCGAGGAGCTCCATCCGCAGGGACGCCGCCCGGTCCGCCATCTTGCCGTAGATGCCGTCGAGCGTCTGTAGCTTGCGGGAAATGCTCACGTCCCATTCGGCGAGATGGAACCGGCGGGACACGAGGCCGTACACCCGCGTGAGGTACTGCTCGCCGATCAGCTTGAGGGCGTTGGTCACCTGCTCGAACAGGACCGCGGCTTCGAGCTGCAGCCGTCCCAGGCGGCGGAGCGCCGGCCCGTAGGCACTCGGGAGGTAACGGCGCGTCCCGCGCCACCGGCCGAGCAGGTCGTACGCCCGCTCGAGCGCCTCGTCGAGCTGCGAGTCGAGGAATCGCATCTCGAGTAGCTGCGTGTTCGCGAACTCGATCACCGCCCGCACGTCTTCCCCTTCGGTGTCGAACAGCAGGGTCACGTCGGTGTCGATGAGCGTCGCGTCGTTCAGCCCGAACGACAGCCGCGATTCGAGCGCGTCGCTCACCTCCTGCTGCGACAGCGTACGGGACTCCGCCCGCAGCACCTGGGCCACCGTCTGGGCGTGCTCCGCCCACAGCACCGCCGCCTCGACCGGCTCGGTAAAGGCCTCGATCTGGAACACGACGTAGTCCTCGACGAAGTGGGCGAGGCGGGAGCGGATCGCGGCTTCGCCCAGCGTCTCCACCAGCTGTTGCACCCGGCGGCGCGAGTCCGCCTGCAGCAGCTCATGGCCGTAGAGGGCGGCGCTGAGGGCCGGCAGCCCCGTCAGCGGCCCATGGAGGGGAATGCCGTAGCTCACCGACACGGCGCCGAAGTCATACAGCACGAACTCCACGAATGGCGCCGTTTGGGGTCCCCCTTCACCGACGGCCAGCGGCTCGGCCGCGTCGGTGACGCGCAGCGGTGCGGGGTCGTACTCGAAAAACGCGGGGGCGCGCCGCTTCTGCTTGACGGCCAGCCGTTCGGTGGCGCTCGCGAGGCGGCGCTCCGCCGCCGCGAGGTCGATGGCATGCGCCACGTCGTACGCGAACAGAACGTAACCGGTGCCTTGGGCGATCGTGGGAACGGCCATGCGGAAATCCCCCCCCCTCCTCCCGAACGCTCGCCCCCCCGGGCGTCATTGCGCCAGGCCGCCCTCTTTCTCCCGCGCCACGGTGGGGATGGCGAACGTCGGCCGGGCCATTTCGGGTAGGCCGAGATGCGAGCGCGCGCGGTTCAACGCGTCATCGATGTTCCCGTGCACGTTCTCCTCCCCCATTTCGTCGTACAGTCCCGAGCGCTCGAGCGCCACGAGTGGCTGTGTGTGCACATCGGACAGCAGCACGAGGGTGCCGTCCCGGCGACTGCGGCGGATCAGGTCACGCAGGGCATGCAGGCCGGTCGAGTCCATGGCCGGCACGTGGCGCATCCGCAGGATCAGGACCTTGGGCTTCCCCGCGATGCGACTCAGACGCTCCTTGAAGGTCTCGGCGGCGCCGAAGAAGAACGGCCCGGTGATCTCATACACTTCCACCCCCTCGGGCACCACGCGCCGCCGCACGGCGCTGGGGCCGCGCTCGAAGTCGTCCACTGGATCGCGGAATTCGTGGGTCAGCGCGCTGATGTTCGTCACCTCCGCCATCCGCCGCATGAAGAGAAAGGCCGCGAGCACCATGCCCACCTCGATCGCGACCGTGAGGTCCCACAGCACGGTCAGAAGGAACGTGGTGAGCAGCACTGCCACGTCGCTCTTCGGCGCCCGAAACTCGGCCAGGAAGGTGCGCCACTCACTCATGCTGTACGCCACGACGACGAGGATCGCCGCGAGCCCCGCCATCGGGATGAGTCCCGCCCAGCGGCCGAAGAACAGCGTGATCAGGAGCAGCGTCATCGCGTGCGTGATGCCGGCGACGGGCGTCCGCCCGCCGTTCTTCACGTTGGTCGCCGTGCGAGCGATGGCGCCGGTCGCGGGAATGCCGCCGAACAGCGGCGACGCGATATTGGCGATGCCCTGGGCCACCAGCTCCATGTTGGAGCGATGCCGGCCGCCGATCATACCGTCGGCCACCACCGCGGAAAGCAGCGACTCGATGGCGCCCAACAGAGCGATCGTGAACGCCGCGCCCGCGAGGCTGGGGAGCTGGTGCATCGAGATCGCCGGAAGCGCGGGCGCCGGCAGCGACGCATTGATGACACCGAACCGGCTGCCGATCGTTTCCACGGGCAGGTGAAGCAGCTGTACCGCCGCCGTCGCGACGATCAGGGCGACGAATGGGCTGGGAATGCGCCGACTGACGCGGGGCCAGACGACAATGATGGCGAGGGTCACGGTTGCGACGAGCACCGCCCAGACATTCACCACGCCGAGATGGGCGGCGAGCGCGCGCCACTTGGGGACGAAATCCGCGGGCACCGGCCCCATCCGGAGACCGAGGAAATCTTTCACCTCGTTGGAGAAGATGATGACGGCGATCCCACTCGTGAAACCGATGGTGACGGGGTAAGGAATGAACTTGATGGCAGCGCCCAGCCGCGCCACCCCGAAGCCGACGAGGATGAGGCCGGCCATGAGCGTGGCCATCGCGAGGCCGTCCACGCCGTGGCGCTGGACGATCGCGTACACGATGACGACGAACGCCCCCGTCGGCCCGCCGATCTGCACGCGCGAACCGCCCAGCGCCGAGATGAGGAATCCCGCGACAATCGCCGTGAACAGGCCGCGCTCGGGGCCGACCCCGCTGGCGATCGCGAAGGCGATCGCCAGGGGCAATGCCACAATGCCGACGATGACACCCGCCACCAGGTCGGCAAGAAACTGCTCGCGGGTGTACCCCGCGAGCGTGGTCACGAGCTTCGGGACGAGCCTGTCCAGAACCCCTGCGCCGGTCAGCGACGCAGGAATCTAAGAGGCTTGTGGTGTTACCGGGCCAGCCCCAAGACCTGGTCGAGCGAGAACGCCCCACCGCCCGTCACCAGCAACGCTGCGAGGGCGCCGAGCATGACCACGTGGTACTCGAACCCCTCTCCTTTGGCCTGCCCGAACCAGTTCATGAAGAAGCCGTTTGGCCGATGCACGAGCCCGCCACGGTCGGAACTCCCAGGCTTCTGAAGTGCTGCAGCGTCCCCGAGGGACCGTAGCCGCCGAACCATCCGAACAGCTTCTGGGCGCCGTGCGGAAACATCACCCCGGCCACCGTGAGGCGCAGCAGGAGTCCTGTAACATTGCCGGTGGTGTGGAAGATGAGATTGGCCATGCGACCTCGCATTATATAGAAATAGAGATACTTTACATCGAACAATCAATAAACCCACTGTCCCGCTCGCGGGTTCCTGGAGGCGAAATGCCACGAGACGTAGCGTTACACCTGTGGGTGGTGCTCGCGCGGGCCTTCGATGCCGTGGAGCGTCACTCCCGGGCCAGCATCGCCCGCTTCGGGCTGGGCACCACCGAGTTTGGGGTGCTGGAAGTGCTGTACCACAAAGGCGAGCTGCCGGTGTGCGAAGTGCAACGCCGGATCCTGGTGGAGTCGTCGAGCACGACCTACGTCGTGGACAAGCTCGTGCAACGCGGCCTGGTGCGGCGGCGCCCCGATGAGACCGACCGGCGCTCCGTGCGGCTGGACCTCACCCCGGCGGGACGACGCCTCATCCAGCGCATTTTTCCGCCGCACGCTCAAGCGATGCGGCGCGCCGTCGCGCCGCTGCCGCCGCGCGAGCAGGCACAGGCCATCCGGTTACTGCGGGAGCTGGGCTTGGGAGCGGCGCGACGGCTCAAAGAAGAAATCTGACGTCAATGGAACGTCACACCGAGAGCGAAATCCACGACGTTCTGCCGCCACTGCGTACGCGCGGTCCCGACCCCCGCTTCGTTCACGTTCCCGACCCCACCGTACATGTACGTAACGACAGGGGTGAGTGAGACGGCGCGCCCGAGCGGAATGTCGTAGCCCACGCCCCCCGTTAACCCCCAGCCGACGCCGTCGAAGGAAGGCGCGGAATTCACATAGTAGCTCGAGAAACCCACACCGCCGGTCACGAACAGTCCGCTCGCTGCGACGGGATAGACGGAGAGCGACGTCGTGACGTTGGCCATGCTTTCGGTGACGACGCCGTCGTCATGCCACCAGCCGTTGAGCGCCACGCCGAGCCGCAGGTTGGGGTTCGGTGTGCCGCCGAGCTTGAGGAATCCGGTGACGCCATCGATCCGAGGGCCGGAGCCGCACTGGTCACACGTCACGTTGGAGGAGCCGTACCCCAACCCCAAGCCCAGCCAGAAGCCCTCGCGGCGGTGGGAGTACTGCGCCTGCACGGCCGCAGCCGCGCAATTGAACGCCGCGACGAAGACGATGACTCGCGCTGCCCGGTGCATGGGGCCTCCCCGACGGGTGACGGCCGGGGGTCAGGCGAGTTCCGTGCCGCACGCTGCGAGCACACCCCCGATGAGGGGGTGTCCTCGCCCGCGGTCAGACGTCCGCCTACCGACGCATCAATGGAACGTGAGCCCGAGACTCAAATCGAAGACCGTGTGTTTCACCGACGGGATCCCGGCGCCGGTGCCGCTCGGGCTCAGATCGCCGTCCGAGCCCCAGTAGACGTTCCCGGTGGGGGTGAGCGAAATCATGCGCCCGATGCGGATGTCGTATCCCAGCCCGCCGAGCAGGCCGAACCCGTTCGTCTGAGTGGACCGTCCGCTTTCCGAGAGCCGGAAGACGGCCCAGCCGACGCCTCCCTTCACGAAGAATCCGGATTTCGCGGCGGGGTACAGGTATACCGCAACGGAGGCGTTGCCCACGTCCTCGGTCAAGTCAGAGACACTCTTCACCCAGCCGTTGAACTCACCTCCCAACAGCACGTTGGGATTCAGGGTCCCGCCCAATTTGATGTAGCCCGTCGCGGAACCGCCCTTCGCACTGTCGGCGAACGAGGTGCCCGAGGACGACAGAGAGGCCGACCCATAGCCGAACCCGAACCCGATCCAGAAGCCCTCACGCGTCTGCGGCTTCTGAGCCCGCCCACTCACGACCGCTCCGGCCGCGAGGAGGGCGACGATGCCGAGTACCCGAGTGACCGCATGCATAACCCCTCCTGTTGGGAACGCTCCAAGGTGGCGGGCAGGGCCGGAAAGGCACAATCCAGGGGCGCCGGGGCCGCCGGAGTGGGCTAACCTGACTTGATGGGATGGGACCTGTCCCGTGCATCAGACGCACGATTGCCGCGACGGCACGCAGTATGCTCCGTACAGCTATCGACTGATTGATACTGAATTCATGCATTTCGTGCACAGTTGCGTTGACACTACACATCCCAGGGGATAGCTTGTCCAACATGAAACTCATCACAACCATCGTGAGGCCCGAACGGCTGCCCGAGGTCAAGGCGGCCCTGTTCCAGGCCGGCGTCACCGGGATCACGCTCAGTCGCGTGAGCGGCCACGGGGGCGAGCAGGAAATCGTGAGTCAGTACCGCGGCACGACAGTCGTCATGGAGTTCCACGAGAAAGTGAAGATCGAGATGGTGTGCTCGGAGCCATTCGTCGAGCCATGCATCAAAGCCATCCTCGCCTCCGCGCGCACCGGAGAAGTGGGTGACGGCAAGATCTTCGTCCAGTCAATCGAGCGGGTGATCCGAATCCGCACGGGCGAGCTCGACACCGCCGCGCTCACCGCGGTGAACGCCGACCAGGTGCAGCGCGCCGCGCTGGCGAGTGCACAACACGCCGGCGCGGTCGCGGGGGAGGAGGAGTCATGAACGCCGCGGTCTCGGCAGGCGATACCGCCTGGGTCCTCACATCCACCGCGTTGGTGATGGTGATGACCGTCGGCCTGGCGTTCTTCTATGGCGGCTTGGTGCGCCCGAAGAACGCACTGAACACCATGATGATGAGTGTAGTCGCGCTGGGCGTGATCAGCGTGCAATGGGTCCTGGTCGGCTACTCGATCGCCTTCGGGCACGGCACGGCGTGGTGGGGTGGCCTCTCGTGGCTGGGCTTCAAGGGTGTGGGCGTCGATCCCGATCCCGCCTACGCGGCCACGATTCCGCTGCAGGCGCACGCCATGTTCCAGCTGATGTTCGCGATCATCACGCCGGCGCTCATCTCCGGCGCGATCGCGGAGCGGATGCGGTTCCGCTCTTACGTCGTGTTCCTCGTCCTGTGGTCGACGTTCGTGTACGATCCGCTGGCGCACTGGGTCTGGGGCGCGGGCGGGTGGCTGCAGAAGCTTGGCGCGCTCGACTTCGCGGGCGGTACCGTCGTGCACATCAGCTCGGGAGTCTCCGCGCTCGTCGCCGCGGCCATGCTGGGGGCCCGCAAGGACTTCAAGCGCACGGCGATCGTGCCGCACAACGTTCCGCTGGTGCTGCTGGGCGCCGGCCTGCTGTGGTTCGGCTGGTTCGGGTTCAATGCCGGATCCGCTCTCGCAGCGAACGGCTTAGCGGCGCTCGCCTTCACCAATACCAACACGGCGGCGGCCGCGGCACTCGTCACGTGGGCCCTGGTCGATTTCCTCCGCTCCGGCAAGGTGACGGCGGTCGGCGCCGCGACAGGGCTCGTCGTCGGCCTGGTGGCGATCACACCGGCGTCCGGCTATGTGACGGCGCAGGCCTCGCTCGCGATCGGTATCGTGGCGGCCCTGATCAGCTATACCGCGATCCAGATTCGCTCGCGGACCAGGCTCGACGACTCCCTCGACGTGTTCTCCTGTCACGGGCTCGGGGGAGCCGCGGGCGCCCTGCTGACCGGCGTGTTCGCCACCAAGCTGGCGAACCCCGCCGGTGGTGACGGCTGGCTGGCCGGTAATTTCGCTCAGATGGGTGTGCAGCTCGCGGCCGTGCTGGCGACCGTGGCGCTCGCCGTGGTCGGCACCGTCGTGATCCTGGGCTTGGTGCAGGCGACGCTCGGCGCCAGGGCGGGCGTGCGCGAGCAGCTCTCCGGCCTCGATTTGAGCGAGCACGGCGAAGAAGCCTACTTCGGCGAGCAGGGGGCGACCCCCTCACCGGGCGTGGCGCTCGGCCAGGGCGTGATCGTCTCGGCCGCAGCCCCCGAACCGTTGAAGGCGGCGGCCGGCGCGGCCTAGCGCCGGCTGACCAGCCGGTTTTCGAGGAACAGGAACTCGATCCCGGTTCCGAGGAAGGTGTCGAGGGCCTCGCGGGGCGTGTTCACGATCGGCTGGCCCTTCACGTTGAAGCTCGTGTTGAGGACCATCTCACGCCCCGTGGTCCTCCCCACCGCCTTGAGCAGTTGGTGGAACTCGCGGTTGTCAGCAGCCGCGACCGTCTGCACGCGCGCCGATCCGTTGACGTGCGTGATGGCCGGCAGCTGCTGGCGGAATTCCTCCCGGACGTTCACCGTCATGATCATGAAGGGCAGCTCCGTTCGGGGCGCCACCTCGAACCAGCGGTCAACCTCCTCGATCGACACGGCCGGCGCGAACGGCCGGAACGCCTCGCGCATCTTCACCATGGCGTTGATGCGGTCGCGCATCTCGGGATGGCCGGGATCGGCCAGGATGCTGCGGTGTCCGAGCGCTCGGGGGCCAAACTCCATGCGGCCGCGATACCACGCCACCACCCGCCCATCCGCGATCAGGCGGGCGGCCCGGGCGCAGGCTGCGTCCAGCGTATCGAACGGCTCGACATGCACCCGGTCGCGATACTGCGCCAGGGCGCCGTCGATCTCGGCCGGCCCATAGCCCGGCCCGAGAAACGGCACCGGGAATCGCTCGTTCCGAACTTCGCCCGCGAGCGCCGCGCGCTGCAGCGCCGCACCGAGCGCGCTGCCGTCGTCCCCCGCTGCGGGCTGCACGTAGATCTCGTCGAACGTCCCCGAGCAGAGCAGCTTTCCGTTGGCCGTGCAGTTCAACGCGACCCCCCCGGCCAGCGCCAGTCGCCGCTCCCCTGTCGCGGTGGCGAAGTGCCCGCACAGATGCAGCATGGTCCGATCGAGACAGGCCTGGAGCGCAGCCGCCACGTCGCGGTGCACGTCGGTGATTTCCTCGTCCGGCCGCCGCGGTGGCACCAGGTGCTGGGTCAGGTGCGCCCGCGCCGCGAGGTAGTGCTCCCGCTCCTCGCGCGTGCGGTTCGCGCGTAGCAGCGGAATCCGGATGGCGCCGTCGGGCCCCAGTTCGACGACCTCCTCGAAAAAACGGCAGAACCGCTCGGGGTCTCCGTACGGGGCGAGCCCCATGATCTTGTATTCGTCGGCGTTGAAGTCGAAGCCGAGGTGGAGCGTGACCAGCGAATAGAGCACGCCGATGGAGTCGTGTGCGGCAATCTGCGCGATCCGGTCCAGCCGACCCCCGCGCGCCCGGTATACCGTGACGCTCTGCACCTCGCCCATGCCGTCGATGACGACAACGAGGCAGTCGTCCCACCCCGACGTGTAATACGCGCTGGCGGCGTGGGCCAAGTGGTGGCCGACATGATGGACCCGTTGCGCGGGGAACGCCGGGAAGTCGCGCGCCAGGAGCGCGAGTAACGCTCCACGCGAGTAGACCTGGCGGTACAGGTCGCGGGACACCGGGTCGACCGCGTACACGCTGCGGAACGGCGCGTAGTCGAACCCGTGCGCGATCTCGTCCACCTCTTCGATCGCGAGTCCGGCCTCGGCGAGGCAGTAGGCGATCGCGCCTCGGGGGAAATCACCGGTATGCTTGCGCCGGCTGATCCGCTCCTCCGCGACGCCCGCGACCACGGCGCCATCCACGACCAGCACGGCGGCCGAATCGTGGCCCTGCGAAACTCGATACTCTCGCTCGTCGAGGTTCGGCCAATGCGCGCGCTTGAAGGGGATTGAGCCTTCGAATCCGCTGATGCCGAGAATCTTCACGGCGCGGGATGGTGGCAAGAAGCGTACGCGGTGAGCGCGTCGGTAAGGAGAGTGCAGACTGTGGCGTGGGTGCCACACCGGCCGGGCAAGGTGGAGCGGTCGAGCGAGAGCCCGGTTCTTGCGGACGAAGGGGCGAATCGCGTTTACAACGTGCCCACGTTCTCGAGCGAGGTCGAATGACCGGCCGATTGCGCGAAACCGGGTTGAAAGTCTTCGCGACCTGCCCGCCGTCGTATACCGCCACACCCCGGATCTATCTCCGGGACGTCCTCGAGGTCGCGCGCTGGAGCGAGGCGGCCGGGTGCGAAGGAATCCTGATCTATACCGATAATGGGCTCGTGGATCCGTGGCTGATCGCACAGGAGATGATCACCCACACCGAACAGCTCTGCCCGCTCGTGGCGGTACAGCCGGTCTACATGCATCCCTATGCCGTGGCGAAGGTGGTCGCTTCGCTGGGATTCCTGCACGGCCGGCGGATATATCTCAACATGGTCGCGGGGGGCTTCAAGAACGACCTCGAGGCGCTCAACGACCCGACGCCCCACGACGAACGCTACGCCCGGCTGGTCGAGTATACGACGCTCATCATGGATCTCCTCAAGGGGGCCGGGCCTGTGACCCTCGACGGGCGGTATTACCGGGTTGCGAACCTCAGGATGACGCCGCGGCTCGAGCCGAAGCTCCTACCCGGCGTGTTTGTGTCGGGATCGTCGGACGCGGGGCTGGCCGCGGCACGAGAGCTCGGCGCGCTCGCGGTGCGTTATCCCAAGCCCGTCGTCGAGTACGAAGCGGCGCCGCCGCCGGACGCAGCCGCACTCGGCATCCGGATCGGCATCATCGCGCGCGAGGACTCGCATGATGCGTGGACGGTCGCGCGGCAACGCTTCCCGGACGACCGGCGTGGACAGCTCACCCATCAGCTCGCAATGAAGGTGTCAGACTCCGAGTGGCACAAGCAGCTCTCGAAGTTGGGGGAGACCGCGGCCGGTGAAGAGCAGCCGTACTGGATGGTCCCGTTCGAGAACTACAAGACGTTCTGTCCGTATCTGGTGGGGAGCTACGACCGCGTGGCCGACGAGGTCGCGCGGTACGTGGGAGTCGGTTACAAGACCATCATCTTGGACGTACCGGCGAGCCCGGAAGAGCTGGAGCACATCGGCGTCGTGTGTGAGCGCGCGGCCGAGCGCGTGACCCTGTGAGTCGCCTGTTGCAGCAGCTGGTCAGCGCGCAGGCCGATCGGCGGCCCGACGCCGGCGCGCTGGTGTTCAAGCGGGAGCGCCTCACGTACGGGGAGCTCGAGCGGGCGAGCAACCGATTGGCACATCTTCTCAAGGCGGCCGGCTGCGCGCGCGGCGATCGCGTCTGCCTGCTGACCCCCAAATCGCCTGCCGCGATCATCGCCATCCTCGGCGTGCTCAAGGCCGATGCCGTGTACGTGCCGCTCGACCCCGGCAGTCCCGTCCCCCGACTCGAGAAGATGATCGCCTCGTGCGACAACCGCTGGATCCTCGCGAGTGGGGCCGTGGGCCCGACGGTCGAGGCCTTGTTCGCCCTCCCCGGGTTCGGGGCGACGCACGCAGTCGGCTGGGTCGGAACGGACGAGCCGCCGGCGGGCGTCCACGCGGAGTTCACGCGGGACGATGCCGCGTCGCAGCCCACGACGCCCCCGCCGAGCGCGAACGGACCGCAGGACCCCGCGCACATCCTGTTCACATCGGGCTCCACCGGAACCCCCAAGGGTGTGGTCATCACGCACGCGAACGTGCGGGCGTTCATCGAGTGGGCGGTTGGGTACTTCGGCACGGTGCCCACGGATCGGATCTCCGGTCATCCGCCGCTCCACTTCGACCTCTCCACGTTCGACGTGTTCGGCACGTTCCTGGCGGGCGCGGAGCTGCACCTCATCCCGCCGGAGCTGAACCTGCTGCCGCACAAGCTCGCGGACCTGATTCGCAGCGCCGAGCTGACGCAGTGGTTCTCGGTGCCATCCGTGTTGAACTACATGGCGAAGTTCGACGTCGTGAAGCACGGCGACTTTCCCGCCCTGCGGCGTGTCCTGTGGTGCGGGGAGGTCTTCCCGACGCCCCCCCTGATCTACTGGATGGAGCGGCTGCCGCACGCGTCCTTTACTAACCTGTACGGTCCAACCGAGGCGACCATCGCGAGCAGCTATTACACAGTGCCGTCATGCCCCTCGAATGAAGACGAAACGATTCCCATCGGGCAGGCCTGCGCGGGCGAGGAGCTGCTGGTCCTCGACGAGGCGCTGCAGTCCGTGCCTCCCGGCGAGGTGGGCGATCTGTACATCCGGGGTGCCGGGTTGAGCCCGGGGTACTGGCGCGACCCGGAGAAGACGCGGAGCGCATTCGTCCCCTACCCCGGCGGCACGGACCCGGGAGACCGGATCTATCGGACCGGCGACCTCGCGACGCTGGGCCAGGACGGGCTCGTCCGCTTCTTGGGGCGCGCCGACTCGCAGATCAAGACGCGGGGCTACCGTGTGGAGCTGGGGGAGATCGAGGCGGCGTTGCACGCGCTCGGGACGCTGCGGGAATGCGCCGTGGTCGGCGTGCCGAGCCAGGACTTCGACGGCGTCGCCATCTGCTGCGCGTATGCGCCCGGTGCCGACGCAGACATGTCCCCGGCGGCGCTGCGCGAGGCGTTGGCGCGCGCCCTTCCGCCGTACATGCTCCCGTCGCGCTGGCTCACCTTCCCCGAGCTGCCCAAGACCACGAACGGGAAGATCGACCGCCGGCGCCTCAAGGAGCTGTTCGCACCCGACGCCGTCGTCGCCCGATGACGACCACCACCCCGCACGCGTCGGTCCAGGCCGAGGTCGCGGCGATCTTCGCCCGCGACCTGCACATCGACGTGCCCGCACCCGACACCGATCTGCTGACGACGGGGCGACTCGACTCGATCGGAATGGTGGAGCTGCTGCTGCAGCTCGAGAACCATTTTGGTGTACGGGCCGAAATGGACGACCTGGAGATCGATCACTTCCGGTCCATTGCCGCGATCGCTTCCTTCATTACGACACGCCACAACGCCGACCGCTAGGCCGGTGAGAGCAATCACCGAGCCCCACGCCCGGCGCGGGCGCGGCCCTAGGAGGGCGCGCCTCCTGGTCGCACGAGGCTAGCGACGAGCGCCGCCAGCTCCGCGGCTTCGAACGGCTTGCTGATGAACTGATCGGCCCCCAGGGCCAGGGCGTGCCCGCCGACATCGATGGCCCCGGCCTGCTTCGTGCCTGAGATCGCGACGATCTTGACGCCCGGCCACTCGCGACGCAGCCGTCCGATCGTCTGCAAGCCGCCCTGCCCGGGCATGAAGATGTCCACGATCACGACATCCGCGGCACGGCGCTCGTACGCGCGCACGCCGGCGTCGCCATCGGCAGCCTGCCGGACCTCGTGCCCGGCGTGCTCGAGATGCTTCGTGAGAGACTGCCTGAGAGTAACGTCGTCGTCGATGATCAGGACGCGAGCCATTGGCCTTGTGCCTCGGTTCGCTCTAATATCTCCACGCTGGGGTTCAACTAGAAGGGCGAGCAGCCAGTCGCTCTCACACCCAACGCGGGAGATTCACTGTGGAAGAGGTCGCGCGGTCGCCGTTTTCCGCCTGGGAAAGCTTCTACGTCATCATCGGTTCTTCGGCGGCGGCGTTGACCGGTCTGCAGTTCGTCGTGGTCGCGTTAGGGGCCGAGGCGCGCGCCATGAAGGCCCCGTCGCTCGAAGCCTTCGGCACACCGACGATCGTGCATTTTTGCGAGGTGCTGCTCGTCTCGGCGATCCTCAGTGCGCCCTGGCAAACGATGGACGGCCCGGGGCTCGCGCTCACCCTCTGTGGCGCCGGCGGGGTGGCGTACACGGTGGTGGTCATCCGGCGCGCGTGGCGACAAAAGGGGTACGCCCCCGTGCTCGAGGATTGGTTGTGGCACGCCGCATTTCCGTTCGTCGCCTACGCCGCCTTGTTGACGGCGGCGTTCTTCATCGAAGGCGATCCGCACTCGTGCCTTTTCGTCATCTCGGCGACCGCGCTGTTCCTGTTGTTCATCGGCATTCACAATGCGTGGGATGCGGTCACGTACGTCGCCGTCCTGAAATCGGAGGAACGGGACGAGCCCACGACCCACCGGTAGCAGCCTTAGAGCGAACCGCTACGCGCGGCGCTGTCTCCGACTTACTTCGGTACGATTCTCAGGTTGGCGAAATCACCGCCGGAGCCGTTGCCCACCCACAGACCGACCATCCCGTGTCCCCGGTGGCTCAACTCCGTGACCACGAGGCTCGGCGCCGTCGCATCACCCACCCAGACGCTCACCTGCGAATCCGCGACGACGACGCGCGCATGGAACCAGCCGTTCGGGTCCGGTGCCGGACTCACCGCCTTTTCGTACACTCCCGGGCGCTCGTCCCGCAGTTTCTGCCACGTGTAGGTCGGGTGCGCGATGTATTGGACGGCGTGCGCATGTCGAGTCGAGTCTGCGGCGCGGAAGTTGAACGGACGGAAATAGATCGCGTCGTACGTGGTGCTATCGAGGCCGTGAAATGCCACGCCCAGGAAGCTCTGCTGCTGGACGTCCTTCCCGCGTACGTCAAGCTCGATCGTGCCGTTGGCGAACTCGACGCCCTGCACGTACGCCACGCCTTCGCCGGCGCCCTCGGTCAAACGCACACCTTTCCGCGCGCCGTCCGTGAGCCCACCCACGGTGCGGTTGAAGACCCGCAGGCCTCCAGGGTCGAGCGTCCTCTGCTGGCCGGCAACGGCCGAGGCGGTGACGAGGGCAGCTAGCATGGACAAGACGGAAACACGTTGTTTCATGATCGCACCGTTCGTTGAGGCGCCGGTCGTAGGGGAAAGGTGACGTTGTCCCAAACGTAGCGTTGGACGTAGGGATCAACGTCGGTGATACGAATCGGCGTGGACGTGTGTTTCAGCATGAAGTGGTACGCGTTGTCGCCTCACCGGGGCGGCGCATCACGGCACGCCTGCGCCACCTCGCTGGGGAGTGTCGTCGCCATCTCGGCCGTCACGGCGCCGATTCCCCACGTGTTCGCGATCACGGCGACCGCGATTTCATCATCGGGGAAGACGTAGAGCGCGGACTGCACGCCGACGAACGCGCCGTTGATGTGTACTCGCTTCCTGCCGGCCGAATCGGGGTTCACGAACCACCCGAGACCCCAGTTCGTCCCACCGGCGGTCCCGCGGATCTCCGACTGGACGAGTCGGAGCGCACCCGGCGAGAGGCGCCCCGGGCGCATGACGGCCTGGCCAAACCGCACGAGATCCTCGGCTGTCGTGAGAATGTTGCCGCCGCCCATGTTATAGCTGTAATCGAAGTCGGGCACGCGCCGCAGCTCGGTGGAAGGGGCATAGGTGATCGGATCGTTGAACGCGTAATGGCGGACACGGCGCTCGACGACGTAGCGAACGTCGTCAAACCGGGTGTCGCGCAGCCCGAGCGGGCGAAAAATCAGATCTGCGACGACCGTGGCGAACGCCCGGTGCGTGGCCGCTTGAATCGCGGCGGCTATGAGATTGTAGCCGTAGCTCGAGTAGTGATAGGCACGACCCGGCTGGTCGACGAGGGAATCGCCGGCCACCATCGCCACCACGTCCATGACGTCATTCACGTGCCGGGCGAGGAACTCGGCCGTCCTCTCGGCGGGGCGGTAGTGCCGTACCCCACCGAGATGCGCGGCGAGGAGACGCAATGTGATCGAATCGCTGCCGGGCGGATGATAGGCCAGCAGGTACCGCTGGATCGGCGCATCGAGATCGATGACACCGGAGTCGGCGAGGATCGCCAGCGTCGTGCCCGTGAACGCCTTGCCGGTACTGGCCACCGTGAAGAGCGAGCGCGGCGTGACCGGGACGCGATGCTCGAGATCGGCGAAGCCCAGCCCTTCGGAGTAGACCAGTCGGCCGTGATGCATGACGGCCGCCGACAGCCCGACGTTTCGCTCCTTCTCCTGCATCGTTTGGAGCAACCGCCGGATCGCCGGTCCGGCCTCAGTGCACGTGTGCTCGCGAGCTTGCGCATTGAGACCGCGCGACGCGCACGTCACGGCAAGACTCGCCACTAGCGTACGTCCCAAAGGCGACATTGCACCCCCATCGTTCGGTGAGCCGACCATTCTAGGCCGCTCGGGCTTGCGCCCCGGGCGTTGAGATGGGTGGTGTGGCTAGTTGGTTGCCCCGCGGAACCGCAGCGCCTCGAGCGGCACCGGGGCCCACTGCTCCGTGCGGATGAGCGCTCCGACGAGGGCGCCCAAGCCGGCGCCGCCGACGACGATCCCTGCCCGATACAGCCGACAATTCTCGGCGTAGTCACCGGACCCGGTGCAGGCGTTGCTGTCCGGGCTGAAGAGGATCGCCCCGACCACAAAAGCGACGGCGCCGCCGACGGCGAGGCCGAGGAGGGCGTGCCCGTGCTCACCGCGGGACGAGTCGACCTGAGTCACCAAGTGCCGAGGTACCACCCATCGCTGCCCCGACCCCGCGAGGATGAGTGAGTCGGCGTCGAGCCAGACGAGCCGGCCTGCGTGGCGCCGGAGCTCGAGCTGTTGGACGGTTACGCGGATGCGCTGGTCTTGCGACAGCATCTGAGCCCCGGCACTGGCCGGGAGGAGCTGCAGCAGAGCGCCGAGGACGGAGACAGGGAGGTTGAGACGCACGGTTCGCTCCTCGCAGCCGACTGAGAGGCGCCGGTCGGAATCGAACCGACGAATAGAGGTTTTGCAGACCTCTGCCTTACCACTTGGCTACGGCGCCGGGAGAAACCTAACCTCGCAACTCACTACGAGTTCGGCAAGGGTTGGAGGTCGAACCGTCTCACATGCATGACGCCTGGTGGCAATAATGGTGGCATGCCCATGAGGCTCATCATGACCTCGCCGTCGTGCTACGATGGACCCTTGATCTCTGGTAGGTCGCACCGGCCGCCACCTTGAGCATCACGTCAATTTGGCCGGGCCCCCTACTCAACGGAGGTCAGCGAGGTATAGAAGTTCCTCTGAGTCAGTTCGCAGGACGACGATAACTTCATCTACATACTGTCTACGCGCGTTGTACCGACGGCCGTGCGCCGACTGATCACCCATCGTTTTCAGCTTTGGGAGACCGGTCTTCGTATTCCTCCCCAGGGTCCACAATAGCTCCGATAGCGTGGCATTTATGAGATCATCAAGATGCACGTAGTTCCCGTGTGCGTCCTTGATCTTGTCGCCAAGTTTATGCTCCTCGAAGGCCTCGATGATCAGCACTTCAACTAGCCGCCGAATAATCACGGCGCACGCATCGTAGCGTGTATGCTCGTAAGTCCTATTAATCTGATAGGCAATCTTCTCGATCTACCCTCTCGTGTCCTCGAACAGGGAGTGCGGCAAGACGGGCTGATCGTACGGCGCGGTAACCTCCGACGGCGGACGAGCTACCTCGTTCGCCGACGCCTGGATGTCGCGGGCCAGCGTGAGGGCCCGCTTCGCGGTGTCGTCAATCACGCGCAAGTGGATTTCAGGAGGAAGCTTTCGGATGGCGAGCCATGCTCGCGAAAATGGCGTCAATCTGCTCTGGGGTAGCCTCCGGCGAGAGGTGGACCTGCACGTTCAGGTGGATCGACGGCTCGATCGCACGGGACCGGTTATCAGGATGCTCCACCTTCGCCTTCCCTGGCTTGGCGGGCGCTGGGCGCCTTGTTCTTTCCCGCTCCGGCACGGGACCGCCGCCGGTAGCTTTCGCCGGGTTGCCTTCAGCCAGAAGCAGGTAAAACGATGCCATTTTGTTGACCGCGTTCTCGCCTGCGCGCGTCGCGTTGGCAAACCACCGCTCGATTTTGGTGCGCTCCGTCGAAGCGTCCGGTGCAACCTCTATTAGCTCTTTCGGGTAAACCTTCTTCCTGATTTCCCCGCAGACGGCCTTGTAGTCGTCGTCATCGCGCCACCTTACGACCAAATCAGTTGGTTTGCCCTCGGCATCGATGAGGCCGGTTGCACGTAGGGTCGGAAGGATGTTGTTCTGGGCCGAGCGCTCGTCCATCTCCAGCGCTGATGCCCCGGCGAAAACGCCCCTGGAAACGCCGGTTGAGTAGCGGAGTAACGGGCGGGTTCACTAGCGGAGCGACGAGCGGGGTGACGAGCAGGATTATGGCTCGGCGGGCCCTCGGCGTTTCCTGCTTCTTGGGGAGGGGATTCGAATGAGCACGCGGTCGGTGAGTGAGATTCCGGAGGCCGTCCGGCGCCACAATGAAGAGCAGCAGCGCGATCCTGAGATGGTCGTCAAGAATCTCGGCAGACAGGTCCGCGTTGTCGTCTTATGGCGCCAGCGGGATGATGACGCGGAGCAGTGGATCTATCTCGAGCGGATGCTGCCGGGCGAGTTCTCGTACGAGATCGTGAAGCAGCGGTGGGGCGGTGGCGCGTACCGCATCCGGCTCTTCGGCGCGTGGGACCGGGCGCGTCGGCAAGAGACGTACCACGTGCATCAGGCGGTCGTCTCATGGAACGAACCGACACCCTGACCGCCGCTCAGGGAATAGCGCGAAGTTCAGATAAAGCAGACGCCGACATGGCTTTACGCCCGCGCCGCCGTCCCCCGCCGGGCTGTTGTCGGCGTGCTCGGCGCCTGCTCCCCCACCACCACGCGCACCCGGTGCGTGACGCCATCGTCCACGAGGGGGATGGCGGCGGGATCCACGGGGTGGCCGTCCAGCTCGGCCTCCGCGATCCCCCGGCAGCGGTGCTCCGGGTTGGAAACGGAGATGTCATAGCCGGTGCGGCCGAAACGCCAGACGATGGAATACTCGGGCCAGGCCGCGGGGATGCAGGGATCCAGCTCGAAGCTCGCACCGTGGCGCTTGAGGCCGAGGATGCTCTCCAGGCCCGCGCGGTACATCCAGCCCGCGGAGCCCGTGTACCACGTCCAACCGCCGCGCCCGGCGTGGGCCGGGTGAGCGTAGACGTCTCCGGCGGTGACGTACGGCTCGGCTTTGTAGCGCTCGACGTCCGCGGCGCTCCGCGTGTGGTTGATGGGGTTCAGCAGGTGGAACAGCTCCACGGCCTCGTCCCCGTTGCCGAGCCGGGCCACCGCCATGACCGTCCACACCGCAGCGTGCGTGTACTGGCCGCCGTTCTCCCTCACCCCGGGCGGGTATCCCTTGACGTAACCGGGGTCTTGCGCCGACTGGTCGAAGGGGGGAGTGAGCACCAGCACGACCCGGGCTGCGCGCCGCACAAGGTGGGTGCGGACGGCGTCCATGGCCCGCTCGGCGTGCTTCACTGGCGCGACTCCGGACAGGACCGCCCAGGACTGAGCGATCGAGTCGATCTTGCCCTCGTCGTTCTGCGCCGAGCCCAACGGCGTGCCGTCGTCGTAATAACCCCGCCGGTACCACTCCCCGTCCCAGGCTCGCTCGAGCATGCCCGCCAGGCGGCTGGCCTCGCTCGCGTAACGCGCCGCCCGCGCCGTGTCCCGGGTCTCGCACAGGGGGATGAACTGCTGCAGCACCGTGTGCAGGAACCACCCGAGCCAGACGCTTTCGCCGCGGCCCTGGTGCCCGACCCGGTTCATCCCGTCGTTCCAATCGCCGCTGCCGATCAGCGGAAGGCCGTGGGCGCCAGCCGTAAGGCCCTTGTCGATGGCGCGCACACAATGGTCGAAGAGGGAAGCCGATTCGGAGGAACCCCGCGGCTGCCCGTAGGCCTCAGTCTCGCCGGCGGCGAGCACCGGAGCCTCCAGGAACCGAACGAGCTCGTCGAGGATGCCGTGGTCCCCGGTCGTGTCCACGTAATGCGCTACGGCGTACGGCAGCCAGAGCAGGTCGTCCGAGCAACGGGTGCGGGTGCCGCGGCCGGAGGGCTCGTGCCACCAGTGTTGCACATCCCCTTCGATGAACTGCCGGCCCGTGGCCCGGACGATGTGCGCCCGCAAAATGTCCGGCCTCGCCAGGGAGAGGGCCATGGCGTCCTGCAGCTGATCGCGGAAGCCGAAGGCGCCGCCCGGCTGATAGAAGCCGGACCGCGCCCAGAGCCGGCAGCTCAGGTCCTGGTACAGGAGCCACCGGTTCATGAGGAGATCGAAGGAGTCGTCAGGGGTGCGCACCTGGACCGTCTCCAGGGTGTCGGCCCAGAACCGCTGCACCGCTTTCAAGGCGATGTCGGCGGCGGCCACGCTGCCGTGGCGGCGCACCAGCTCGCGGGCGTGCTCGTGATCCCCACCCTGTCCCAGGATGAAGACGAGGCGGCGGCTCTCTCCCGGAGCCAAGCCGATCTCGACTTGCAGCGCGGCGCAGGGATCGAGTCCGGCCCCGAACTGGCCCGACAGGGCGTGGTGGTTCATGGCAGCTGGCCTCCCCAGCGAGCCGTTGCGTCCCAGAAAGGAGAGGCGGTCTCCCGTCGCCGAACTCGGCGCCTCGCTGGCGTGGGCGAAGGCGACCCGGCCCGCGAACTCCTGGTTGTAGGGGTTCGTGGCCAGGACGGCCCCCGTCTCCGCGTCGAGTCCCGTCATCACGTGCAGGTGCTCCCCAGGCTGCGGCGGCGCCAGGCGCCATTCGTTGTAGGCGAACACGCTCAGTCGCCGCGGGCGGTCGGTCCGGTTGGTCAGGGTCAGGAGTGAGAACTTCACAGGGTCCTTCGCGTCCACGAAGACCGCGAGGTCCTGCAGGATTCCATGGGAGGCATGAGTGAAGTGGGAGACTCCGGCTGCGTGCCGCGTCACGAACCGGCCGCTCTCTTGGGTCCGCCGCATCGGCCCCGGCGTGGGTGACCACACGTCGCCCCCTTCCTCGTCCCTCAAGAAGAGGGCCTCGGCGGTGGGGTCAGTCACGGGGTCGTTCGCGAAGGGCGTGAGGCGGTTCTCACGGCTGTTCTCCGCCCAGGTATACGCCGAGCCCGATGCCGAGACTACGGTGCCGAAGCCGGGGTTGGCCATGATGTTGACCCAAGGGAGTGGCGTCTCTCGGTCACCGTCGAGGACGACCGCGTACTCGCGGCCGCCATCGGCAAAGCCGCCCGTCCCATTGGCGAAGGTGAGGGCGGGCACCTCGATCTCCATGCCGTCCGGGCCCGAAGCCGGGCGCGGGGGTGGGGGCGGCAGCTCCCTCCGGGGTTGCCGCTCGGGATAAGGCCAGTCCAACTGGTCCGACAGCTTGCCGCGATCCCCGCTGAGGATCGCCCGTGCCACGCTGGCGAGCAGGTTTCGCTCGGCCTCGTTCATACGGTCACCGCGCAACAGGTACACCCCCCCCGGCCGGTGCTTCCACGCCCCCCAGGGCCCGGTGTCGAGGAGCGCGGCGAGCTGGACGTGTATGTCGTCGAGGTAGCTCACTGGATGCTCGTTCAGGATCACGACGTCCGCGCTCAGGCCCTTGAGCCGCCAGTACTCCTGGGCCTGGAGGACCTGCCGGACGAGGGAGATGTCGCCTCCGTTGACCACGCGCACGAGGAGGATGGGGAGATCGCCGGAGATCCCGTGGGCCCACAGCCCCGGTTGGCCCAGCACGTTGCGCTCCAAGACCTCCGGCCCCGCCCGCAGCGAGGCGTCGGTGTACAGGACCCGGGAGGCGAGGCGTTCGCAGAGCTGGGCCTCGTCGCTCGAGATGCCCAGGTGCCGCAACGTGCTCTGCGCCTGGGTGTAGGCCAGCGCGAAGGTGCGCGCGGCGGCGCTGGGGTCGTGGTACTTGTGCGCCATGGCCAGAGCGCCATCCCGGCTCACGGCCATCCCCGTCGCGAAGGACAGGCGCACGAATCCACCGGGTGCCAAACGGATGCGCTGTCGCAGGCTGACGATCGGGTCCAGCACGGCCCCCGTGGTGCCGGAGAGGGCCCGCCCGTCGAGGGCCATCGGATCCTCCGGGCTGCGGCCGCGGCCCAGGAACCGCCCGCGGTCGGTCTCCCATTCCACCGGTCCTTGCATCCTCGCGTCCACGCTCAACACGTGGACTGCCCACACGCGGGCCTCGTCCCGGGCGCGGGGTCGCCGGGCGCAAACCAGGGCGGCGCTCTCGGGCAAGTACTCGGTTTCCACGAAGAGCTTGCTGAAGGCGGGGTGGGTCAGATCCTCGCCGACAGACGCCAGGGCGATCTCGGCGTAGCTCGTGACCTCGAGCTCGCGAGGCCGGTCGCTCTGGTTGGTCACGGCCAGCCGGCGCACCTCGACGTCGTCCTCGGTTGAGACCGCGATGTCGAGCTGCGTCGCGATGTCCTCGTCACGGCGGCGGAAGACGGCCTTCTCGGCCTGGAAGGTGACCAGATACTCCTCGGGTTCCCGGTCCGTGGGATGGTAGGCCGCGGACCAGACCGACCCGGTGCGCACGTCGCGCAGGTAGAGGAAGTGGCTCCCCAAGTCACGGGTCGAGTCCTCGCGGTACCGGGTGACGGCGCGGCCGCGGCAAAAGCTGGCCCCGCCTCCCGCGTTGGTGACGATGGCGGTGTAAGCGCCGTTGGATAGGAACTGGGCGTGAGGGTACCGGGTGTGGGGCGACCGGAAGCGCCGGACCGCCACCGCGGAGACCGGAGCCGCCACCCGCGTCTCCTCGGCGGGCCGGGGCTGCGTGATCGGAGCGTGGCGCGGCGCGCGCTCCTGCAACAGCGGCGCGGTGGCCTGCACCCGGGGATCGGCATGGAGGCGCTGCACCATCGGATGGCCGAGGACGGCGTTGGCCAGGGCCACCAAGCTCATGCCCTGGTGATGGGCCAGGAAGGCCTGAACGACGACCCCGCGGGAGCCATGGGGTTGGGGCTCGCTGACGGTCTCGCCTTCGTCCGCCTTCCGGTGGGTGTAATCGATGGCCTCGTAGAACCCGTACGCGCCGTCCAGCCCTTCCCGGGCCAGGCGCCGGAAATTGTGGGCTGCCCTCGCTGGGTCCACCATGGCAGCCAGCGCGGTGGCGTAGGGGGCCACCACCAGTTCGTCGCCGAGGCCTCGCTTCAAGCCCAGGCCGGGCACGCCGAAGGCTTTGTACTGGTAGTTGCCATGACGGTCCACGAGGTTGAAGGCGGACTCCGAGATCCCCCAAGGCACTCCCTGCTGCCGCCCGTATTCCATCTGCCGATGTACAGCCATGCGGCACGACTGATTGAGGAGGGTCCCCGGATAGCTCTGCATCACGAGGAGGGGCATGAGGTATTCGAAAAGGCTGGCGCTCCACGACAGGAG
>WNGO01000580.1_pt1 | contig 22634 bp, 21 predicted proteins | sample 5400511 | NCBI WGS metagenome assembly WNGO01 (sample SAMN13153380, study PRJNA577476) | soil metagenome | isolation source: 20 cm soil or saprolite under Garry oak tree replicate 2 | place: USA:California | collected 2016-06-15 | reverse complement strand
CTCAGCCCTATTATTGCGATGTGGTCCCGCCCGGCATCGACAAGGGACGCCTGATCGTCCTGCTGTCGGAGAGGCTCGGTGTTCCGCGCCAGGAGATCCTCGTCCTCGGCGACATGGAGAACGATCTCGAAATGTTTGGCGCCGCCGGGTTTTCGGTTGCGATGGGCAATGCCGCCGAGGCGGTCAAGCAAGCCGCCAGCGCCGTGACCCTGTCCAATGACGAGGACGGTTTCGCCGTCGCGATCGAGCGCCACGTGCTGGGCGACTGAGTCGTGAAAAAGAGAGGCCGCCCGGAGGCGGCCTCTCCCATTTCTCAGATGATCGGCCGAGCTTCTAGCGCGAGCTTAGTAGCCCGCGCCCGGAGCCGTCCGATAACGCCGCGGCAGGGTGGAGGAGCCTACCATCGGCTCATACTGGTTGAAGCTCGCCAAGCAATCGGCACGCAGCTGCGGATCGCCGATCGGCCCGCACTCCCGGCGCATGCGCGCCTGGCGGAAGCCGGGGCTAATCTGCAGCAGCCGGTCATAGTGGCGGCTCTCGATAACGTTCCGGCGCGCATTCCAGTCGCCGAAATCGCCGCGGCTGGCTTGCGGCCCGTTTGTGACGAGCTCATTGCTGACAATTTGCGCGTTCGCGGTGGGGGCCAGCGCAACGCAGGCGGCCGCAAAAGCGAGACTAACGACAGTTTTCATCATGACCCGGTGACTCCCTCTCGAGGATGGTCACCGGGTAAAACAAGCGGTGCTCGGTCGCGGTTCCCGCGATAAAATTCGGACCCTGTCAATTCTTTTTACAGGCTAGGTATTTTTATAGGCTCGCCGGGTCAGGCAATCCGCGCCTGCGGCACGCGGCCAACAGCGTGTTCCGCAAAAGGCATGCGATCGTCATCGGCCCGACACCGCCGGGCACCGGTGTGATCGCGCCGGCGACTTGGCGCGCCGCCGCGAAATCGACATCGCCGACCAGCCTCGCACCGTCCGCCGTCGCGACCCGGTTGATGCCGACGTCGATGACCACCGCGCCCGGCTTCAGCCAATCGGCCTTGACCATCTGCGGCCGGCCGATCGCCGCGACCAGGATGTCGGCACGGCGGCATATCACAGAAAGATCACGGCTCTTGGAATGGACGATCGTGACGGTGCAGTCGGCGGCGACGAGGAGCGCCGCCACCGGTCGGCCGACAATCCCCGAGCGGCCGAGCACGACCGCCTCGGCGCCCTCCAGCGGCACCTCGCTGGCACGCAGCAGCAACAGGATCCCCTGCGGCGTGCAAGGGACGAGGCCTGGGTCGCCGCTCCACAGCCGCCCGACATTGACCGGATGAAAACCATCGACGTCTTTCGCCGGGTCGATTGCCGCAATGACAGCTTCCGGCTCGACGCCCGCCGGCAGCGGCAGTTGGACGAGGATGCCGTCGACCCGTTCATCCGCGTTGAGCGTCGTCACTAACTCGAGAATTGCCGATAGGCCGGCATCGGTGGACAGGCGGAACTCGAAGGAGGCGAGGCCGGCGGCGGCGCAGGCGCGCGCCTTGCTGCGCACATAAACTTGGCTCGCCGCATCGTCGCCGACCAGCACCGCGGCGAGCCCCGGGACGATCCCGTGCTCGTCGCGCAACGCGGCTGCCGCCGCGGCGACGCGCTCACGCAATTGGGCGGCGATCGCCTTGCCGTCAATGATCCTTGCATCGGCCATCGCGGTGTCGGTCAGCGCTGGCTACTGCGTCGCTTGATGCAGATAGGCGAGGAGGTTTGGCACCTCATCGTCGTTCTTGATGCCCGGGAAGGCCATCTTGTTGCCGGGCATCGTACCCCGAGGGTCGCGCAGATATTTTGTCAGGGTCTCGTCGTCCCAGACGATCCCCGAATTCTTCATCGCCTCGGAATAACTGTAGCCTTCGAGCGTGCCGGCCTTGCGCCCGAAGACGCCATGCAGATTAGGCCCGACCGGGCTCGGGGCGCCGGCCTGGACGCTGTGGCAGATCTTGCACCGGGCAAATGCCGCCTGCCCGGCGGCCACATCGGCCGCCGGGGCGGTGCCAGGAAATGCGAGGAGCAACACAGGAAAAAAGGCGAACCGGATCATTCGGCTGGCTCCGACGATAGCTGCCGGTACATACCACCGATGACCGCCGATCCGCAGCAGCAACACCGCTTTCGCCATCCCGCGACATCGCAGACGGCGAGAGGCCGCGCGCGGTGACGTCTGCTGCCGCTTCCGATTTAACCGCGGCGATGCCGGCTGGCGCGATTGTCGCCGTGTTCGCGCGCTTCCGCCGTCTCGCGCCCGATCAGCTTGTTGAAATTGCTCTTCTGACCACTCGCGGTCTCTTCCTGGTAGACAAGCGCGAGATCGGCTTCGTCGAATTTCTCGAAGAACGCCTCCCAGGTGATCTCTTCGAGCGCCGCATCCTTGGCGTTGGGCGCATCCGGGAACTCGATGCGGATAATACCGGGATCGTCCTTGCCATGCGTCTTGCGGACCGCCGCCGGACGCCCGCCGCGCGCCTCCGCCCATTCGCGGATTTCGTCATGATCGGTGGTGAATTTCGCTTCGGCCATTCCTGAACCTCCGAGTACCCTGTTGAAGGGTCAACGGAGCCGCGGCGAGGCGAGTTCAGGTGCGGCGGTGAACGGAGAAGAGGACTTGACGGGCATGGCCCGGTTTCGCTGCCCGGCTTGCGGAATGGCCTATCCGGCGGATCGGCCGCTCTGGCACTGCGATTGCGGTGGTCCTCTCGATCTTGAACCCGGGCAGGGGCTGCGCCGGTCCGACATCGACGCCGACGATGCCTCGCTGTGGCGCTATCGCGCGGCGCTCGCGCTCAAGGAGTCGCCGCGGGTCTCGCTGGGTGAGGGGTGGACGCCGCTCGTGACGCGGCACTGGGACGGCGCCCCGGTGCGGTTCAAGCTCGAGTCGCAGATGCCGACGGGCTCGTTCAAGGACCGCGGTACCGCGGTCATGCTGAACCATCTGTTGCAAGTCGGGGTCGGGCCGATCCATGAGGATTCTTCGGGAAACGCCGGCTCCTCGATCGCGACTTACGCGGCCGCCGCCGGCCTCCGCTGTCGCATCTATGTCCCGGCCTCCGCGCCGCGCGGCAAAGTTGTGCAGATCGCCGCCGCGGGCGCCGAGGTGCGCGCTATCCCCGGGACGCGCGAGGCAGTCACCGAGGCGGCGCTCGCCGCTATCGGCGAGAGCTTTTACGCCAGCCACAACTGGCACCCCTATTTTATCGAGGGGACGAAGACGCTGGCCTATGAGCTGTGGGAGCAGCTCGGCTTCGCAGTACCCGACAACATTCTCGTCCCGACCGGCTACGGCAGCAACATCCTGGGGCTCGACCGCGGCTTCGACGAGTTGATCCGTCAAGGCGAGATCTCGCGCCGGCCGCGGCTCTTTGCCGTCCAGGCGGAGAATTGTTCCGCCTTGGCTGCGGCCTGGGCTGTCGGCGCTGCGGATTACGTCCCCTTCACCCCGACTGCGACCATCGCTGATGGGATCGCGACGGTGAAGCCGGTGCGGACGGCCGAGGTGCTGGCGGCCTTGCGCCGCTCGGGCGGCGGTGTCGTGACCGTTCCGGAAGCGGAGATCGGCCCCGCGCTGAAGACGCTCGGGCGGCTCGGCCTTTTTGTTGAGCCTACCGCGGCCACCGCGAGCGCGGCGCTGAGTCGCCTGTTGCGCGACCGCACGATCCGGCCTGACGAGACGACAATCGTGGTCCTGACCGGCCACGGCCTCAAGGCAACCGACAAAATCGCCGAACTGCTCGACCTGCATTAACCCGGAGACTTGCCGAGATGACGGAACACAACGTGCAGCGGGTCGCGATCGCCGGGTTCGGCGCGATCGGGAAGGTCGTTGCCGAGCATCTGGATCGCGGCATTGATGGGCTATCGCTGGCCGCCGTCGCGGCGCGCGACACGAAACGCGCCGAAGCAGCGATGGCCGGCTTCGCCCAGGCGGCGCCCGTGCTGCCGCTCGCGCGGCTCGGCGAGTTCGCCGATATCGTCGTTGAATGCGCCCCCGCCGCGTTGCTCCGCGACATCGCCGAGCCCGCGCTCGCTGCCGGCCGCACGGTCATCGTGCTGTCCTGCGGCGCGCTCGTCGACAATTTCGATCTCGTCGATCTCGCGCGCCGGCAGGGCGGCCGCATTCTCGTTCCGACCGGGGCGCTGTTGGCGCTCGACGCGGTGCAGGCGGCCGCGGTCGGCAACATCTCCCGGGTTCACATGATCACCCGGAAGCCGCCGAACGGGCTCGCCGGCGCGCCCTACCTCGTCCAGAACGGCATCTCAGTCGATGGGCTCAATGAGGCGAAACGCGTCTTCACCGGGACGGCGCGGGAGGCGGCGCGCGGCTTTCCGGCGAATGTGAATGTCGCGGCCGCCTTGGCATTGGCCGGTATCGGGCCTGACCGCACGACGATCGAGATCTGGGCCGACCCCGCGGTCGACCGCAACATTCACCGCATCGAGGTCGAGGCCGACGCGGCGCGCCTCATGTTTCAGATCGAGAATGTGCCGAGCCTCGAAAACCCGCGCACCGGTCGCCTGACGCCGCTCTCGGTCGTGGCGCTGCTCAAAAAATTGTCGAGCCCGCTCGCGATCGGCACTTGATCGATGCGCTCCCCGCTCGCGCACAATTTGCGAGTTCTGTCAGTCGCCTGCGCGGTGCTCGCCGCCGCGACGCAACAATCCCGTGCCGATGATTTTCAGGTTTCATACGCGGCGGGCTCGCACGACGAGGCCGGGCATTTCTTGGGCGGTACCGAAATGCGGCTTCTGGTGGCGCATGGCGGCCGGCTCTATGGCGGGAACGGCTACTGGGAAGACCGGCCGGGAGCGGAGGGTCCGCAGGGCGCGCAGATTCTGGTCCTCGACTCGCCGGGCGGTCGCTGGCGAGTTGATCACGCCTTCGAGGAACGCCTGCCAAGCGGGCGCCCGCGCGACCTCGCGGTTGGTGCTTTGGCAGAAGCCATTTTTGCGGCGGATCGCGCCGGCTGGCCACTGGCCCGGCCAACTCGGCTTCTTCTCGCGTCAACCTGGGACTTGACCGGAGCCGCGCGCGTTTTCAGCCGCGATGACGCGTCCGGCAGCTGGACGGCAGTGACGCTTTCGGAGGACCGGCCGGCTCCCGATTTCCTGCCGCAGATCCGCAGCTTTGCCAGCCATCGCGACCGCGTCACGGGTATTGATCTCGTCTTCGCCGGCCATACGCGCGGCATCTTCAGCGGCAGCTACGACGCGGACGCACCGGGCCGCATCCGATGGGGTACGAGCCCCGAACTCGATGGATCGACGGTTTCGACGGCGTTCTCGGGGCTTGCTGGCCGCCTCCGCGTTTCGAGCTTCGCCGAGGCCAATGGCCGGCTCTATGCCGCGGTAGGGCAGCAGATCTATGAGCGCGTCGACGGTCCGAAGCCGCAATGGCGCGTGATCTACACAAACCCGCGCCCTGGTCATTCCGAAACCGGGTTGCGCGGCTTGACCACGGTCGCGGGCGCCGGCGGCGAAGCCTTGCTGGCGGCAGTCGAAGGGAACGCGGCGCGTGTGATCCGCATCGATCCGACAAGCGGCGGCGAAGCCACCGAGCTCGATCTCGAAGAGTTCCTGCCGCAGGTCTGGGGCATGCGGGTCGGCTATGTAATCGCCGGCTACAACGATATGACGAAAGCCGGCCGGTCAGTGCTGCTCGGATTGGAAGCATTCGTGCCGCGGAACGCGGTGATCTCGGCAGGACACCGCCTGGTCGATATTGGGCATGGCCAAGTCGAAGGTGGCGGCTGGTTTCTGATCCGGCGACCGGATGCGCATTACGACCTGCGCCAAGTCGTCGCCGGCTTCTCGCAACCGCTCGTCGCGGTGCGCACAATCCGGGTTTCGCCGTTTCCGAACGACGCCGATGCGATCTATCTCGGCGGCTACGACGCCAACAAGGCGCCTGCGCACAACACGGCCTGGGTTGCTCGCGCTAATCTGGCCGCAGCGCTTCGCGCGTCGCCCTGACAGAGTCTATTGGCGCCGAAACGCCTACTCCGCTGCCGGCGCTTCCGCCTTGCGGAAATGCGGGTAATTCGTGTCGTCCGCCAAAGCTTCCTCGCCCTCGGTCGGCAATCCCTCGGCGTAGTCGAGCGCGCCCTGGATGTCCTCGCCCCATACCTCGCGCGGCAATTCGTACAAGACCTCGACGCCATAGCCGTTCGGGTCGCTGATATAGAGGCTGTGGGTCATGCCGTGATTGACCCGGCGGTGGAACTTGACGCCCTTCTGCTGTAGCCAGGCGAGCTGCTTCAGCCAAGCTTCGCGGTTCGGCATCATGATCGCAATGTGGTTGATCGCGCACGGCATGTCGAACATCGCCCATTCGGCGGGCGGCTTCGGCAGGTTCGGGTTCTCGACCAGCGCGATGTCGTGATGGTTCATCCGGCCGCTATGATCACCGCTGTAGAAGCGCATGTTGCGGCGGCTCGACTGGCCGACCTGCTTGAAGCCGAGCACCTCGGTCCAGAATTTGTGCGACTCTTCCATATCGCGCACATTGATGACGAGGTGGTTGATGCCGGCCGGGGTGAGCGCCTCGGCAGGGGTTTCGGGGATGATCTTGCGGGTGCCGTCGGCCATGGCTGCGCTCCGCGCTGTCTGAATTGTGCCTGAATTATATGGGGATGCGCCGCGCCTTGCCAATCGCCCGAGCCTATCAGCGGTTGAGCCAGCGCCGGGCGAAGCCGAGGAGGCCCTGCGGCATGAAGATGACCATCGCGATAAACATGAGCCCGACAGGGATCAGATAATATTCTGTGAAGAAGCGCGACAGGCCCTCGCGCAATAGCAGGAAGAAGGCGGCGCCGAGAATCGGCCCAACCAAGGTGCCGATGCCGCCGATGACGTTGTAGATGACAACCTCACCCGATAGGACGAAGAACACAAAATTGGGGGCGGCGAACTGGTTCTGCAGCGCGTAGAGCACACCCGCCAGCCCGGCGAACAGACCCGACAGCATCACCGCGACCATCTTGTAGCGCTCGATCGGGTAGCCGATCGCGCGGGTGCGCGCCTCGTTCTCGCGGATCGACTGCAACACCATGCCGAACGGCGATTGCGTGATGCGGCGCAAGAGCAGATAGGACAGGACGACGATTGCCAGTACGAACCAGTGCAAAACCATCGGCGTGAAGCGCAGCGAGAACAATCCGGGGATCGCCAGCGCCGGGCGGCTGAAGGTTAATCCGTTCTCGCCGCCGGTCAGCTCGGTCCAGGTGAAGATGACGATGTAGAAGATCTGCGAGAAGATCAGGGTCGTGATCGCGAAATAGATCTCCCGCAGCCGGGTCGAGAAATAGGCGACAAAAGCAGCCACCGCCGCGGCCGCAAGCAGGCCTGCGGCGAGCGCCGCCCACAGGCTCGGCGGCTTTGTCTCCAATAGCACGAAGGCGGCCCCGTACATGCCGAGGCCGAAAAACGCCGAATGCCCGAACGACACCATGCCGGTGTAGCCGATCAGGATATCGGACGACATCGCGAGGAGACCCCAGATCAGGATCTCGGTCACGAACCGCGCCCAGAACGGCGGCAGCACCAGCGGCGACGCGATCAGCAACGCTACGATGATCGCGAAACCGGTCCAGAAGACCAGCGGCTGGCGGTCTCTCATTTCGGCGTCGCGACAAACAGGCCGGTCGGCCGGAACAGCAAGGTCAGGATCAGCACGACGAAAGAGATGATGCCAGCTTGCGCCGGGCTGACCCACAGCGAGGAATAGGCTTCGAGGAGGCTGATGAAGATCGCCGCGAGCACCGAACCGCCGAGGCTCCCCATGCCGCCGACCACGACGACGATGAAGGCGCGCAGGATCCAGTCGAACCCCATCGCGTGATCGACGCCGACGAGCGGGCCGAACAGCACGCCGCTCGCCCCGGCCATCGCCGATCCGATCGCGAACACGCCGGCCAATACCCAAGGCACCGGAATCCCCATCGCTTGCGCCATGATGCGGTCCTGCGTTGTCGCGCGGATCCAGATTCCCCAGGTGCCGAATTTCAGGAACAGCCAGAAGCCGCCGATGATCGCTGCCGACAACCCGGCGATCATCAGCCGGTACAGGGAGTAATCGAGATGGAATAGGGTAATCGAGCCGCTGAACGGCTCAGGGATCTTGCGGGCGACCGGCCCGAACTGCCACAGCGCGTAATTTTGCAATACGAGCGAGACGCCGAACGTCGCGAGGATCGTCGTCAGCGGGTCGCGGCCCAACAGCGGCCGCAGCGTCGTCACATAGACGAGGGCGCCGATCAGCCCCGTGCCGAGCGAAGCGATGATCAGCGCCAGCCAAAAGTTGTGCGTCGCGACAATCGTCAAAACCGCGATATAGGCGCCGAGCATCAGGAACTCGCCATGCGCGAAGTTGACAACATCCATGATGCCGAAAATCAGGGTCAGCCCTGACGCGACAAGCGCCAGGATCATGCCGGTGACGATGCCGTTGATCGTCTGGATCAGCAGCAGGTCCCAGGGGACTGCATGAAGCCACTGCATCGCCGCCTCACACTCCCATGTAGCGGTGAATCGGCGCGTCGTCGGCCCGCAGGTCGGCGGCCGGCGCGTGATGGCGGACGACCCCCTTTTCGATGATGTAGATGCGTTGGCCCGCATCGAGCGTCAGCGGCACGTTCTGTTCGACCAGCAACACGGCGACCCCGTCGCGATGCAACACGCCGATAATGTCGCGAATTTGCGACACCATGCGCGGCATCAGCCCCTCGGTCGGCTCGTCGAGCAGAATGATTTTCGGCTCCAGCATCATCGCGCGCGCGATTGCCAGCATCTGCTGCTCGCCGCCCGATAAGGTCCCGCCGAACTGGTTGCGCCGTTCGGCTAGGACCGGGAAATAGCCGTAGCTCTTATCGAGCAATTCCTTTTTACGGGCGGTGGTAACGCCGTGCCGGTCGAGGCCCGTGCGTAGGTTTTCGGTCACGGTCAGCAGCGGAAAGATGCGCCGGTCTTCCGGCACGTAGCCGATGCCGAGCCGCGCCAGTCGGTGCGCCGGAAGGTTCGTGATTGAGCGCCCCTCGAACAGCACGCGGCCGGCGCTCGGATGGACGATCCCGGCGATCGCCTTCAAGGTCGTGCTCTTGCCGACGCCGTTGCGGCCCAAGAGCCCCACGACCTCGCCGCGCCCGACATTCAGCGAAACGCCATGCAGGATGTGGCTCTTGCCGTAATGCGTGTGGATTTCCTCAACCTGCAAGAGCGGGTCCGCCGCGGCGCCGTTCGGGGTCATGTCTTCAGGTACACTTCGAGGACCCGCGGGTTCTGCTGGATTTCGGCGGGCGTGCCTTCCGCCAGCACGCGGCCGTAATGCAGCACGGTGATGCGGTTCGCGAGTCCCATGACGACCTCCATGTCATGCTCGACAATAAGGATCGTCAGATGCTCAGCGATGCGCCGCACCAGCGCCACCGTCTCGCGCGTCTCGGCGGCGCTCATCCCCGCGGTCGGCTCGTCGAGACAGAGGAGCTGCGGATCGGTCGCCATCGCGACGGCGATTTCGAGCGTGCGCTGCTCGCCATGCGACAGGTTCGCCGCCAGCTCATACGCTTTGCCCAGTAGCCCGACGGCGCTCAACGCGGCTTCGGCCTTGTCGACAATGTCGCGATAGCTGCGATAGTGGGTGACCATGCTCCAACGGTGCCGGCGCGACTGCGCCGCGATGCGCACGTTTTCCAGCACCGTCGCGTTCGGCAGGAGATTAGTGATCTGATACGAGCGCGCGATGCCCTTCTGCGAAATGCGGTCGGGCGGCAGTCCGGCGATGTCGTTGCCGTTGAGCAGAACGCGGCCGGAGGAGGGTCGCAGCACCCCGGTCACGCAGTTGAAGAAGGTGCTCTTGCCGGCGCCGTTCGGGCCGATGATCGCGCGGACCTGCCCGCGCGCGACGGCGACGTTGACATTGTCGAGCGCCGTCAGCCCGCCAAAGCGGATCGTCAGGTTCTCGGTTTGCAGCAGCGGCTCACCGGTTTCCCTGAGCTTCGCAGTCTCTGAATTGGAAGCGGCCAAAGGTTCGACGGTCATGGACTTGGTTCCAATGATTAGGTCCCGGCGAAGGCCGGGACCCATCGTTCAGCCGTTCGAGCCTGCGGAAAAATGGGTCCCGGCCTTCGCCGGGAGCTGACTATCGTTCCGTCGTGGAATAGGGAGCTCACGCGAAGGTGCAGGCCGGCGGCACCTCGCTCTTCTGCCATGGGATCGTATCGAGGACGTGGTACTTGCCCTCTCTCATCTCGAAGATGGTTTCGCGCACGAACGCCTGGTGGTCTTCCTTGCGCAGGAGCTTGTCGCCGGTCGGGAAATCGGCGCTCTCTTTCATTTCGAGCCCTTCGAGTGCGGCAATCAACTTCTCGGAATCGGCGCGGCCCTGGAATTTCGATTTCTCGATGCCGAGCTTCAGCGCGTTCATCGCCTCGAAATTCGATTGCACATAGCGGTCGGGAGCCGCGTTCTCGAGCCCGGCCTTCTTCAGACGCTCGACCGCCTCATCATAAAAGGCGTGAAGATAGGGCGTATCGAGCGGCGGGTCGAACACCGGCACATAGCGGTCGACGCCGACAAAGCCCTCGATCTTGTCGCCAAGGGCCGGTAGCTGGCTTGCCACCGCGACCGCGCCATCGCCGGCCCATTTGTACTTTTTGCGAAGCCCGAGATCGGTGCCCTGGTTGACGAAGTTGATCGAATCCGGGCCGAAGAAAATCAGGAACAGCCCGTCGAAATCGCCGCTGATCTTGGACAGGAACGGCGTCATATCGGCAGTGCCGAGCGGGATGCCGAGCGTGCCCACGACGCTGCCGCCATTCCCCTTGATCTCGTTGGCATAGGCGTCGCGTGTCGACTGCCCCCAGGAATAGTCGGCGTAGGCGATAAACCAGCGCTTGCCCATTTTGTTGACGAGATGCGGCGCGAACGCCTTCGCTTGCGAGGGCGCGAAATCGTAGGGCCGGAATGTGTATTTGTTGCACTTGCTCGTCGTCAGCGTCGTGTCGAGGCACACGCTGATCATGTTGACCACCTGGTTCTCGGTAAATACCGGCACGCAAGCCAGGCAGATGTTCGACAGATATCCGCCGACATGCGCGTCGATATTGTCTTCCGTGACGAGCTTCTCGACCTTGCGGCGGCCGCTATCCGGTTTTGACTCGTCGTCCGCGACGATCAGCTCGACCGGCCGGCCGAGGATGCCGCCGGCCTTGTTGATGCGGTCGACCGCCATCTGCAACCCGACGAGCGCCGTCTTGCCGCCAAGGGCAGCGACGCCGGTCAGCGGCTGCTCCGAGCCGATCCTGTACGGTTTCGATTGCGCCCGCGCATAGCGCAGCGGCATCGGCGACAGCACCGCCGCGCCAAGACCGATGCCGCTGGCCGCGAGCACTCGCCGGCGCGTCACCTGCCCCTTATCGAGATCCTTCAGCGTCATGCCGCGCCCCTCTGTTCCTGTATCCTCGTTTGATAGGCCAAGTTTCAAGCAGGGTCGGAGGCGCTTTGCAAGACTCGAACCAGGGTAGGGGGTCCGTGCCTCCCGGCCCGGCTTGCGCCAGGGTAGGCGCGGCACTACCGTCCTGCCAGAACAACAGCGGCGCCGCCGCAACATCGGAAAGGGAGGTGCCCGTGAGCGCCCATCTGACCCCCGCCCAGATCAAATCCCGTCTCGATCATCCGATTATCGACGCCGACGGCCACTGGATCGAATACGGGCCCGTCTTCACCGAGCAGCTCCGCAAGATCGGCGGCGAGGCCGCGGTGCGCGGCTGGAGCGCGGTCGGCGGCGGCACGCGCGGCGTGCTGGCGATGTCGGTCGAGGAGCGGCGGCGCGGCCGTATCAGCCAAGAGGCGTTCTGGGCGCATCCCGCCAAGAACACGCGCGACTTCGCGACTGCGGTCTTTCCGCGACTCCTCTATGAGCGCCTCGACGAGATCGGGCTCGATTTCGCGATCATCTATCCGACGGGCGGTCTGCGGGTGCCGCGCGTCGGCGATGGCGAGGCGCGCCGCGCCGCTTGCCGCGCCTACAACATCGTCACCGCCGAATATTTCCGCCCCTTTGCCGACCGCATGACCCCGGCGGCGATCATCCCGATGCACACCCCGGAGGAGGCGATCGAGGAGATCGAATACGCGGTCAAGCAGCTCGGCTACAAGGTCGCGATGCTGGGTAGCCTGATGGACCGCCCGGTCGAGGCCTGCGGCAAGGTGGAAGGCGAGGCCGCCCGTTTCGCGGTTTGGCACGACGTCATCGGGCTCGACAGTGAACACGACTACGACCCGGTCTGGGCGAAATGCCTGGAGCTTGGGATCGCGCCGTCCTTCCACAGCGGCCACCGGCGCGCCGGGCTGCGCTCCTCGCCGTCGAATTTCACCTACAACCATGTCGGCCATTTCGCGGCCGCCAACCACGCCGCCTGCAAGGCGATGTTCTTGGGCGGTGTGACCCGCCGCTTCCCTGACCTCAACATCTCGTTCCTCGAAGGCGGCTCGGGCTGGGCCTGCATGCTCTATGGCGATCTCTTGTCCCATTGGGAGAAGCGCAGCCTCGAGGGTCTTGAAGAGGTCGATCCGCGCAACCTCGACCGCGCCGTGCTGGCGGATCTCGCCGGCAAGTACGGCGGCGAGGCATTCGTTGCGGCCTTGCGCGAGCGCGACGGCTGGCCCTATCCGGGCGATGACAAGCTGACCGGCGGGGTCGCCGATCTTGACGACTACTCCGCCTGCAAGATCACCCGAAAGGAGGACTGGCGCGACCTGTTCGTCACGCCGTTCTATTTCGGCTGCGAGGCCGACGACCCGTCGAATGTCTGGGCTTTCAACAGCCGCGCCAACCCGCTCGGCGCCCGGCTCAACGCGATCTTCAGCTCCGATATCGGCCATTTCGATGTGCCGGACATGACGGGGGTATTGCCCGAGGCCTACGAGATGGTCGAGAAGGAATTAGCCACGTCCGACAATTTTCGCGATTTTACCTTCGCCAATGTCGTGCGGCTGTTCGGCCGGGTGAACCCGCGCTTTTTCGAGGGGACGCGCGTCGCCACAGCGGCCGCCACGGTGCTCGGTCAAGCGCCAGAACGCGCCGCCGCCGAGTAGTCGGACGGCGCGAGGGCGCGCGGCAGCCGCGGATTCGAACGCCGTTCGGAAAACCTGCTGCGGGCTGCGCGTTTCGGATTATGATCGCGTCGAGAGACCGGCATGAGCCGGCCGGAACCCCCCGAGGGAGGTGCGTATGGCGGATTACAGAATCATCTCGGCCGACTCCCACATCGTCGAGCCGCCGGACATGTACACGGCGCGGTTCGCCCCCAAATTGCGCAACCGTGCGCCCCATATGGAGCGGCGCAAGACCCCGGCGGGCCGCGAATACGACGCCTGGATGCTGGAAGGCCAGCAGGTCGGCACGCTGGGCGCCGTCATGCAGGCGGGGCAGCGCTTCGAAGACCCCTCGCAGATTGATTTCCTCGGTGTCTGGGAAGATGTCCGCAAGGGCGCCTACGACGCGGCTGCGATGCTCGTCGAAAACGAAGAAGACGGCATCTGGGGCTCGGTGTTGCAGCCTAGCCAAGGACTTTTCTGGTACCGCGTACCGGATAGCGAGCTGCTGAGCGAAATCTGTCGCTGCTACAACGACTGGATCGCCGATTTCTGCAAGCCGCATCCCGATCGGCTGAAAGGGATCGCGATGCTCAATGTCGACGATCCCGACGCGGCAGCCAAGGAGTTGGAACGCTGCGTCAGGATGGGTCTCGTCGGCTCATTCATCCCGGTCTCGCCGCAGGCGGACAAACCGTATAGCAGCCCGATCTACGACCGGTTCTGGGCGACGGCGGAGGAATTGAAACACCCGCTGCTGATGCATATCGGCACGCCGCGTAACGGCGTTCCCGCCAACGAATTCACGATGGACGTGACCGAGTTGACCGGGGCCGGGCGATCGACCACCGATTACTGGGTGCGCTACTCGCTGGGGTCGATGCTGTTCGCCGGCGTGTTTGACAAGTTCCCCGGACTGAAGATCGGCTCGGTCGAGCACGAGGCGGCGTGGATCCCGCATTGGCTGAAGCAGATGGACTTCACCTATGTCGAGCGGCCGGTCTTTACCAAAGGCTGGAAATCGGCCGAGGGGCTGATGCCGAGCGACTATTGGAAGCGCAACATGTTCGTCGAATTCATGGAAGACGATCTCGGGGTGCAATTGCGCGACCGTATCGGGGTGGAGAACATGCTGTGGGGCAGCGACTACCCGCACGCCGAGGCGACCTTCCCGCGCTCGCAGCAATTCCTCGGACGCATGTTCGCCGGCGTGCCCGAGGCGGATCTGCGCAAGATCACCTCGGACAACGCCGCCAAGATGTTCGGCTTCACGCTGAACTGAACTTGGTACCGAGCCTGATCAGCTCCTCACCCGTTCTCGGCTCCGCCTCCGACTCCCTCTCCCCGCTTGCGGGGAGAGGGTTGGGGTAAGGGGCGCTTCGGCCACAGAGCAAGAATTGCCAGAAGAATTCGTTCCGGTCGCCAAAGCCGGCGACGTGCCGCCGGGAAGCATGACCGTCGTCGCGATCGACCGCGAACGCATCATGCTCGCCAATGTCGACGGGCAATTCTTTGCGCTGCGCGACATGTGCGGGCATCGAAACGCGCCCTTGTCGCGCGGCCGACTCGAAGGCTGCATCGTTGAATGCCCGCTGCATTTCGCCCAGTTCGATGTCCGCACCGGCAAGCTCGTCGACGGCCCGATCTCGGCCGATGTCCCGGTCTATGAGGTGCGGGTCGAAGGCGATACCGTGCTCGTCAAGTGGTAGGACAACCGCGTTGACGTAACGGAGCGACCCGGCGAATACTCCATCCGCTTTGGGCAATCCGAAGCGCCAAAATATGCGCTGCCTCGATCGGAAACGGCGCTCAAAAGGGATGGAGATGCTGATGGCCGGGCAAAGCTCCGACGATCTCTTGGCAATGTTCGACGGCGCGCCGCTCAACCGGCGCTATTGGCTCAGCTTTGGCCTGCTGTCGGCGATCACGGTGCTCGATTTCTTCGACTTCTTCCTGATCGCCTTCATCTTGTCGAAGATTGGCCCGGAGTGGCAGCTGACCTACGGTCAGTCCGGGCTGATCCTCTATGGCGGCGGCATCGGGGCGATCCTCGGCGCCTTGGTCTGGGGCAGCTTGTCCGACGTCCTCGGCCGCAAATTGCAGATCGTCACCGGCACGCTGATCTGCGCGGTTAGTGCCGCGCTGATCGGCGCCTTGCCAACCGGTTCCTGGATCTTGCTGGCATTGCTGCGGATCCTCGTCGGCTTCGGACTCGCCGCCGCGGTAACGCCCTGCCTGACGATTGTTGTCGAGCTGACGCCGACCCGCTGGCGCACCGGCATGACGAGCTTCTACATCGTGTTCGCCAGCGCCGGGACATTGCTCGCCTCGGTAACCTCGGCGGCATTGTTCACGATGCTCGGCTGGCGCGGCCTGGCGGCACTCGGCATCGCGCCGGCGATCTTCGGCTTTTTGGTCTGGGCCTTCGTGCCGGAATCGGTGCGCTGGCTGACTGCCAAGGGCCGCTTCGGGGAAGCCCGCGAGGAGGTCGCGAAGCATCTCGGCGTGCCGTTGCAATCGGTGCCGTTGCCGACGACGGCGCCAACATCCCCGCCTTCCGCGAGCCTCAAGGAGCTCTACGCCAATCGGCGGCTGTTCTGGCAGACCGTCATCATTTGGGGCGGCTCCTCGACGGCAGCTTACGGGTACTATCTCTGGGGGCCGACGATCGTCGCGTTGGTGCTGAACGTGCCGGTCGGCCAGGCGGCCGGGTATTTCATCTACGTCGCCGGATGCGGCGTCATCGGCAAAATCCTCTTGTCGATCATCGCGCCGATGACCGGACGCCGGCATCTCGGCACTGTCTTCGCGCTGCTCGCCGCGGTCTCGCTCGTTCTGGCCGGGATCTACAACAGCGTGCTGATCGGCGGTTTCCCGCTGATGATCGTGCTGGTCGCGGCATCGGCGTTCTTTGTCGAGGGGAATTTCTCGAACCTCGCCCCCTATACCGTCGAGCAGTATGGGGTGCGGCTCGGGGCGCGCTCCTCGGGGCTTGGGCAGGCCGCGAACGGGGTCGGCAAGATCCTCGGGCCGTTGGCCTTGGCATTGATCGCCGGCAGCGACAACATCGTATCGCCCAAGGCGACCTCGGAGGCTGTGCTGCCGGCCTTCATCTTTCTCGGGGTCGGCATGGTGCTGGTGGCGGGGGCCTTTGCCTTCCTCGGCATCGAAACGCATGGCCGCGCGATCGAGGACATCGGCGAGGCGGAAGCGGTGCCGCGCCAAAACGAGGTCGCGCTCGGTACGCGTTAACCCCAATCAGGCTGCAAGACCACAGGGGCGGCTAGGGCCGCCCCTTCTTCTTTACCAGCTGCAGGCGGAAGCGTTATCGCAGGACTTCGCCAGCTCGATGACGAGCGGCAGATAGGCAACCGACACCTCTATCGAGAGCGGCAGGAGCCGCGCATCGTCGGTGATCATCAGATCGACCGGGCGCGGCGCGTTGTCCGGGTCGCCATCGTCGCTTGTCTCGCCTTTGAACCCGGCGATCGGCGACAGGGTCAGCCGCAGATGCAGCGCCCGGTCGCCGTCTTTTTTCGGCAGGACTTGAGCGGCGACATTAAAGCGCCGCGCGCCGTCATAGACCGGCACCGTAAACGACGCGCGGTTGCCGCGGCGCAATTCGTGGCGGATCGCGGTCAGCGCGCTCAGCGGGTCGAGCACGTTCTTGCGGAACTCCTCGGCCAGCGGCGGTTTCTTGCTGGTGTCACCGGGGCCGCGCTCGGCAATAACGGTGCCGGCCTTCCTCGCGAACGGAATGTTGAGATAGCGGTCGCGCGCCTTGCGTAGGTTGTAATGCGCCTCGTAATGGCTCGGTTCGGGCGGCCGGTCGGCGGCGAGGCGGCCCTCGGCTGTCGCCGTGCCCTGGAAGCGAGTGATCAGACGCGGGAGACCCGCTGAGCGGATCGCAATCTCGTCGCGATAACCGCTCGGCTCGTCGCGCAACACGAGGCGGATGTCGCCGGCCGACAGCCCGGCCCAATACGCATGATAAAGCGCCGCGGTCTCCGCGGCGAACGCAGCGCCTGAGACACAGACAATCAGTGCGGCAGCAGCGGCGCCGAATAGGCGCCGCGCTGTGGCCATCCGATTATTGCAGCGTCGCGATTCCCATCGCCGCGCCATAGCGCTGCGCGCAATCGAGCGGGTTGCCGTATTTGCGGTGCACCGCCGTGTGATGCGCGCAGGCGAGGAGCAGCCGGTCGCGGTCATGACCCTGGTTCTTCGCATAGTCCTCGAGGAGAACCTGGCCGATCTCCTGGTTGTGCGGGTCGTTGCCCATGCGGCAGGCGAGGAGCGCAAGGCGCTGCACGAGCGGTTTCCGGTCGGCGCCGCTCTCGAGATAGGCCTTGGTCCAGGCCGTGCTGTCCGGCCCATTGAGCGCGAGGACCGCGGCGTCGACCCGGTCGAGGATCTGCTCGGGTTTCAATTTGCTCGCGGCGATCGCGGCGCGGACCTTGACGGGCTCGGCGTCGCCGATGCCCTTCTGGTGCCAAGCCGCCCGGTTGACATAGGAGGCAGCGAGATAGAGTAGCTTCAGCTGCTGCTTGTGCTCGAAATTGTCGAAGAACCAGCCGAGCGTGTTGAGATACTCGTAACAGTGCTGCGGCAGCGAGAAATTGTTGACGCCCTGCGTCTCCAGGATGACCTGCGCATCGGCGATCTGCATCGCGTCGAGGATCCGGCGCGGGCTCTTGCCGGTTTCGAGGTATTTTGACAGCAGTTCGAGGAAGCGCGGCTCGGGCTCGCGGATCAGCGCGTGTTCAAGCGCCTCGGCCTCCTCGCGCGACAGCGGCTCCTTGTTGTTGGCGAGGATCGCCAACTCTACCGGCGAGGCGCCGGCATAGGGGATTGCGGAGACCGTCTGCTTTTCGAGGAAGATTTTTACGACATTGCACGCCATCTCGTAGGTCGAGTACCAGCGCGGCCCGACCGCGATGTCGAGGGCGCCGGCATAGATGACGTTATGCGCGTTATCCCAGCCGAGCGCGTTGCCGAGCTCGGCCGTGGCGCGGGCGCGGAACGCCTTGTGTCCGGTCGTGTAGGAGCGGTTGTAAAGCGCCCGGTCCTGCACATCCATGAGCCCGGCATGGCACAGCTGCGCCAGCACCGCCTTGCGTTCGGCCGGGTTCTCCATGAGGCCCAGGAATACGCGATAGGCTTCGAGCACATTGCCGCGATGGACGAGCGTCATCCAGTGATCGAGCCGTTCCTGCAGCGGACCTTCGAGGTGCTCGGCCTGCTGGTCCGGCCACACAACATCGGGCTTCGGCGGGGGGCCGGGCGGCGGAGTCCAGCCCGGCGCGCGGGCATAATGGCCGGGCGCCTTTAGGATCTTCTGGTTCCAGATGTCGAGCCCGGTCGGGATGTACCAGATCGTCTGGGCCATCGGCAGGCCGGCCAGTTCCTCCGGCAGCAGCTTTGTCAGGTTCAGCGTCGCGCGCGCCGACAACAGGCAATGGTCGTTGTTGACGAAATTCACAAAGCCGTCGTCGATGCGCTCGTGATAGGGAACGTGCGTGTAGGGCGCGTGGATCCGCACCGCCTCGGCGACGATCTCGGTCAACGGCCGGCGCTCGCGCACCAGGTCGTAGTAGACGTCGCTCGCACCTTTCTGGTCGCGCGCCAGGATGCGATCCTCGAGCTTGCCGTAAAGCGCCTCGGGCTTTGGGGCATTGCTGATCGCAGCCTGAACGTCATTGGGCATCCGGGAAACTCCTAATAACGGCCCTTATCGGGCGGCGGCCGCGCGCCGCGGCCCTGAATAGCGTTCACAATAACCCCGGCGGGGCATATGCCGCAACGCCGCGCACCGGAGTTGCGCCCTGTCATGCGTCCCTCGTATGGCGCCTGTTCCGCCTGCTTTTGCAGGAGAAACACAGGGCGCCGGACAGTGGACTGGCGGCGGGCGGGTTTTGCTGCATTTGCAGCGCGATTTGCAGCAAAAGCCGCTGCGGAGAGATGGCGCGACGTTCTTGTCTCCTCCCAAGGGGATTATTATCTATGGCTCATTATCTGAACATCAATACTATTTTGTCTTATCAACAATTAGCAATACTCGGCAATCCGCGGACCACGCCATTGCGCCCAACAACAAAAGACGCGAGTCGGGCGGGCAGGCGCAGAACGCAACGATGTCGGGTGGTTCCGTTTGTGACCGCCTCGCCCGGCCGTCTGCAGATCCCGGTCACACCGCGCTAACCCCGCCTCGCGTCAGGGCGCCTGCGCGAAAAGCTTCAGGTCGGCGACGAGGCCCTCGTCGCGCTCGATCGCGTATTCGTGATTTCCGCGCAGGTCCTTCTCCTTGACCAGGAGCAGGTTCGGATCGCCGGTCTCGTAGATGCGCAGGTGCCGGTCGGTGACGGTGATGTCGGCGAGTTTGGCCGCGATCGGCGCCGGATCGAAGCGGTCGCTGGCATCGACCATCTCGACGAGGCCCTCCGGCGTGATGCCGGCCTCCTGCAATTTCCGCCGATAGGCGGCCGCTTCTGACGCTTTTTTTTGCGTTTCGGCTTTGCGCGCCGCCGCGGCCTCGGCTTGCTTCTTGCGCCACTCATCGTATTGCGGCTTCAGGCGCAGCAATAATGTCTGGGTCGGCACATCGCGGGTATCGACCCATTGCTTTGCGCGCGGCCAGAGTTGTACCCAGAATGCGCGCACGGCGTCGTTCGGGATATCGCGCAGCCGTTCTTCGCGGATCGAGGCGCCCCAGCGCAGCTCCTCGAGAGTTCCCCTCAGCTCCGGCAACGGCTGCTTCGCGGCAGCCGCCGCGCGCGGCGCGATCTGCACGCTGCCGCCGTGGCGCTGTTTCAGCGCGGCGAATTGCCGGCGATACTCCTCTTCCCACTCATCGCTCTCTTCGCTGGGCGCGATGCCGTGCTTCTCGATCAGCGCCCGCGCCGTCGCCTCGATCGCTGCTTCGCGGAGCGTGTCCAGGTCCATTTGTCCTCCCGCAGCCCCGACCCTTGTTTCCTCATCGCGCGCCGATCTTAGCGCTTGTGAGCCGGACGGCGGAAGGGCGGCGCGCCGGCCGTGAGGATGCTTAATTTATCGTTTGCTGCATACGGTTGAATGCGCCGATACACGCCTTTTCCGCCGCGGGCCGCGGCTGCTGAGCGCGTTGGCGTAACCAATATTTTGCATTTCCGCGCCATTGTTCCCCTTCCCGAGGCGGCTCAGAAGAATGCGCGGATGATCGAGGAGCGACGACACAGAGGTGTATCGCTGATGTCCGAGTATTGCGGGCAGCTCGGCACCGTCCTGGATCGGCGCAGCCCGGGTTACGCGCTTGTCACTGCCCGGCAGCAGGCGCATCAGCGCATGCTGGAAGCCAAGGCGTCCGACGACGCCAAGACCAAGTTTCTTGCCAACATGTCGCATGAGCTGCGCACGCCGGTGAACGGTGTTCTCGGCATGCTGGAACTCGTGCGCCACACCGAACCCGGACCGCGGCAGCAGCACTATCTCGAGACGGCCCGCCGCTCGGCCGAGATGCTGCTCGAGATCATCAACGGTATCCTCGACATCTCGAAGATCGAGTCCGGCAAGATCGAGCTGGAGCAGTCGCCTTTCGATCTGCGCGATCTGGTTGAGGACGTCGTCGAAACCTTTGCCGATGCGATTTATGCGAAGGGGCTTGAGCTTGCGTCCTTTATTCCGGTGCGCTTGCCGACGGCGCTGATCGGCGATCCGGCGCGGCTGCGGCAGATCCTGACAAACCTGATCGGCAATGCGGTCAAATTTACCGATCGGGGCGAGGTGGGTGTTCGGGTCGAGGCAGTCGAGGCCGAGGGTCCATCAGTGGTGCTGGCGTTCGACGTCAGCGATACCGGCATCGGGATTCCTCCGGAGAAACAGCGGCGCATCTTTGACGCGTTCACTCAGGCAGACAGTTCGACGACCCGCCGCTACGGCGGCACCGGGCTCGGCCTCAGTATCGCCAAGCAGCTTTGCGAGATGATGGGCGGGACGATCGGCCTGACAAGCGAGCCGGGGCGCGGCTCGACCTTTCGCTTTACGGCTCGCTTTGGGCGGCAAAGCGAAGCCGCGCCATTGGCCGAAGCAGGGATCGCGGGCGGCCCGGTGCTGATTGCGGTGCGGCACACGCTCAACCGCGAGAGCCTAAAGGATCAGCTGTCGCACTGGGGCATGACGGTCGCCGAGGCAGAGACGGGTGATGCCATTTTCGCCGAGCTGCGCGACGCCGCGGCGCGTGGCGCCGGCTATGCCTGGGCGATCGTCGACAGCGGGCTCTCCGATGCAAACGGCGCCGATCTCGTGCGCAGCATCAAGCCCATCGCCGGCAATACCGGGCTGCGCATCATCGTGTTGACGCCGCCCGATCAGCAGATCGAAACCGCTACCGACAACACGCTCAGCTATTTGACCAAGCCGCTCCGCCTATCGGCATTACGCGCGCATCTCGGGCTGGTCGAGCCGAGCTCCGCCGCGATGGCAGCGGGCGCGGGGATCGAGCCGCCGATCGATGCGGTCGGCATGCGCGTGCTGCTAGTCGAGGACAATCCGGTCAATCTCGAAGTCGGCGTCGGCATTCTCGAAGGCTTCGGCTGCAATGTCGAAACCGCGACAAACGGCGTCGAAGCGCTGGCGCTGCATAACCAGCGCGAGTTCGACATCATCTTCATGGATTGCCAGATGCCCGAAATGGACGGGTTCAAGGCAACCGCCGAGATCCGCAAGCGCGAGGCAAATTCCGGCCGCCGCACCCCGATTGTGGCGCTGACGGCGAGCGCGATCGAAGGCGACCGCGAGCAGTGCCTCGCCGCCGGGATGGACGACTACGTCGCCAAGCCCTTCACGACCGAGCAGATGCGCGCCGCGTTGGCCGCGTGGGTCAAACCGGCGGCACTTCGCGGCGAGGCTCACCGCAAACCTGAGGCGGACAAGCCCGAGCCGGACAAGCCCGAGCCGGACAAGCCCGACCATCTGAGCCTTGTTCCGCTGCCTACCCCGCCGGCCGGCCGGCACCCGCCGATTGACCAAGCCGTGCTCGACAATTTGGCGCTGCTGCAGCGCGAGGGCCGCCCCGACATCGTCAGCCGGATCATCACCCTGTTCCTCGAAAATGCGCCCAGCCTTTTGCGGGAATTAGAGGACGGCGCAGCGCGCGGCGATATGGCTTTGTTGCTGCGCACCTGCCACGCCCTGAAGGCCAGCAGCGCCAATGTCGGCGCCATCGGGCTCGCGGCTCACTGTGAGGAGCTGGAAGCGATGGCGCGGATCGAAGCGGTATCCGACGCGGCGGCGCGGGTGGCGGCGATTATCGAAGATTACCGGCGCGCCCGGGATGCGCTGACCGCGCGGCTCCCGGCGGTCGCCTGACCGCGCTGATATTCACGCCGGACGTAATTTGCTGAGAAGAGTGGTGGGTGCACCAGGACTCGAACCTGGGACCCGCTGATTAAGAGTCAGCTGCTCTACCAACTGAGCTATGCACCCGTCCGCAGGAGGCGCGGTCTATAACAAAGCGTCGGCAGCTTGTCGATA
>WNGO01000729.1_pt1 | contig 22648 bp, 32 predicted proteins | sample 5400511 | NCBI WGS metagenome assembly WNGO01 (sample SAMN13153380, study PRJNA577476) | soil metagenome | isolation source: 20 cm soil or saprolite under Garry oak tree replicate 2 | place: USA:California | collected 2016-06-15 | reverse complement strand
ATTTTCTGAAACCGTGTGTGAAAATCACATCCTATAATCAACATAGTCGCTCGGCTCCTTTCCTCCGAGCCTTGGTCGAAGAAACCGCTACCAAGTCTACTCGCCCGGAGGGAGCCGACGACGTTATCCAATCAATTAACGCGGAATCGTAGTGCGCCGTGAAAAGGCGCTGGTCCTCAGCGGGAGAGAAATACCGTCCGGGAGCTAACACCTTGGAGACTCCATGCGAACCTTCATAGCGACAACTCTAGTGATTGGACTCTTAGTGGTACTTCCTGCCAGCTCGCAACAACCGCAGACTAATCCAGCGGCCCAAACCCCGACAGACGCGGCCAAGCCGTCCCCAAATTCGGCACAATCTGACGTGGACAAGGGTAAGGACTCAACAATTGTCTTCTTCCGGGAGCATCACTTTACCGGGTCTGCCCTGAAGCCTTCCATATATTTGGACGGCAAAGAAACGGACCGACTGACTAATGGTCACTGGTTTTCAGTCCACGCCGAGCCTGGTAAACACCAACTTCAGTCCAGCGCCAAAAACGAACCGGCGACTGTGATCGAAACAGTGGCAGGCCAAGCAACATACGTGCAGATGGTGATTTTAACGGGGAATTGGCGTGGAGGTGGAAGGCTTCTGCAGGTAGATGCCGGAGAGGCCCAAAAAGTAATCGCCAAGCTAAAGCCTCTCCACGATTAAACGACAGGCATATCACAACCCTGCATAAGTCAGACAACCTCGGCCCGATTCATCCGTTTTTTTTTCGACGCACGGTTAGGAACATGCAGCTTGCCTGCGCATGGGCGTAGCCGCCTGCGCCTCGACTGATCTACGCACGCCTTCAGCGTCCAGTTCGCCCCGTTCGAGCAGTTCGAGTATCTGGTCTGCCGTCAACGTAAAATCTTTGCCCACTGAAAAGATTACCTGCCCATCGGCGGTTTGCATCGGGAAACCCACAGCCATTCCATGTTGCCGCAATAGGTGAACCGCCCTAACAATATCGTTTGCTCTCTCTGCGTAATTGCTCACGACAAGCTCTCTGAACCGACATCATTGCGGAAACGGAGGAGCCAGTCTAGGGGGCAGGGACGGTATGCCCACAGGTTTCCCACAGCTTCTCCACGCCCCTGCGCTGGCATGTGACGCAGAATCATAGTCGCGTTTCTCCGCTAGGACTTCAGCAGATTCACGGGTCCAGAATAAAAAGAATTTTAGGCGTGTGTAACGGCAGAGTTTTTCCCGCAAACCGAGCAAGTTCCGGTGCGCCTAATGAATCCGCCAGAGGCAGCGCCGCCAGACGTGGCTTGTTGTACCTGTTGGTGACGCTTGAGTTTGAGCACGCTCTGGATGCAGCTATCGCAGTAAGGCAATGGCCTATGCGTTTGGAGGAAATGTGCGATTTGTTCTGGAACCGTCATGCCATAATCGTACCATCCTTAAATTCAGATTGGCTCCACGAACCGAGCTTCGGACCATAGCGCAATGAAACACCCAAAACAAAACAGGCGTGCGCCGCCGCCTCATCCGTCTGCATCGGCAGTACCTTCATATCATCGCATTCTGGTTAAGCATGGCCTGATTGAAAAAAACTTGTCCATTTCCGATGCGTATGAAGTGTTTTTGAAAGTTGACGCGGACCCAGAAGTGTAGAAACTCCGTCGCAAGGTAGCACACGGCCACACTCCGTCGCAAGGTAGCACACGGCCACAAGATGAAACACGTTCCCGCTTTGTATCTGGCGACAGCGATGGCTCTGCAAGGCATGACCAAGCAGGAGCTTGAAGCTCTGAAATTGCGGATTAAAGAGAAACGAGTATGAAACAAATGTCGCTACTTTCCAGCGACGTAATTGGCGAACATAGTCTCCACATCTTCGCGCGTAAGCACCTTCAAAGAACCAGTGATTTCTTTGATGTCGCGCCCGGCCATCCCCGCCGAGTACACAAAACCGGATTTCCTGTCTCCCTCAATCTTGAAGGTCACAGTTTTGCCGTTCGGGGATTCCTTCGTCCAACTGTCAATCATTTTCCAAAGGCCCGCCTACGCCGCCCGACCTACAACTTCCCTTCGTCCTGTTCTCCTATCACGATGACGTTCTCGGCAAACGCCTGGTCCTTGACTCTGCGGACAGAGAAAATCACTTTTTGTCCCGGTTCGAGACCATGACGGTTCATAACGTCGGACGGAATGAAGGGAACCTTGGAACCGTCCGCGCCATCAATAATTCCAAACCCTTGCACGTCAATTTTCTTCACGATTCCCGTCATTTTGTCGGTTCTCCTGTTCAACCCTGTTCTCGTTCAGCATCTCGCTTGGCCATTGGTTGAGCAAGAGACTTCTCCATTCATTGTTCTTTCCCGCCGTATCAAATGGGAATGAAAAATTGCGCAGGTTCTCGCGCCGCAACCAACCGCACTACTGTAAAATATGGGGTGCGATTCAGGTTCTATGAGCAACCAGCAGCTCATCAACAAAAAACGATGGTCAAGGGAGCGGCGTAGCCAGCGGATTGATTTGACCGTTCCAGTTGTCGTTCACAGACCCCAAAAGGGAGGCTCGCAGTTCTTTGAGAGGGCGCAAACGTTGGCTATCAACGCGCACGGTGCGTTGATAGCCTTAGCGGAAAAGTAGCGCCTAAGCAAATGCTCCTAATGCAAAACATGGACGGTGGGGAACAGAAAGAGTGCCGCGTGGTATACGTGGAGAAGGGGGTGGCGGGACCAACTAAGGTTGCAGTGGAATTTACACGGCCCGCACCGAGCTTTTGGCGCATTGCGTATCCGCCCGCCGATTGGATTGCCAGCGCTTAGAAGTAGAGTTGGCTCTGACTTTACTGGCGATCAAAACCCTCAATGGACGGTACGCACTTGAATCCCGCAGCTAGCGAGCAATAGAAGCGGTGCGCACCATGAACCAGGTTATATCGATGCGGGTATCCAGCTTGGCCCTCGACGATTTCCACTGGCGGGATAGCGTTGTCAAACCGGAAGCCTCGCAAAATTCGCACGACTCGTTCGCGGGCTGAACCCTCTTCTTCGCTGTCGTTAAAAACCCCTTCCCCTACATTGCGACTGACCGGACCCACGTCTTCGAGAGGGACTTCGCGGACATTCTGAAACAACCGGTTATTCACGCGATAGGCCTTGAATACTGGCACAAAACCTGCCATTCCCGCCTCGGTCCACCAGTCGTCCGGCATTTCAATTTGCAATCCGTGGTGCGTGAATTTCATCAGGCAAAGTATGCCCGAATTCCCCTGACTATGCTTCGGAACACCGGCATGCGCAAGTTTAGGCGTCATTTCCACTGATTGGCTAGGAGGGGATACTTGGCCCTCGTTGTCGAACGAGGTAACTTCGGTTTGAAGTGGCTTTTCGCTAACTCCGGCGCGGGCGTATGATTCCCGCTTATTGAAGCCCTTTGCCCACGGTTTGCAACCCCGCTTGCCCTTCCTGCTGTGACCCTGCTCTGCCGACCCAAATAACTTCGCACCGCACTGAATCCTCGGGGTCATCTACGACAACTTCGACGAGTTGTCCGCGCCTCGATCTGAAGTCACCCCGCAATCTGAACCCCTCTTGCGACCTATCGACAATGAGACAGGGAAACATTTTCTGGCACCACTTTGATCGATGACAAGGTTGGCACGCTTCTTCGTAACAATCCGCTTGGAGCGGCGGCCTTTGGGGATGGGGGAGCCGTGCAGCACTGTTTTTCTTCCTGCGGTAATCCAGTTGGGTCATTGTAACGTGGGGCAAGCCGGGATGGTCATATCCGCAAGAATTACATACAGGAAACTACGTAAGGATAAACATCGTTGAGGTAGTTCGGGAAACGGTCCAGCCATAAAATAACTGCTCCCAAGTACTCAGGGAATTACCAGACAGCAATTAGGGTTTCTTACCGATTGACGGCTCAATGGGTCATGGGAAGCTATTCGTTATCTTAAAAGACGCACGCGGACTCCTCCCCCAGCGAGGGAGAACAGTCTCGCCGGGGGGGCGGGGAGGCGATTGATGGACCATAACGAAGCTCTGCGACTACACGCTGTAGAAAAGTACGTGCTAGGCGAACTCCCACCGTCCCTGCGCGATGAATTTGAAGAGCATTTGTTCGAGTGTCAGGAATGCGCACAGGATGTAAAGGCGGCTGCGGAATTCGTGGACAACGTTCGCGCGGTTTTGCGCTTCGCCGCTTGACATCCCCCCTGGGAATACAGACAAAGTGGATTCATCTGATTTTCTTGCCGCGCAGTGAAATGCCTTCGAGAAGTTCGGCAACACTGATCCCGAGTCCTTTCTCGGCGACTTTCAACAGTGTTATCAGTTTCGCGTCCCGTTCTCCGCGTTCAATCAGTGAGAGTGCGGCGCGATGGAGTCCTGAACGAAAGCTCAATTCCTCTGTTTTGAAGGTATGGCGGAGAGGGTGGGATTTGAACCCACGGTACGGTTTCCCGTACGCTCGCTTTCGAGGCGAGTGCTTTCAACCGCTCAGCCACCTCTCCGCGGTCGTCGTAGGTTTAATCGTAGCAGAGCGTTGCGTTTTTCGGCAATCGAGCGCTCGGTTTGAGTGCCAACGAGGAGTAGGTAGACCAAGGCTTGCCTCTACACGAATTGACTACTAGGCCTAACGGACGCGCGAGTCAGCGGCGTTCAGCGAAGAAAGACTGGAGAATGGAAGCGCAGTCCGGGGCGAGAATCCCGGCGGCGATTTCCACCCGGTGGTTGAGGCGCGGGTGGGAGAGGATTTCGAAGCAGGAGCGAACGGCGCCGCCCTTGGGATCGTCGGCTCCGTAGACGAGGCGCGGGACGCGGGCCTGGATGATGGCGCCCGCGCACATGCTGCATGGCTCGATGGTGACGTAAAGAGTCGTATAAGCGAGACGGTAGTTGCCAAGAAGGCGGGCGGCTTCGCGAAGTACAACCATTTCCGCGTGGGCTGTGGGGTCATTGTCGCGAATGGTGCGGTTGCCGGAGCGGGCGAGAATCTTGCCGTCATGGACTAGCGCGGCACCGATGGGAACTTCGCCGGCCGTGGCTGCGGCGCCCGCTTCGGCCAGGGCTTCCTGCATGAACTGGATATCAATTTCCATCGCGGTAGAGAGAATAACACGCGAAAACAAAGGAAACGGATATAACGCCGAGCCGCTGAGAGCGCACAGAAAAACGGAGAAGCGGTTGCTTGACAATTGGGGAGGGGGGAAACAAACTAGGCGCATGCGAGAGCTCCTGGGGCGATTGTTTCAAGTCGATTTCTTGAAGGGCCTTGCGGTCACCTTCCGGGCGCAACATCCCAAGAATATTGTGACGGAGCAGTATCCGCTGGAGCGGCCGATGGTGGCAGAGCGGTATCGCGGTGCGCCGCGGCTGAATAATAATCCAGAGACGGGCGAGACGCTTTGTATTGGCTGCAATTTGTGCGCGTTGGCATGCCCGGAAAACTTGATTGTGGTGGGCTGGCAACGCGACGATGCCACGCGAAGGAAAGTGTTGACTAACTTTACGTATGACACTTCGCGGTGCATGTTCTGTGGACTCTGCGAGGATGCTTGCCCCGTGGATGCGTTGGAGCTGACGCAAGACTTCGAAATGGCCTACTTCACGCGCGAAGGCGCGATCTGGGATCGTCACCGCCTCGAACAGGGACCGACACCCGCACGTTACACCCGCTAAAGACATCGAATGGAACTTCGCAAAGATCCCATCACTCAAAGCTGGGTCATCCTGGGACAGAAAGAGGTTCGCAGCGAGACCCCGGAGGAGTGCCCGCTGGAGCCGGCCAAGCTCGAAAAGCTGCGGTCCATTATGACGTGGCCGGCGGAAGGCGCATGGCAGGTGCGTGTCTTGCCGCACCCGGAGCCGCTTTATCACATTGAGGGGGAGCCCGGGCGTGTAGCCGAAGGAATGTACGACAAGATGGTGGCGCTCGGCGCCCACGAAATCGTGGTGGAAACTCCGCAGCACGACAGACGGATGTCGCAGTTCAACGACGAAGAGATTGAGCGGGTGTTGTGGGTGTGGGGGGCGCGCATTGCGGATTTGAAGAAAGACTCCCGTTTTAAATATGTCAGCGTATTCAAGAATCAGGGTGTGCTGGCAGGAGAAGAGTGGCCGCATGCTCATTCGCAGGTGACCGCCACGATTTTTGTCCCGCGTCGAATCAAGTACGAACTCAACTCCGCGCACGAATGGTTCAAAGACAAAGAGCGCTGCATTTTTTGCGACACCGTGCGTCAGGAAGAGAAGCAAGGAAAACGAATCGTGGACGTGCAGGGAGATTATTATGCGCTGTGCCCGTATGCGTCGCGCGTGCCGTACGAAGTCTGGCTGATGCACCGGAGGCACAACCACTTGTTCGAGCAGCCGCGGCCAGGTTCGAATCGCAAGCAATTGGCGGCGCTACTGGGGCGGGTATTGCGCCGGCTGGAAAAGGTGGCGCCGGCATATCATTTGGTGGTGCATACATCACCCAATACCAAGAACAAAAAAGGCGAACTGGCAGGGTATTGGAAGACGTTGCCGGACGATTACCACTGGCACATCGAGATACTGCCCATCGTGGAGAAGACCAGCAAGTCCTACAGCATCAAAGAAGTGTACTTCAACTCAGAACTGCCGGAGCAAGCAGCTGCAAATTTGCGAGCGCTGGATCCCAATTCATGAAGCATGGCCAAGCGAATCAAAACGAGCTAGGCGGAATCTTCCTCAATTTGATTGTACTGCTGTGTCTTGTAATCTTTTGTGCCGTCTTGTACCTGATAAGGCGTCCCATACTTCGTTTTGCAGCGGAGACGTGGATAGTCGAAGATCCTCTCGACAAAGCGGACGCGCTCATCGTCCTGGGCGATGATAATTTTTATGCCGATCGGTCGACACGAGGAGCGCAGTTGTTCAGGGAAGGGAAGGCGGCCGTGATTGTAGCGAGCGGGAGACGCCTGCGGCCCAATGCGGGGATCGCTGAGTTGATGGAGCACGACCTGATCGAGCGCGGAGTGCCAAGAGACAGGATCGTGCGGTTTGTACACGATGCGGACGGTACTCTGGAAGTAGCGCAAGCGCTTACGCGGCTTGTGAAAGAAAGAAAATGGCACAGGGTGATCGTTGTCACATCGAATTTTCACACGCGGCGCACGCGCTATATATTCCAACATGTCTTTCCAGAGAATGTTGAGGTGCGCATCGCCAGTGCGAGCGACGGGGATTTCGACCCTCAGCATTGGTGGGAAAAGCATAAATCACTAAAAGAATTAACACAGGAATTTGCCGGGATGGTTGCGAACTGGTGGGAATTGCGAGGGAAAAGGGAGAAGAAAGAAACGACGCAATCTGTAGTGGATTTGGGAGAACTAAATCCGCTATTACTGGTGTAGCCTTTCAGGAAACACTCTAGATTTGCTACCTGCCATTCCTTGTTTACACCCGCTAAGTCGTGTACTATGTTCACTCTTCCGAGTCGCAGTTCCAACCAGCCCTGCGATAAGCGGCTTCGAAAATCCAATTTTCGATGTCGAGGTGTGAGATGTGGAAAAAAGAAGATGCGAAGCCTGAAGGAGTTTCCGGCCACTCAGCAACTCCTGCGAATTCTGAGACTTCATCGAGCCCGGCTACGGCTAGTACGCCCGCAATTTCCAGTGCTCCCCCCACTTCGTCGCGCGCGGCCGCATGCATTAGCCAGGGAATTAGAATTAAAGGTGAAGTCACGGGCAGCGAAGATCTTTTTGTTGACGGGATGGTAGAAGGAAAACTCAGTCTCACGACAAACAGCTGCTTGACCGTTGGACCAAACGGACATGTGAAGGCGGACGTGCTTGCGCGTGAGGTTATCGTGCGGGGAAAAATCGAAGGAAAAGTCACAGGGCTGGACAAGGTTCAGCTGTGGAGCACGGGACACGTCACCGGCGAAGTGCAGACGGATCGCCTGACGATTGAGGACGGCGCGCTGCTGCGCGGAAGAGTGGAAGCGGGCAAGCAGCCGACCAAGACTGCTGAGATCAAAGCGTCCGCGGCGACAGCGTCAGCAGCCCCATCTGCAACGGCATCGACGGGCAAGGTAGCTGACACTGCGCCCCTGAGCCCCGGAACGGCGGCTAACTGACGATGAGCTTTCTGAATAAACTGGGCCTTGGCATGACAAATGGGACGAGCCGCGGCGGGTCACTTCCGGTGCATTCGAATCCACGTTCACGAACTCCTGGTGGACCGGTTTCCGCCGTGGGCGCCACGCGCGCCCCAGAATCGCCGGAATCGACGCGCGTCTCAAACGGGCTGAAAGAATTCCTGTGGAATCTTGACGGCCTTGGACGGGGCACATTGCTGGATTTGGGGCCCGCATGGCAGACGACTTTAAGCTTTTTTATCGAGCGGGGCTTCCGCGTCTCATCGGAAGACTTTCTTCGAGGATGGAAAGCATTTCTGACTGACGACGAGAAGCGCTTGCGCGAGGACACCGACGCGCGTGATAAGTTGGACATGACACCGAACGGTCGCGCGACGCGCTTTCTGGCTGAGAATCTGCAGTACCCGCGCGCGTCGTTCGACGCCGTGCTCTTGTGGGATTTGCTGGACTACCTTGAGCCCATGCTGGCGAAGCAGATGGTTGCCAACCTGACGGAACTCTTGCGGCCGGGCGGCGTGATTCTGGCGATGTTTCACAGCAAGAAGCCGGAGGGCTTTCAGCGCTATCGAGTGGCGGATTCGAATTCGCTGCAAGTGATTTCCTCGCCGGTCATCTGCCCGGCGCAAAAGGTTTATCAGAACCGAGAGATCCAGGACCTCTTTACCCGCTTCAGGACCATGAAATCGTTTGTCGGCCGCGACCAACTGCGCGAGACACTTTTCATCAAGTAATCACCTCAAGCAGTTATCTGCGCGAGTACTGTGGAAATCGCGCGTTCACCCTCTCTTCGCTTGCATTCGACCAATTGAAGGAGTACAAGCGGAACGTGAGCTCACCGAGCTCCGGAGGGACCATGACTCCACCGGGCTTAGAGCGGCACCACAGCTAATCACACCGCTTTTGCGGTGCGCGTCGCTCGCGAAACATACGTGCTTTTAGCGCGCTTCCGAGACGACACATTTAAAAAGCAAAAGGGGGAGCCATCAGCTCCCCTTTTTGCACGAATGCTTTCCAATTAATGCTGAGTCGAAGCTCTGTGATGATGGCGACGTTTGACAGTGCTGTGCCTGCGATGGTGGCGGTCGTGCGAGGACGCCTGATTGGCCGCTTGCGGCTGGGCGGGAGACGCAGCATCCTGTGGAGCCGATTGCACGGCTGAAGCTTGCTGCAGGGACGCAAAAAGGGCCGGGGTTGTGGCTAGCAAGACGAGTCGAACTATGCTTTTCACGGCAGTTCTCCCGAGAGAAATCCCCTGTAAAACTATTTAATCACAAATTGCTGAGAAAGTCTGCCGGAATTGCTTTCCAAGCCGAACGCACCGGCAACCGATGCAAGACTGCGTTTCGTGGGAGGGTCAGTGTCCAGTTGCGATTGGAGTTCCGATAAGCCAGGTAATCTGCCTGACGGGCGCGACTAGCCGCCGAACTTGAGCCGCACAAGCCACTGAATAGCGTCGCGCTGGTTGGCAATGATCTGCGCCTGCCATACCAGGGCAACGGACATAAAGCTCATGAACATGACGCAAAAGGCGAGAACCACGACAACGTTGGACTCGTGAACTGGAAGGCGGAAGAAACTGCGAAGCCAAGTCATGGTCAGGGGTCTCCTAGTACTCGATCTACTCTGCCGGCGTTTGGTATTCGCGAACCAGAGTCGGCAGCGTCTGCGTGCAGCGTTTGCCGATAAGAGTAAGGCAATCTAGGGACCAAGACTCCAGGAAGGGTCAAACGTCTTATCCCACGGAGAACAGATGGTTTGTGAGAAGACGGATGGGGATCCAGTTCTTTGATTGGAATTGGCGGTGTCCAAATCGGCGGGCATTTGCGCGACATTTTTTCCGAGCCGCCTAGTTTTTTGTTGCGATAGCCGCAAGCAGCTGTTCCCAAAAGTCCGGTGCATGGAGCGGCAAGCATCGCGTGTGAGAAGTGCCAGCCTGATCGTGGGAGGCCTCTTCGGATTTGGCGCCGTTCAAAAGGATAGTGCGCTCGCAGAAGGGGAAAAGTCCGGCGGCTAAATCGACCGTGGCGACGCCGACCGTGTGGGCATGGTAGCGGAGCGCCCGGTCGTACAGCTTTGCAAGCTCGCGCACGCAGCGCTGGACGCTGCGGCCGATGGCGGCGGACCAGAGCACACCGTGCTGGTGGAATTGGAGGTTGCGCGCGCGCCCCTCCGCGAGAAATCTAGTGACCTCTCCGTCAGAAGCACCAGCAAAGAAAAAGACGTCGTCAAAATCGCGTTGCCGCGCAAGCTCTGCCTCTCTTTGCGGGAGGCCGGTGTTTTGTGCCAGTTCGCGGGGCGAGAGTGAGCGGAGAGTGACAACCGGAACGCCGGTATCTTGAGAGAGTGTTTGCAGGGCCTCAGTGGCTACAGGCAGGGCCTCCGCAATGGGAATACAGGTAAACCGGCCGAGGCGCACGGTCGCGGCCTTCTTAGTTCGCGAGCTGTCGGATGAGGGCCGCAGGTGGAAGTAGCCTTCCGGCAAGTACACAGCGCACCCGTCCTCCGCAATGAAGGGATGCGTGTGGCCGTGCTTGCGGCGAGGGTCGTCGAATTGGAGACGCGAGCGGCTGGTCAGCCAGACAGCGGGTATGCCTTCGTGGTCGAGCGCCGCGGTGAATTCATCCAAGCCGTGGAGGCTGCTTCCTCGGAACGGGATTAGTGTATCGACGGCGATGTAGAGAACACTGGACGTCTGGCGCAAGCAAGGCTCCGGACCGGCGAAGCCATTCTATCGGAATATGGAAGGGCGCAGCGCCCTGGAAAAGAAAAAAGGCGGGCAGAATGATCTGCCCGCCTTAGACCTAGCCCGGTAAATGCCACCGGGCTACAGCATTAAGCAATTAGTTGCCAGACTTGGTGGCCGCAGCGGCGGTTTGCGAATTTGCTTTCGGGATGCTGAGATAGCCGCTGACTGTGTTCTTGCCCACCTTGTTGACGACTATCTCCTCGGGAATATGCGTTCCAGAAAGATAGAAGAAGATCGGCTCGTTCATGGCGCGATTCTTCTTTTCGAATATCCTGTCTTCGATCGTTACGGCGGCGTTGAACTGGCTGCGCTTTTCGTTGACGCCCTTCAGTTCGACAGTGACATTGCCTACCTTTTGAGGCTTGTTCCTGCCGACGATGGTGAATTCAACATAGTCCCGTTCACCGAGGCGGCGGAGCTGGTCAATTTCATCATGGTTGCGCGCGATGAGCGTGCCCATCTCACTGCGAGCCATTTTCAAGTCTTCGCGGGTGGCGTCCAGGTCAGTCTTGACGCCCACAACTTTGGTGTCCACGGTCTTTACGTCATCGCTGGTAGCCTTGGTCGCGAGTTCCGAATGGACTGAGGTGTCCAGAGCGGTCAGCTTCTCGGTAGTCGCGTCGTTGAGCTTGGCTGCCTCCTCGCGCGACTTCTTGAGCTGACCCTGCGTAATCTTTAGCTTGCCAGTAACAACCTTCAGGTCGCCCTGGAGATCCGTGTTGGTCTTTTCGTCCTGAGCAAGACGATCCTTCAAGGAGGACATGTCCTGTTGCATGGACTGCTCTGCCGTCTTCAATTGAGCTGCAACTGCTTGCTGCGTGCCATCAAGCTTCGAAGAAGCACTCCACCCAACTGCCAGTCCGCCAATAGCTATCAAGCCTAGAACGACCATCGCTGGCAACGTCCAAGCTGGTGATTCCGTGCGCCCATCCGAAATTCTATCGTCTGACATAGTCAATCTTTCTCCTCACCCGTTTAGGGGAATTGCCGGGTTACTCGGCCCGTAACCCACTGATAGCATGCAAGAAGCCAAAGAAGAAAAGGCGATGATTACGGTAAGTGATAGAAGGACAGCGGGTTGTAGGCGGCGAAAAAACGAAGATGCAGTACTAGTCCTAGCAAAGTTTACCCTAAAGGACAGGTAATAGCGGATTTTTTGCTTGACGAGAGCTTAGTCGATTTGGATCCCGAGCCTTCGGAGCTCCGTTTGGAGCTGCTCGGGAGAATGGAAGACGATCCCTGTCATCCCGAGGCGGGTGGCAGCCTCCGCGTAGGCCGCAATATCGTCGATATACACGGCTTCCTCCGCCCGGACCTTGCAAGCCTGGAGCGCCTTGCGGTAGATGATCGGGTCAGGCTTGCTTGCGCCGACTTGGTAAGAATACATGCGGATTGGGAAGAAGCGGAAGAAGGGGAAACGAGCCTCCTCATGGGACATGTGGATGGGATCGGTATTCGAAAGCAATGCGAGCCGGTAGTTCTTGGAAAGACTCTCCAGGAAGGCCTCGGAGTGGATGGGTTTGGGGTCCAGGGCGCGATTCCAGACTTCGCTGAACTGTTCGAAAGTAAGTGAAGCGCCCAGGCGCTTGGTGAGATGCAGGTGCCAGTCCCGGGGAGAAATGCGCCCCTCCTGCCAATCCAGCCAGTGTGGGTCGTTTTGAATGGCGAACCACACTTCTTCAGGCGTTAGCGAAAGGCCGGAAGCCAGCCCGTCCATGGCACGGGAGATGTCCACGCGAATCAGCACGCGGCCAATATCGAAGATGATGGCTCGGAACTTTGCGGCGGCCACAGTCTATTCGCCTTCTGGACGAGAAGTGGCGCCGGGGCCGCCATTATTGACGGCGGCGAACTTATGCCTGCTGCGATAGATGCTGATAACCGCGGGAAGCACGGAAACGACGATGACCACGGCAATGACGTAATGAATCCTAGCGCCGATATTGGGAACCAAGCGACCGAGAAAATAACTACCCAGGATCATCGTTCCGACCCAGAAGATGCCGCCAAAAATGTCGAAGAGCAGATAGCGGGGATAGGGCATTTTCGCGGCGCCGGCGACGGGCGGGCAGAACGTTCGAACGATAGGAATGAAGCGCGCCAGGATGACGGCCCGGCCGCCATATTTTTCGTAGAAGTCATGGGCGCGTTGAAGATGGCTTCGCCGGAAGAAGAAAGAGTCTTCGCGCCGGTACAGGGCCGCGCCCGCCGAGCGGCCAATCCAATACCCAATCTGGTCGCCCACGACGGCACAAAACATGACGGGCAAGAGGAGCCATTTGAGAGGAATCACGCCGGCAGCCGAGAAAATTCCCGCGGTCACCAGAAGGGAATCACCGGGAAGAAAAAAACCTACAAAAAAGCCGGTTTCAACGAAGACGATCGCACAGATTAGGGGTGCGCCCCCGGAGCGGATTAGTTCCTTGAGTCCATCTGGGTTGTAGAGCGAGTGGAAAAAGTGAACGATGGCGTCGAGCACTCGGTGTTGTTCCTCGCGACGGATGGATGAAGTGAATCACTTACTGGCACAGAAACGAGAGCGCGCGAGCGCAAGCTCGTGAAGGCACCCAAACCTATACGGTAGCAGAAAACTCCAACATCCTCCCCACATTCATGCCAAAGAAGGAGCGGGACAGCAAGAGGCGCGAACCAGATGCTGATGCGGTTCATCCGAGCACCTCCGCAAGCCATAAAGAACCTTTGTCTTCAGCCTCAAGCCGGGCCTGGAGACCCTGGGCGGCGTCTTCCCTTTGCCCAAGCAATTTCTCAATGCGCGGAAGGGCGCGCCACGCAGCAGTGGCGCCGGCAGCGATAGCTTCTTCGGCGCGGTGGAAGTCATCCCAAGCCAGTGATTGCACGTCGGGCCGCAGGACGAGGTCGGCATGGCGTTCCCAGATTTCAAGCTGGTGCTTTTGCGCTGCGCTCACGGCGCGGCTCACGACCTGAAAGATGTTTGTGGGGGCGCCGCGGTGGCCATCCTGCACGCCGACGGAAATCCCGATTACGGGGTCGGCGCCGAGGTCGCGCGCGGCGCGCGTCGGGACTGGGGCGACCAGCCCGCCATCCGCCAGACACCGTGTCCCAATCTCGACCGGCTCGAACAATCCGGGGAAGGCGCAACTTGCGCGGATGGCGTCGGCAAGATTGCCCTGCGTGAACACCACAGGCTCGCCAGAGCTCAAGTCCGTGGCCACCGCTGCGAGAGGAATGCGGAGATCCTCAAAGTTGCGTGAGTCAAAAACGCGCTCGATCAAATTCTCAAGTCGGTGATTGCTTGCCAGGCCAAGCCGGGAGACGCGCCAACGAGCGATATCCCGGAAGCGGAGCGTGCGGCACGTCTCAATAATGTGCGCCAGGGGAGTACCGCTGGCGTATGCAGCGCCCAGGATGCTGCCCACGCTGGTCCCTGCGATATGCGAGATGGGCACGTTGTTCTGTTCGAGGACTTGCAGAACGCCGAGATGCGCGAAGCCGCGTGCGAAACCTCCGCCAAGTGCAAGGCCGACGCCCGCCCGCCTGGGGATAGCGGTTGGGGTCTTGTGCGGACTTTGCCCGTGCCTCGTCATGTAGAGAGGATCGCGGGGGGAGAGTCTTCAACCTATGGTTCGGGCGTCCTGAAAGGGCAGTACTTTTGTACTCCAATGGAAAACAACCATAGATTAATGTTCGAGATCTCTACAGTACCTTCTTACTAGTCCAGTACCCTCTCTGTACCATTGTGACAAGCTGCGCGCTGCGCGATTCTCTCTTTCGTCAGGCTGAATCACTCAGGGGGCTGTGAATGGACAGTGCGTTCAAGGCTTGGGTCGGGCAGCCGGTGGTCCTGCAAGTGGCGCTAGGTGATATCAAGGTGCCGCTGCGCGGGAAGCTGCTTAAAGATGGCGACGATACCGTACGGATGCGCATCGGCGATGGTTGGGATGTGGATATCTATAAGGCCATGATCCTGGCGGTTGAAGAAGACTCCATGGTTCTACTTCCTGCATAAAGGACACAGCCATGAAAACACAAGAGCTCAAGTACGTAACCAGGCGCCGCGCGGCGGTGCTGTTGGGTCTTTCGGAAATGGAATTGAACCGCATCTCGAGCGAATCGGGATTCGGGCACAAAGAAGTCGCAGGCGAACAGGAAGAGACGTATTTCACCTACGAAGAGCTGCGGCAGATCTGCATGCTGGCCGTACATCAGGTGAACTAAACAAAAACGAGTTTCCTCCGGCCCCCCTCAGCAACACCCCCACCCCGGGTCGCTCCCCCCAGCGATCCGGGGTTTTTCTTTTCGCTGAAGATCCTAAGCGAGCGATTCGCGGTCTTTGAATCGGTTTAGAAAACGTTTGACAGACGGAGCCCGCGTGATAAGACTTAGCGCCTCGGGGAGGGGCGCAGCTCTAATGTCACATCTTACCGTTGGTGCGTGGTGGAAGTGGGCAGCGGCTGTGGTGTTGCTCGCTGCCACAGTGGCGCTGACTACAGGAAGCGGCGCCAGCAACGGGAATGAAACTTATGATGTGGTCATCGTCAGCGGGCGAGTGATAGATCCCGAATCGGGGTTGGACGCCATTCGAAACGTCGGGATCCGCGGCGGGAGAATCGCCGCAATCTCGACCGAGCCTCTTGCAGGGAAGCAAATGATTGAAGCGAAGGGCCTGGTTGTCGCACCGGGTTTCATCGACCTACACCAGCACGGGCAGGACGCCGAAAACTATGCCGCGAAAGCCGCGGACGGAGTGACAACGGCCCTGGAGCTTGAAGTTGGAGTTGCCGATGCCGATCAATGGTATGGGGAACGGGAAGGGAAAGCGCGCATCAATTTCGGAGCGAGCGCCGGGCACATTCCGGCGCGCATGGCGGTTATGCACGACCCGGGCGGTTTGTTGCCGAGCGGGGACGCGGCGCACAGAGTGGCAACAACGGAAGAGAAAGAACAGATCAGCGCGCTGATTGAGAAAGCATTGAAGCGTGGCGCCGTTGCTGTGGGGCTTGGGCCCGCTTACACCGAAGCCGCCACTAATGAAGAAATCCTTGATGTATTTCGCGTGGCGGCGAAATATCACGCTTCGTGCCACGTGCATATTCGCGCGCCACTTACGCAGGCGGCGGGGAATTTCAGCGGGTTTGAAGAGGTGCTGGCGGTTGCGGCGATCACTGGGGCCCCGCTCCACGTCGTGCACATCCAGAGCACCGGCGGACCAAACGTTACGCAGGAGCTTCAGATGATCGCTGACGCGCGATCCCGTGGCATGGACGTAACCACCGAGAGCTATCCGTACACGATGGGCATGACTAGCATCCAGGCCGCGATGTTCGATCACAAGGAGGAAGAGCCGGCTACTTATTACGCTTCCCTTCTATGGCCAGCCACCGGCGAGCACCTGACGAAGGAATCCTTTTTGCGCTATCGCAAGCAAGGGGGGATGGTCATTGTTCCCGGGAATACGCCAGAAAATGTTCATGCAGCCACGGTAAGTCCGCTGACGATGATCGCAAGCGACGGATATCTTGCGAAAGGGCAGGGGCATCCGCGAACCACTGGCACGTATGCCTTGGTGCTCGGACGTTACGTGCGCGAAGAGAAGGCGCTGGATCTGATGACCGCCTTGAAGAAGATGACCCTGATGCCGGCTCAGCGGCTGGAGAAGCGCGCGCCGATGTTCAAGGATAAAGGGCGTATTCGCGTGGGAGCGGACGCGGACATCACGGTGTTCGATGCCAATCGTGTCATTGACAAAGCCACGTACGAAAAACCGATGCAGTACTCGGAAGGAATCCAGTTTGTGTTTGTGAATGGAGTTGCCGTCGTCAAGGATGCGCAGCTCGTTGACGGGGTCTTCCCTGGCCGGGCCGCGCGGGCGCCGATTTCGCAATGATCTGCCTGCAACCGTTTCGCACCGCCAAGACACGGCGCAGTTTTCAGAAAAGACCATGCTAGCAATCGTTGGGAAGTGCTATATAGTACTGCGCACAATCGCCTTCTCCAGAAAGGACTCACATTGACACTTGCCGCCGCGGATTGGGCTGCCATCGTTGGATACCTGCTCATCACCTTATTTCTCGGCTTGTACTTCCGGGGCCGTTCCGGGAAGAGCACGGAAGATTATTTCGTCTCGGGCCGCAACGTTTCCTGGTGGCTCGCAGGAACTTCTATGGTGGCGACGACGTTTGCTGCTGATACGCCGCTTGCGGTTACCGGTCTTGTCTATGCCAACGGAGTCGCGGGGAACTGGCTGTGGTGGAGTTTTCTGCCGTCGGGAATGATGACCGTGTTTTTATTCGCGCGGTTGTGGCGCCGCTCGGGGCTGATCACCGACGTGCAATTCGCAGAGATGCGCTACGCGGGCAAGTCCGCCGCGTTCCTCCGCGGCTTTCGCGCAGTCTACCTCGGCCTGCTGATGAACTGTTTGATCCTTGGCTGGGTCACTAAGGCGATGGTCAACATCATCAGCACGTCCATGGGCATTAGCGATTTTAAGGCGCTTATGATTTGCGTTTTTTTTCTGATGCCGTTCACCGGCATCTACGTCTCGCTGGGCGGTCTGTGGGGCGTCCTCTGGACCGATCTGTTCCAATTTGTATTGAAGATGGCCATCGTGATTGGCGTGGCTTGGTACGGCGTCCGCGCCGTCGGAGGGATGCCCCAACTCCTGGCAAAGCTCGCGGAACGTCGCGCTGCCGGGGGGGCCGGGGCGAGTGATATCACCGCACTGTTGCCTGATTTTTCGCGCGGGCTTACCGGCGAAGCTCTTTGGACGCTGCCCGTAATTACTTTCGTCGTGCACCTAGCCGTACAGTGGTGGGCCTTTTGGTATCCCGGCGCGGAGCCAGGCGGCGGAGGATATATCGCGCAGCGCATCTTCAGCGCGAAAGACGAACGCAACGGTTTGCTTTCGGTTCTGTGGTTTAACCTCGCGCACTATGCACTCCGCCCCTGGCCCTGGATTCTGACGGCCCTTGTCGCGGTTGTCCTTTATCCGAACCTGGCGCAGCCCGAGCGCGGTTTCATGCTGGTAGCCACGCGTCAGACGCCACATGCACTCCTGGGGATTCTTCTCGCGGGATTCATGGCCGCTTTTATGTCCACGGTCGCTACGCAGCTCAATTGGGGCAGCTCTTACTTGATCGAAGATTTCTACCGCCGCTTCCTAAAGAAAGAGGGAAGTGAAGCGCATTTTGTGAACGCTTCACGGTTGGCCACGGCCCTCCTGGTGGTTGCAGCCGCCGCGGTTGCCTGGCAACTGAAGTCCGTTTCCGATGGCTGGAAAATTGTTCTCGAGCTCGGGGCTGGCACCGGCGGCGTGTATCTGCTCCGCTGGTATTGGTGGCGCGTCAACGCGTGGAGCGAGATTTCCGCCATGTTCGTGGCAATGGTGACGACTCTCGCTCTTCATTCCGATGTGCTATGGAACGCTCTCATTGGTCGCCCTCAGCCTTTCACTGGTTCTGCCCCGGTCATCTTTGCCAAAACGACTCTCTGCACGACCGGCGTCACTACGCTGGTGTGGATCGCTGTTACTCTGCTCACTTCGGCCGTGCCCCAAGACACGCTCATCAAGTTTTATACGAAGGTACGTCCGCAAATCACCGGCTGGCGGCCGGTAGCCAAACTCGCCGGCGACGTTCCGGTCACGCGCGATTTAGGGCGCAACCTTCTGAGTTGGATTCTCGGCTGCGTGCTCATTTATTCCGCCCTCTTCAGCATCGGCAAGCTTTGTTTTGGCCTCTACCAAGAGGGCCTGCTTCTTGCGATTCTGGCCGTCGCCAGCGCTGTGGCGCTCTCGCGCCTGATGCCCAAGCCGGCGGAGTGGCAAGCTAACTGAAATGGTTGAGGCCGTTCAGCCAAAGCGTTCCGGAACGCATCATGCGGTCCTCGCTGGATTCCTCGGCTGGACGCTCGATGCGTTCGATTTCTTCATCGTCATTTTTCTCTTCGATACTTTGGCACACCAATTTGGCGTAACCAAAAAAGAAATCGTTTGGACCACCACGGCGACGCTGGCCATGCGCCCACTGGGCGCACTCCTATTCGGCCTGCTTGCGGACCGCTACGGGCGCCGCATTCCGCTCATGGCCAACGTAATCTACTTTTCGGTCATCGAGCTTTTGTGCGGATTCTCGCCGAACTTCACGGTGTTTATCATTCTGCGCGCACTCTTTGGCATCGGCATGGGCGGCGAATGGGGAGTGGGTGCCTCCCTAGCCATGGAAGCAGCGCCAGTACGCTGGCGCGGAATTCTCAGCGGCATCTTGCAGAGCGGTTATTCCATCGGCTATTTGCTGGCGGCGATTGCTGCGAGATTCCTCCTGCCCGTATGGGGATGGCGCCCCATGTTTTGGATCGGCGCGCTGCCCGCGCTGCTCGCACTGTACATCCGTACAAAGGTGCCGGAGTCGGAGGCGTGGAAACAGCATCGCGCCGCGAGCACCGGACAAGTTCTGCGTATCGTTGCAGGGGAATGGAAGCGATTCGCCTATCTCGTCGTGCTTATGACCTTCATGATGTTTCTCTCGCACGGGACGCAGGATCTTTATCCGGACTTCTTGAAGGAAGTGCACAAGATTTCTGCAGCGATGGTCGCCAACATCGCGATGATTTATAACGTCGGGGCAGTCGTGGGCGCGATCATCTTTGGACAACTCTCTCAGGCCGTAGGGCGGCGCAAGGGGATGATGGCAGCGTTGGGATTGTCATTGCTGCTGATCCCCGCGTGGGCATTTGGTTGGGGGCTCGTGACGGTCATGGCCGCTTCCTTTCTAATGCAGGCGGGAGTTCAGGGAGCTTGGGGGGTTATCCCAGTCCACCTCAATGAGCTTTCCGCCGACGCCGCGCGTGGGTTGATGCCGGGACTCGCCTATCAACTCGGGATCTTGCTGGCCTCTCCGACAAATTCCCTCCAATACGCGCTGCACATGCGCTTCGGCTATCAGTGGGCGGTCGCCGGCTTCGAAATCGTGACGATTCTAACGCTGGCAACGCTCCTCTGGATTGGCACCGAGGCGCACGGAAGGAGTTTTGTTCGTACCACACAAGGGGATTCCAGCCAATCCTCGGCCTGATTAGGCCGTGCGTGCGCTCTCGATAGACCGAAATGCTCTCGAGGTGCTCCGGTAGCAAAAACGCGGTTCTCGCCGCGGCTATGTCCCCGGCGCAACCCTGTGATAATATTTATCTCCTGCGCGCCCGTAGCTCAGTTGGATAGAGCGTCTGGCTACGAACCAGAAGGTCGGGAGTTCGAGTCCCCCCGGGCGCGCCATTTTCCCCAATAAATATAAGGGTTTCCGGAAGGTCCGTCGATCAGGCCCTTTCTCCAATCTCCTTCGGGGCTACCATGGGGCTAGCGGCTCCACGGATAACACCCCCGCGGGGCCTCTGCCGGGACAGTATCCCCCGCGCACATTTCCAACGTTCCGCGGGGTTTTTCGTGGGGAAATTTCATGTAGAAATAACCAGCAATTCGCGCGATATGCTCTTGCCCGTCTCCCACAGCATAATGCAAGGTCTAGGTTGGCAGATCATTCCTCCGCCATAGACCACGGTACCTTTACGCTACAGTTCCTTCAACCTGCCCCCGCTACTCTGAAGTATCTCCCGCAGCTCGCTCCATGATTGCGCAATTCTTGGCATCTCAAAATACGTGGCCCCTGGAATCCGCTTGTCATCGGTGATGGGTCTGGCTGCCCCTTCCGGCTGATTAATACCTGAGCCTGACTCGAAACCAGTCCAAGCGCCAGCGGTCATGTGATTACTCGCCTTGACGATGGTCTTGCCTAGATAAACCCAGCAATACTGGGGTTAGTGTCCTCAATCATGCGTGTTATTCGGAAGCACGGCAGAGCTAGTGAGGCACCGACAGACGAAAGGGTCGGCAACCGATAGGCTCCACCTAAACCACCGCGCCACACCTCGACTCCACAAAAGTAGCCATCCATTAGGGAAATGGTTGATACTTGCCCGTTGACGCGCTTAGGAGGAGTAATCGTCATGGAGCGACCGGGCCGCCGGGTTTACTTGCTCCCGACTCTTCATCTTTGCGCCTGCTTGATAAGTTTTATTGGCCTCGTAATTCCCAGCCTTCAATACCTTGGGATACTGTTTACATTCATCCAGTTCGCCGACTTTCCCATTTCGCTTCCCGCGTACATTCTAGGATGGAAATATCCAGCACTCGCAGTGATTTGGATTTTTGTTGCGGGTACTTTTTGGTGGTACCTGTTAGGTCGAGGCGTGGAAGCCCTGCTCAATAGATTTTCTCGACGAGGCTCGCCATGCCTGATTAACGCTAATCGGTAAAGTGGATTTTCAAGTTACCGGTAAGGCGTTGGCTGCTACGGTTTCCTTAAGAGGCGATTTGTACCGAGGTCCATTTGGGAATTGGGCTTCGTCCATATACAGTTATATCCAAGATGAGAAGCTATGGGACCAAGAACGCTTATTGTTCTTATGTGCGCCGCATCATGATCGCAGAACACCGAACAGGAATCGCTCTGACCCTTTGCTTATGCTGGCTATGCAGCGCTGAGGCAATTAGTTCCGCCCAGGAACCGGCACGTCCCTCGCGCGGTCCGCTCTGGAGCGCTGAGGTGCTGCAGCAGGATATGAATCCCGCAGACCCCTTTTCTACCAAAATTATTGACCGAAGCCGCGCTGGCCTCTGCTTCCTGGATACCAAGCGCTTGATCGTCTATGAACTCGTCCTGAAGGGTGGGCTATCCTCCCGCAAGACTCCGGTCATTCTGAACGCTTTCCGGCTGCAGATGAAAGTTCTGGACGCAAGCTCAGGCAAAGAAATATTCCAAAAGGAATGGCCGGCACGTGTTCAAGACTCTTATATTCACGCGGTCAGCGGCGGAGTTTTGGTTCGCACGGAAGGGATACTGCGAATCTACGGGAAAGATTTTCAAGAGATTCGGCAAATGCCCCTGCTGGAAACGCAGGGCCCGTACGAATGGATGGTGATTGTCTCCCCCAGTGGGGAAACCGTGCTCGTGAATCAAATCAGCGCTGAATTTAGCTCTCTGACGGTTATGGACGGACAAACATTCGAGTGGCGCAACTCTCCTGCGTTGCGCTTCAGGTATACGATTTCTGACCACGGCCTGGCCGCCTGGGATGGTTCTCACATCATCATCTCTCGCTTCGGCGCGAAATGGACAACATTGCGTCCAAAGCTTGCGCGAAACTGTCACTTCACGACGCCGACGTTGGTTGCCAATGACGCTGTGGTTTATCCCGAATGCCGGGGCGTTTCACTGATCACCGCGGATGGACAGGTTCGTGCGCGCCACTTCCTCGGGGGGAAAGAGCGTCCGGACCAGGAAATTGCAGTTGCGGAAGATGGTGAACTTGTCGCGGCGTCCCTCGCTAATGTAAAAGTCACTGGACCTATCTATGATGATTCTCACAAGCCGGTCCTGATCGGTAGACGCGTGGCCGTATACAATTTGCTTTTGAACAAACTGCTATCAGACATCGAAGTCGTGCCGCTGCCAAAAGCGCGCCTCGATTTCGCTCTGTCACTCGATGGCTCAAGATTGGCAATCCTGAATGACAAGAAAGTTTCGGTGTACGACATTCCGGCCAACTAGGTGCCACCACGCGGTGATCGTGCCTGTGTGGCGTCGCACTCGGCACTAATCCACATGCCTGATTAACGCGGTTGGCGAGCCATTCCGAACGATAATGCGGTGCGTAGACTTGCGTCCCGGCACAGGGAATGGCCCAGCCCCGATACAAGGCCTTGAGTCGATTCATCACCCGCCCGAGATCCTTGGTGATCGTCAAATAACTACGGGACA
>WNGO01000872.1_pt1 | contig 22654 bp, 16 predicted proteins | sample 5400511 | NCBI WGS metagenome assembly WNGO01 (sample SAMN13153380, study PRJNA577476) | soil metagenome | isolation source: 20 cm soil or saprolite under Garry oak tree replicate 2 | place: USA:California | collected 2016-06-15 | reverse complement strand
GTAATAGTGAGTATGGCAGTCGCACGCGTGCGGCGGGACTGCGAAATTGGCCGGCGTGGAAGGCTGAGCCGCTTTTGCAAATCCGAAATCGCCGCGAATGAGGACACCTGCGGCTGCTCCTGTCAAAAAGTCGCGGCGCGTCAGCATCGAATTCCTCCCGTTCTGGTTCTAGCTTGTTGCCTCTTAAAAGCAAGTGAGAACACGAGCCGGTCACATTCCCACAGGCGCTCTGAAATCAAATCCAAAAGGGTTCGCAGCGCTTGGTAAAACGCCGGCGTGCCATTTCTGGAATCACGAACCGCCGCAGTATACGGCAGCCGCGGTGTCAAAGCACAATATTCTTGGACGGTTTTGGTCCCTGAAAATCCGGACCCGGCACCGCACAAAATGCTTTCCCTGGCGGCATACTTTCTAGGAGCACACCCGATTTCGGTCCCGAACCTCACTGGAGCGTGAGGATCAGAGCAGGGGAGATGTAAACTAACATTCAGGTGGGTCCGAGGGCGGGAAACATAAGTTTGGATCGAGGGTGTTGCTGTCGTTCGTTTTCTGCGCTTCAGTACTCGCGCGTGGAACCGGGACCTTTAACGTGGCTGGCCCGATGTCTTCGGGTTCCTCCGGGTTCTACTCTTTTAAATCTCCAGGGGACCTTGACCAAATAAGGTGATTGCCCGCAAGCGAGATGGTAAAACGTGGGATCTGTCAGCCGTCAAAGTGCGATTGAGACGATACTAAGGAGACCGCCAATGGAAAGGCCGTTCGAGAGTTCGCTGCTGAGGACGATTGGTGTTTTGGTCAGCGCAGCGTTGCTGATGTTCGTGATTTCATCCCCGCGCGCTCACGCCGACCAGATTCCAGCCGGCTGGGAAGCAAGCAACATGAAGCCGGTCGGTTATACCGCCATGGATGGCCGCGGCGGCGCCTTCAAGATGGCCATCCGCAAGATCAACGGCCGGTGGTATCTTTACACGGGGCATCTCTGGCATCGCGGGTGGAGCATTGTCGACGTCACCGACCCGGCGAACCCGGAGTACGTCAAATTCGTTCCGTGGCCCCAGGACAATACCTGGACCATCCAGATGGAGCTGCACGACAACCTGATGGTGACGGCGCTGCAGCGCGCGCAGGCCAATGGATGGGGAGGCGATAGTTCCAAGCCTTTTGACGAAGGCGTGGTTTTGTGGGACATCAGCGATCCCGTCAACCCCAAGCAGATTTCGCATTGGAAGACGGGAAGTACCGGAGTCCACCGGCTCGGATATCCCGGCGGCATGTACGTGAACCTGGCGGCAAACATGCCCGGATTCCGCGGTCAGATCCTGGTTTTCCTGGACGTCAGCGATCCCAAGAATCCCAAAGAAGCGGGCCGCTGGTGGGAATACGGCCAAAAAGAGGACGAGCCCGCCCCTCCCGGTCCTATTTCGTTTCACGGTCCGGCAATCATTGACGGCAACACGGCCTACCTCGGCTACTCCAACGAGGTGGCCATCCTGGACATCAGCGACATTGCGCATCCCAAAACGATCAGCGAGCTGAAGATGGGGCCGCCATTCGGGGGAGGGATTCCCGTTCACGACGTCATGTTCATTCCGGACCGCAAACTTCTTTACGCGCATTCGGAATCGACGACCGGCGATAACGCCAATGTCGCGCCCTGCTCCGGACCGCTCTTCCTGTCCGGCCTGGTGGATGTCAAGGATCCCGCCAAGCCGCGGCTGATTTCGCTGTTCCCCCTGCCCGTTCCTCTGGCCGGCGAGTCGTACAAAGATTTCTGCGATAAAGGCGGTCGCTTCGGACCCCATAACACAAACCTTGAGTATCATCTGCCCGACGTGGAGAAGCCCGGGAATTTGATCTATGCGACGTACTTCAACGCCGGCCTGCGAGTCTTCAATATCGAAAACCCGCGCGTGCCGACGGAAGCCGGCTGGTTCGTCCCGCCGACTCCGACCCAGCGACAGGGTCCGATTCCCATCAACACGCTTGTAAATCAAACCGAGGATGTTCTTGTGGATACGCGTGGGAACATCTACATCACCGACAAGCAGTGGGGAGTGTTTGTTCTGCGGTACACGGGAAAGGGCCAGCCGCGCGCAACCGCCGCCGACTGATTATTGACATAGCGGAGAACGGCCTGTGAGATATTCAACGTAGAGGGCGGTCAGGCGAAGTGGTTTGTCCCGGCAGAGGCTTTCGATGCAGGTAATGAAAAGGGTCAGCTTTTTCTTGCTTTTGTGGAGTGCTGCCGCCTCTGTCATCCCCTCCGCTCGTTCCTTCGCGCAAACTACGAACACCACGCCCGGCCCGGGAACCGGCGCGCTCTATTCCTCCAGTTGCGCTTCCTGCCACGAAGTTCGTGAAGCCGCTCCTTCCCACGTCCCCGATCACAACGCTCTGACGCAGATGTCGCCGGAGTCCATCTACCGCTCTCTCTCGATCAATTCTCCGGCCGCGCACGCCGGCGTCGTCAAACTGACAGGCCAGCAAAAGCGTGACGTTGCCGAGTTTCTTACCGGCCGCCCAGTCGGAAGCGGTCTAAGCAACGATGCCTCGGCCATGAAGAATCTTTGCCCCACTGAATCGCTCGGCGAGCCGTTCAAGGGGCCCATGTGGAACGGCTGGGGAAAAGATTTGACGAACGCGCGATTCCAGACTGCGGAAGCCGCGGGTTTGACCACGGATCAGATCCCACACCTGCAGTTCAAGTGGGCCTTTGCATTTCCAAACGCAAACTCCGCTTGGGCCCAGCCGGTTGTGGTGGGCGGGAGGTTGTACGTCGGTTCGAGCAATGGATCGGTATATGCGTTGAGCGCCGCTCGGGGGTGCGTCTACTGGTCGTTTGCAGCGAAGGCTGGCGTACGGTCCGCCATCACCATGGGTCCGCCCCTGAAAGGTTCAGATCCGCCCCAGTATCCACTTTATTTTGGGGACGTGAAAGCGAACGTCTACGCCCTAGATGCCGCCACAGGCAAGCTTTTGTGGATGAAGTCCGCGGATGCAAATCCCAGCGCCCGGATTACGGCGGCACCGAAACTATTCGAGGGACACCTGTACGTTCCGGTGGCTTCCTGGGAAGCAACCGCGCGCGGCCCCCATACGGAATGCTGCAAGTTTCGCGGAAGCGTCGTCAAATACGACGCCAACACCGGCGAACAAATTTGGAAGAGCTATACAATTTCGGAGGAGCCAAAACCCACCAGAAAAACAGAGTCAGGAGTTCAGCTTTGGGGTCCTTCCGGTGGCGCGGTGTGGGGCTCGCCCACGATCGATGCCGCACGGAACGTGCTTTACGTAGGTACCGGAGATTCCTACACCGATCCGCAAGCCAAGACGGTGGACGCCGTCTTGGCAATCGATCTCGTCAAGGGCGCGCTGCTGTGGTCGCGCCAGCTAACGGAATCCGATGTCGCTGACAGTCCAAATGCGCCGGACTTTGACATCGGAGCCTCTGTCATCCTGAAAACATTGCCGGATGGGCACAGCATCCTCTTGGTGTCGTCAAAATCCGGAATGACATATTCGCTGAATCCGGACCGGCAAGGGGAGATTCTCTGGGAGCACAGAGTTGGCGCAGGGAACCGGAGAGGTGGCACGATGTGGGGCGCGGCAGCCGACGACAAAGTTGTATACGTGCCGAACGTCGACACTCAACTCGGCCCGGGTAAGGCGGGCGGCCTTACCGCTCTGGGACTCGATACCGGTAGGGAACTGTGGAGCGTTAAACCGCCTGTTCCCGATTGCAAGGCCAGCGACGAGACTTGCGCGCCGGGTCAATCTGCCGCAATTACGGTGATTCAGGGCGCGGTCTTCTCCGGGTCGACGAACGGCGTTATGCGAGCCTATTCGACAAAGGACGGTCATGTCTTGTGGGGATTCAGCGCGATGGGCGAGCCGATCACCACGGTGAACGGCGTTCGCGGTACCGGCGGCTCGATGAACGGGGCCGGCCCGACCATTGTTGGCGGAATGGTGTTTTTCAACTCCGGCTACGGATACGGGGGCGACACTCCCGGGAATCTGCTCATCGCCTTCGGGGTCGAATAACATATTCACTATGGGTTGCCCAAGCTTTTAGATCGCGCCAATCATAATGGAGAATTGGGATGAGCATGGACTCGCCGATTTCGCGCCGGGATCTTCTCGCTGGCGCAACCTGTGCCGCTGTTTTTTCATGTAGGGACGCAACTGCCGCCACATTGAGGAGTTTCGAAGAAAGCGTTTCGCAAAGTAAATCGGCGACGGTTCAAACTGTGTTGGGGCCGCTTGACGGCGCGAAGTTGGGCTTCTGCCAGTCGCATGAACACGTTTGTTCCACCTCCGCCGGATTTTGGAACGCCTGGCCCGAAATTCTGGGAGGCCGCGCACAGTTCATCCAGGCTGCGGTGGACAAGCTCAGGAAAGCAAAGGAGGAGGGACTGGATTCCTTCATCGATCTCACGACGATGGATCTGGGGCGCGACATTCGGTTGATCGAGGAAGTCTCGCGCAAGTCTGGCGTTCACATCATCCCATGCACGGGACATTGGCTCGATCCTTCCTGGTCCACGAAGCAGCGCACGGTCGAAGAGCTGACGCAGTTTTTTATTCGCGAGATCCAGGTCGGCATAGAAGGCACGGGTATCAAGGCCGGCGTGATTAAAGCGGCAAACGATATCGAAGGAATCACGCCATTCGGGGAAAAACTTCTTCGCGCCGCGGCCCGCGCCTGCAAGGCCACCGGCACGCCGATTTCGACTCACACTTTCGCGTTGGACAGAATCGGTGAAAAACAGGCTGACATCTTCGAGCAAGAGCAAATCAGCCCTTCAATGGTTTGCATCGGCCATAGCGACGATACAACCGATTTGGGGTATCTCACCGGACTTGCCCGCCGCGGCTTTTACCTTGGCATGGACCGGCTCCGGGGCGGCTCCCCACTCGCTCCGGGCGCGTCACCGCCTGACCGTCCTCGAGCAACCTTGGATGAACGGTTGGGTTGTATTCGCCGCCTAGTTGACGGTGGATTCGCCAACCGTGTCATGCTTGGGACCGATGTTCCAATCACAATGACTCTGGTTTCGACTGCTGACCTGGCATCCCGAGACGCGCGAAATCCTGACGGAATCCGTTTTGTCCGCCGTCACGTCGTTCCGCGTTTAAAGGAAATGGGTGTTGCCGAGGAGGCGATTCGCGTGATGACGGTCGAAAATCCGAGGCGTTTTCTCGTCCGAACTTGAACGCGCGTTGCCCGTCCCGGAACGGATTGTGCCGGTACGATGCGCGCCATTGCGACAAAATGAAAAAGATTCTGCCGTGTTTCCCGCCGGAAATGACTAGCAATAAATCGGGCGCGCGAGCAGGTTGCTGGATTTTCGCGGCGGAGTTGACTTCGGCGGCTCGGGTGAGTCTGGCTCCGAGCCCGGCGCCGATCCTCCCAGGAATAATTTCCGCCCGTCGGGAAAGGTCATCGTGGCGGCCACTCCTTTGTTATCCCCGCTCTTGGCCTGGTAACCGTTCACGATGATCTCGGTTCCAACGGGAAGAGTATTCTTGGTTACGCCACGACGGATCAAGGAGTTCGGGCTGCCGCCTTCAAATCCCCAGTTCACCACCGTACCGTCCGGACTTTTTACGTCCACCCAGAACCACGAATGAGGATTCATCAATTCCACTTTCGTCAGCACACCCTTTACGACAACCGGCTTGTTCGCGTCATACGTCGCGTCGAATCCATGATGGGCGCGCGCCGGCGCTGTGCCCAGAAATACAATGAGACCCGCGATTGCGGCTAAGAGAACAATACGCATCCGAGGATTCCTCCTGTCACTCACAACTCTTTCGCCCACCCCGGCAGATTTTCTGTGGCCGGAGCAAGACTGCGCACACATCCAGCCCAATCCCACCTACTTTTTCCCCTGGCCGTTTGCTTTTTCCGAGGCGCGGGCAGCTTCCAGCATGTTGATGATGTCGTTGTTCCCCTCGCTGCAGGCGTACTCGAACATCGGTCCTTCCACCCGGTTCATCGGGATGATCGCCGACCAGGGCTTGGTCCAAGTCGATGGGTCGTCGATCGTAAATTTGTACTCAATGGTGTAGGCGTCGAGGCGCCTGAAGTGTTCGGTGATGCGCAAAGTTTCGGGGTTCGCATTCAGGTAGGTGGCTCCCGGCCTGAAGTTGGTCGTTTCAACCACCAGGGTGTCGCCTTCCCAATGGCCTCGTGAATCACCATGCCATCGGTGAATGTCGCGTGAAAGGTGCGGGCGCCCGTCGAGTGGAATAATGCGAGCATCGCTATCCCACTCGGCTTCGATCATGATGAATCCTGGCATCTGAACAATGTAATAGTTACTGTTGTATGCGGCGGGTAACATTGGTGGCCGGCCGAACGTAAGGCAGCGCACGCCCAGGGTTAAATCCTCCGGGCTCTCGACGCGTGTCTTGGTAACCCGCGCCGCTCTTGCCTTTTGAGCTTCCGGCGTCAGGGGAGGAATTCTACCGTTGGGCGGATCAATGATCAGGGAGGTTCGCTTGTTCGGCTTCACGCCGTTCTGCCACGCGTCCAAGCCAAACGTAGTCGCGTCGTAAACCGGGGTTCCTGCTGGGTTGTCATATGTGAATTCGTACGAATGTATGACACCCTCTTTGAAAAGCTTGGCCGATTCTTCGTTCGTCAAAAACTCTCTGGTTCCGTATTCGGCGGGCCGTTCGAGCGGAGTAAAGCTCAGGTTCGTCCAATAACCCTGCAGGTCTGGCTGGCCATCCGGCGTATGAGGCGCAGACCAAGCTGCCTTCTTCGCGGGCGAGCTCGCAGCCCCGACTTGCGCAGTCTGAGCTGTTGCGACGGCCGGGGCAAGTACGATAATCGCAGCACCGATTGTCGCGGCAAGCGTTCTTGATAAGTTTTGCAAACAATTGCTCATAGAGAATTCTCAGTGGCTCACTGGCTCGGCTGTTTTCGGTATTTGATGTACATCATCCCCTCAACGAACTCAACGCAGTTGAAATCCATGAGTTGAACGTTCTTCTCCATCCGGCGATAAAGCGGAAAACGCACTTTCCAGGGGCGCGTAAAAACCTTCGGATCCTCGATGTTAGCTTCATACATGAGATGGTAGGGACTCACCGGCGTGTAGCGTTCCGTCACATGCAGTGCATCGCTATGGAAATCCCCAGCCCTGTCGAACCACGTGTAGGGCACGAAGCCCGTTGTGTCCACGACTAGGGTATCGCCCTCCCATCGGCCCGCGGACCAGCCCATCCAGCTATCCGCCGGGGCGTCTGTATTCTTGTCCATGTAGATCGTACGAAGGGCACTCGCAAACTCATAAACGATCACGATCGACTTTTGACCTTGAATGATTTGAAAAGGGAAGGGCATGTAGTTTGCCCGGGGGACGCCTGGCCGAAAACACTTGAGCTCAGGGTCGCCCGTCGCATGCCGCGACGGATCGTTGGTCATGCTGACCTTCATTCGTTTGTCTTCGTTTTCTTTCTTCTTCACCAGCGCTTCCGGGCGGTACGGAATTTCGCCGCCCTCCACGATGCTCTGCCCGCCTGGCCACGCTCCGTAGGCACCCATGATTTCGGGATAGGGCCCCGCCTGCGCGTCGTGATCCTGGACATCGATATCGGCCGTTACGAAGGCTTGCCAGATCCCGCTCAAGTCAGCTCGGCCATCTGCGCTTCGAGCCGCCTTGTATGGCGGAAATTGAGCATCGGGCCGGGTCGGCTTGACAGCCGGCGCTTGGCCGGCGATGGGGGCGACGCTCAGGATGAAGACGGTTACGAACACGAAAATCGTGACGCCGCCGATCGCATCCTGAATCCTCCTGCGCATAGGTAATGGCCCTCTCTACAAGCACCACTAGGTCTAAACACAAAGGTTTAACCTAAAGGCACCAAGGCTCGATTGTCAATATTGTTACCGGGCGGTTTCCAGCCTAGGAAGTACCCCTCTTCAACGTATGCCGCTGAATGAACCACGTTGTGCCAGCGGGGATGGCCGGTGCCAAACATTTCGCCTGTTGCCAGTTTTACACAGCCGGGATGGCACATCTCGAGCTAGCCGTAGGCAAACTCTTGAAAATGTATCAACTGGGGGATAGTGCAGGCATTGGCAAACCTCCCAGTTTGGAGTTTCGCAAGTTGGTGGACTGCACTGGCCTGCGAGATCTGTGGCTGAATCGTCGGTAATCTTTCTGGAGGATCGTTATGCGCCGATTTCTGGCTCCTGGTGCACTCGTTTTGACAAGTATGATGGCAATGCTGGCCGGTCATTCGCAACCCATCAGCCCTCCGAAAGGCTCTCTGCACGCTTCCTTTAGCAAAGACCAAGCGGAGCGCGGCAAGGCTCTCTACGAGCAAAATTGCAGCAAATGCCACAGGGAAGACCTGAAGGGAAATTGCCCGGCGGAGAACATCTCCGGCGCAGCCTACGTTTGCTCTGCGCCGGGCAGCGCTCCGCCGCTCGTGGGCCCGTCATTTTTGAAGCGCTGGTACAGCGTCGCCGACCTTTATGGCCGGGTGCAGTGGACCATGCCTACAACAAAAGTAAATAGCCTGAGCGAGTCGGACAACTTGAATATCGTCGCCTACCTGCTCCAGGCAAACGGAATTGCCGCAGGAAACGAGGAACTGAAAGCCGGCGCCGCTCTGAAAAAGATGGTGATCAATGAGAAGGGCGCTTCCATGGGGTCCACTAAGAAGGTAAATGATCCTTTGAATGACTTCGGTATCTCCGAGGCCTACTACACCGAGGCGCAAGCCGAGCGTGGTAAGGCTTACTTCTACGGTGCTTGCGGCAGGTGCCACACAGCCGATGCAAATGGGCCGAACGGCGCCGTAGAAGTCTCGCAAAATCTTGGCTGGCGCACCGGGAACCCCAAGAATTCTTACGGATTGTTTGTCGGCGAAAAATGGCTGGCATCGGACTCCGGTATTCCCGGAAAGCCGCAGCGGTGGGACACCGTCGCCGATTTGTATAACAAAATCAGGACGACCCAGCCCGCCTACAATGTCGCCGGCCTCAGCACAAACGAATATCTGGACATCGTGGCTTATCTTTTGAAGCAAAACGAGTTCCCCTCAGGAAACGAAGAACTGAAGGACGATGTCTCCCAAATGAGGAATATGACGCTCGACAAAGGCTTCGAACGTCTTTTCAACGGAAAGAACCTGACCGGTTGGGGCTTCTTGGTCGGAACAAACTGTACACCTGCGCCCGAAGGATGCGGCCAGACCACACCAGGGACAACCTACACGGTGGATAAGGCCACGCTTTTTGATTCCGGAACCCCGCATGGGATGGCCTATCCGAAAAAGAAATTCTGGAATTTCACGCTGCGCACCGATTACAAATTCGACCCCTATCCGGGAATGGAAAGCGACGAGGATTTGTACACCAACACCGGCTACCTTCTTTTCATCACGGAACCCGGCGTTTGGGGAAGGACACTCGAGATTCAGGGAAAGAATAATTTCGAAATGACGATTGCGATGGGCCGGGGGGAGTCAACTGTCGACACGGACGACGCCGCACGGGCGCGCGCCCGGAAACCGGTGGGGCAATGGAATGCAGTTGAGATTGTTTCCAAGAACGGAGAGGTTTGGAGCTACTTAAATGGGACGCTCGTAACGCACGTTACAAAGCATCCCTTTACAGAGGCGGGGTACATTGGGTTCCAGTGCGAAAGCGGCCCGGTTCATTGGCGGAACATTCGAATCAAAGCGGAATAATTTGCCCCTTCTCATCGGCATCGTATCGACGTCGGCCCAGTGCAAATGCCGGAGCGCAGCAATGGATTGTCAGGACTACTTGGCCGTCGGCGCGGGCTCGCCCGGACCTGTATAACGCAGGACCCACAATCCCCATTGCTTATCTGTGATGTAAATATTTCCACGCGTGTCAACCAGAACGTCCTCGGTCTGCGTCACCAGCTTGGCCGGAATGGGGCCAATACGCTTCGAGGGAGTGGGCGGAATGAACCAGCCTGTCTCCTTGGGCATCCTGGGGTCCTTGATGTTGAAGATCCGCAACCCCGCATTGAAGTACGTGAGATAGATCAGATCGCCTTGCTTTTCCACGTCAGGAAGATGCTGTTCGAGGTTCGTATTGTGAGGACCGAACCTGCCACCCTTGTCGCAGAAATCTGAATACGGCTCGCCTTGCGGTGGTACCGGAAGCGGGAAAATCGACATCAACCGAGGCTTGGCGGGATCCTTGATGTCAACCATCGCTGCCAAATCCAGCGGCCCGGAGCACGTCGGAGCCGCATCCGGAGTGTCTCCTCCGCCCCCTTCTGAGTGCACAAAAAGTGCGGACTTGCCGGGAATTGGCAAGACATCGTGCACTCCGGTGAACCCGCCTTTGAACGGAGGGGCAAAATCCAGGCGGCCAGTCAATTTCGGCGAAGACTTGTCGGCGATATCGAGAATGACAACCGATCCGCCGTATCCCAGATACGCGCGATCTCCATCAATAATGGTTGGACCATGAAACCCTACATTTTGTAGCGCCGGTTGTTCGCCATCTTTCTGGCCGGGCATCCACCAGCGTCCCACTTCTTTCGGATTTTTCGGGTTGCTGATATCGAGAATCACAAGGATGTTGGATTTGTATCCGGGCATGGCGGCGGAGAGATAGGTGTACTTCCCGCCCGGGTAGGAATTGCGATGAGTGCCGGCAGGGTTTCCTGTCTTCCAGTGGGAATATAACTCAGGGCTCGTGGGATTACTGATGTCCCAGATCAGGACCCCTTCCTCAGAGGGTTTCTTCGGATCACCTCCCCAGGATTCAGCGAAGCTTCCGACCGAGGTCACCATGATGTTGTCATGCAGGTCCATCTGAATGCTCCACGTGTTTTCGGGACCGGGGATGAACTTTACGACCTTTGGACTTCCCGGATCGGTCGCGTCAACGATGGTCCAGCCGCGCTTCCAGAGATGGCCCATATAGAGATACCAGCGGTCACCGATATGGCGAATGGCCATCTTGAAGGCGCCGGCGCCCTCAAGATCGCTGTAGCCAATCGGCTTCATGTTGCTTGCTGCCCAGCCGCTCGGTATCTGGTCGGCGTAAACGTGCGGCGTAGGGAAACGAAGCGCAAGGCCGGCGGTGAAAGCCGTGAGAAAAACAGCCCGCGAAATCAGGTTTTTCAAACTCATATTCATGAACGTTTCTCCTTCATCCTGGAAACGATTCACCGCTGTTCGAAAGAAACGTCGGCGACACTAGACCCGGGCGAAAATCGCCTTCCCGATTCCTGGCCGCAAATTGGAACCGATCCGGGGCCTCCGCAACGACGACGGATGCACCAACGGCTTCGCGCTCTTCAGCGGCTGACGAGTGGCGCGAATTTGAGTGCCCACGAATGAAGAGCCTCCTTTTTCCGCTGAGGACTTGCTTATTCGGCCCTCGGAGTCCCTGTGAATCATGGACCGCAGATTGCCGATGGCCCGGTAAAAATGATGTCTCACCGTATCGAAGGATTGGCCGGTAATTTCAGCAGCTTCACGCATGCTCAAGCCCTCGTAGAAGGCCAATTCGAGGATGCGGCGCTGCCTACAATTCAAGCTCGCCAAAGCTTCGTGGACGAACCGCTCGGACTCAACGAGCTCGAACGACGAATCGCAGCAGGATACGGCGGTCTCGTGAGCCGGAAGGAAATGCTTTGGGCAGTTCGCAATTCCTCGGAGTTGTAAATATTTCTTGCGATTAAAACTTCGATGGTAGGCGTACTGCAGAATCCAGGTTTTGGCCGTGCCTTTCGCGGAATCAAATTTTGCAGCCGATTGGAGGATCTCCAGAAAAACAGACTGCACCAGGTCTTCTGCCTCCCCTCTGTCTCGCAGGATTTGCCAGGCCACGCTCAAAACCAGGCGCCTGTAGCGGTCAAAGAGCACGGCGAGGGCGTCTGGATATCCCTCCTTCACGTAGGTCATCAGAATGTCGTCCGGCAGCAACTGGAAATCCGACTGGCAGGGCGACCTATCACCATTATTCATCATCCATGACTCCGAGAGGTTACAGGATTTGGCAGGAATCCTAGACCAATATCGGTTCATTGAAGGTCAAATTTGGTCTAGCAGTGCAAAGATTTGTTAAGCGCCGAGGCACTGGGCTTGACAAAACTTGACTTGTTTCAGGATCGCCTTTGAACTAAAGGGGTATGGTGTTGCAATGGCACAGCCAACCGAGAGAGAATTAGTACAACCGTCAGGTCAGATGAAGAAGCCAATCAAGGCTTTTGGGCCTCGAATTCTCGTGGTAGATGACGATGTGGAGTTGTGTAAGCTCCTTTCGCAATTTCTTCTTCAGAACGGCTTTCCCACGGAAGCGGTTCATGGAGGGGCAAAGGGCGTGGAAAGTGCCCTTTCCGGCGAGTATGCCCTGGTCATTCTGGATGTTATGCTTCCGGACATGAAGGGTTTTGAAGCGCTACGCCGAATTCGTGCCGAATCCCGGATTCCCGTCCTCATGCTGACCGCGCGAGGCGACGACCAGGACCGCATCCTGGGACTGGAAATGGGTGCGGATGATTATCTACCCAAGCCGTTCAATCCGAGAGAGCTCTCGGCGCGAATCGAGGCTGTTCTGCGGCGCTCCAGCCCGCCTCCTGCGGAACTCCGGATGGAGCCCGAAGACAATTTAATCAATGAGGATATCGAACTATTGAGTGGAGCCAGGGTGGTTCGCCGCGCCGGCAAAGACGTCGACCTCACCGGAGTTGAGTTTGATCTCCTGAAAAAGTTTTTGATTTCCGCTGGGCACATCCTCTCTCGTGAAGAAATGGTGCGAGCTGTGCTCAGCCGCGAGTTTTCTCCATTCGATCGGAGTATTGACACTCACGTGAGTAATCTTCGAAAGAAACTGGGTCCAAGGCCTGATGGTTCAGAACGGATTAAAGGAGTGCGGGGTATCGGCTATATCTACGTTTTGGCCAGCCACGCCCGCGGAGGCAAGATTTAGATGCAAAGTCTATTTGTTAAGATCTTCCTATGGTTTTGGCTGTCCATTGTAGTTGTGATTGGAACGCTAGTTGTGTCCGCGGGGGTAATCCGGTCGCGTTCGCAGGATGAAGAACGCTGGAACCAACTCTATCATTACCTTGTGCAGGTGCGCGGGAAGCGCACCGCCGATCTGGCGGATCGCGAAGGCAAGCTTGCAGCCTTGGCCTATGCGGATTCCTTGGAGAAATTGGATGCAGGCAATTATCTTGCGGGCCGTAAGTCGGTCCGGGATTACCTGCTAGATCAACATGGACAGGAAGTATTGGGTCAGCAGATTTCTCCGGAGATCACGAGGATTTTCCCCCTGATGAACCAATACCCTGTCGGAGAGCCGCATTTCTTCCGGCAAGAAAGACTTGCTGCGGACAAAATCGCCGAACCAAGCGGAAAGATCTACACGTTTGTTCTGCCCATCCCAGAACTTCCGGTGCTTCGTCAAATAGACATCTTCATATCGAAAGATATCGGAAAAGTTGGCATCATTTATCTCGTTTCCGTTCTGATCGTGGCGGGGATCTTCTGTTATTGGCTTGCACGGAACATCACCAATCCCATCGACTCTTTGCGCCTGGCCGCGACGGGGATTGCCAACGAGCACTTAGGGGTAAGAGTGAACGAGAGCGTATTGAAACGGCGCGACGAACTTGCTCAACTTGGCCGCGACTTTAACCGCATGGCCGAGCGCATCGATGCGCTCGTTACCGCCCAACGGCGGCTTTTGGCCGATGTGTCTCACCAACTGCGGTCCCCGCTCACCCGGTTGAACCTTGCGCTCGGGCTCGCGCGGGATCAGGTGAGCTTCGCGACGATAGAGCATCTGGACCGGATCGAACACGAAACGGACCGCCTGAACAAACTGATCGGTCAACTCCTGACCCTGGCCAGAGTGGAAAGCGGAGTCGATCTCGAACAGGAGAAGATTTTCGATCTGGGAGTGCTCGTGCAAGAGGTGGCCTCGGACGGGGAGTATGAAGCGAAAAGCCGGAATTGCGGCGTGAAGTTCACTTCCAGTTCAGACTGCCCGGTGGAAGGAGCGTTCGAGATGCTACGAGGAGCGGTGGAAAACGTCGTCCGCAATGCAATTCGGTACACCGCAGCCGGCACAAATGTGGAAATCTCGATCCATCACGTGGACGCGGGTTCAGACTCAAAGGCGGTCATTGAGGTGCGCGACCATGGATGCGGCATACCCGAAAACGAACTCACCCATCTCTTCATACCGTTTCACCGGGGCAGTAACGAACACAGCAATAATTCGGATGGCGCAGGTCTTGGTCTTGCGATCGCAGAACGAGCGTTCCGTCTGCACGGCGGAAAAGTGACGGCTACCAATGCCAGCGATGGCGGGCTGATCGTCACCCTGGAACTGCTGATGCTCAGCCCATCACGAGCCGGTGCAAGCGCCGGAGTGTCGGTCGGGTCGTAACGCAAGAACTCTGGCCGGCAGCTGCCGCAGATTTCATCTGGCACAATCCAAATTCTTTGACGGCATACTCGTTGGGGGCTGTGTGCGCGATGCGAAGTGATGCGGGCGCCCAGCGGTTTTTGCAAGTGCCTTACAGACACAATTTTAAATATGGATCGAGCGACGCGGAAGAACAAACCACTTCCGGGAGTTACTCACTTGAAGAGGAAAAGCTTTCCTATACGCAACTCTTGTGCCGTCATTGCTCTGATTCTTGCCATCGCTCTGGCGGGACACGCGCAGGCGAGCCATCAGTCGAGTGAAGCGACGCGCGCGTACTACAGCAAGACGCAGGCCGACGCCGGCAAGATGGTGTACACGCAGAATTGCGGCAATTGCCATCTGGAAAACCTGAAGGGATCGTGCGCAGAGGAAATGACGAAATTTCCAAAGACCTATGTCTGCGCAGCGGATGGGAGCGCACCGCCATTGATCGGCGCCTCCTTCATGGAGCGGTATTACAGTGTGGCGGACCTTTACTCCCGGACAAAATGGAGCATGCCTAAGGACAACGCGAACGGGCTTAGCGTCGCGGACAATCTAAGGATCGTCGCATTTCTTCTTCAGGCAAACGGGCTCCCGTCAGGAGAACGGGATCTCAAACCGGACACAGAGGCCATGAAATCGATGGCCATGGATGCAAGCGGACCCGCGATGCATGCCGCGAAAAACTCGGTCGCCGATCCCGTCAACAGCGCGGGCATTTCCCGGGCCTATTACACGGAACAGCAGGCCGAACGTGGACGACCCTATTTTCATGCTGCGTGCGGGGTGTGTCACCCTGCCGAACTGAGCAGTCCCCACGGCGTGAACATGACCCCCTCGACAGGCTTGGGCTGGCATTATGGCAGCCAGCATCGTTACACGCTTCTCTCGGGCGAGGTGTGGCTGACGACGCCATCGGGAATACTAGGCAGGCCGCAACGGTGGGACACGGTCAATGACCTGTTCAACAAGGTTGCAACGGCTCAACCGGCATACGATCCCGGCGGATTGAGCATGGAAGAATACCTGGACATCATTGCCTATCTCCTTAAACAGAATGGTTTTCCTTCTGGGAAGGAACCCTTGAAGTTCGATCGCAATCTGATGAGGGATATGACTCTCGACGTCGGATTCGATAGTCTCTTCAACGGCCGGGACTTGACCGGATGGGGGTTTGTGCTGGGCGGCAATTGCACGCCTCGCCCGGAAGGCTGCGCGCAGACCACGGCCGGGACGACATTCAAGGTCGTGGACGGAATGGTGGACGATTCCGGCAGGCCCCACGGCTACATGTACACGTTGAAGAAGTATTGGAACTTCACTCTGCGTCTTGAATACCGGTTTGACGCCTACAAGGGCATGGAAACGGACGACGACCTGTTTTCAAACACCGGATACCTGCTGTTCATCACCAAGCACGACGTCTGGCCCAGCACGTTGGAAATTCAGGGAAAGACGGATTTTGAGATGTCAATCAATCCGATGGACGGTAAGGCCACCTCTACCTTTGACGATGCCGCCAGAGCGAGAGCAAGAAAACCGGCCGGAGAATGGAATTCCGTGGAGATCGTATCGAAAGACGGCGAGGTCACGAATTATCTGAACGGAACCATGATTTCGCATGTCAGCTCCCATAGCTGGAAGGAGCCCGGCTATATCGGCTTTCAAGCTGAAAGCGGAGAGGTTCATTTTCGAAATATTCGAATCAAAGCGGAATAGTTTTGCCTGTTTTGGGGCGGATGCTGAGTGCTGGGGGATTCGGCGGCGCACTTAGTCATCACTGGCGCTCTGAAACGGACCGCGCACCTGCCCTCTGCGGGAGTTCCAGATTATTGCGAGTGACGCTCAGGCAATTGATTTTGAACAAGGGGGAAGGTATGCAACATAGCTCGCGGCTCAAACTTCTGCTGGTTACGGCGGCGGTTCTTCTCTTTGGTTCTTGGCAGTGTAACGCACAGAGCCAGTCTGTTATTTCCCAATCGCAGGTCCAGCAGGGTGCGACTGGTTCGGACTGGCCCACGTATGGAGGGACGAACCTGTTTTGGCGCTACAGCTCCCTCAACCAGATCAATACGACCAACGTCAAGAAACTGGTTCCCGCGTGGATCTTTCAGACCGGGGACTATCAGGATGCTCTGCAGGCAACCCCGATTGTCGTGAACGGAGTCATGTATGTTTCAACGGCTCGCAGTCAGGTATTTGCGCTGGATGCTGTGACCGGCAAATTGATTTGGCAGTACAAGCATCAAATGCTTCCCGGATTCTCGCCGCCTGCTCGCACCAAGAGCTACGGGCTCGCCGTTGCCGATGGCAAGGTCTTTCTGGCCTCCTATGATGATTCCTTGATCGCATTCGACCAAAAGACGGGACACGAAGTCTGGAAAGTGGCCGTGGAAGACCCATACACCTGCAGGTGTAGCCTGTCCGCAGCCGCAATGGTGGTAAAGGACAAGGTGGTCGTCAGCGGAGGCGGCTTGCGAGGCTTCGTGGCCGCGTTCGACATGAAGACCGGGCGTGAGGCTTGGCGGTTCTATTCGATTCCCGGACCGGGCGAGCCTGGGAATGACACGTGGTCGGGTGATTCCTGGAAGACCGGCGCCGTTATTAACTGGTTTTCCGGATCATTCGATGCGGAGCTCAACCTGATCTATTGGGGAACGGGAAATGCCAAACCCGACTTTTTCGGAGCCACTCGAAAAGGGTCGAATTTGTATTCCAGTTGCATCGTGGCCCTTGAAGCGGACACAGGGAAGTTGCGCTGGTACTACCAGGAAGTGCCGCACGATTCCTGGGACTTCGACTCGAACTGGGAGCCTGTCTTGATGGATCGCGTCGTGAAGGGACGGATGCGCAAATTGGTGGTTCACATTAACAAGGGAGGGTATTCGTGGGTACTGGACCGCGTGACAGGCGAAGTCCTCAGCACGTACCCTGACAACGAACACATCAACTGGGTCAGGGAAGTCAGTCAATCGGGTGAGCTGATCGGACGTCACGACGTCGTCGAGAACGAGCCCGCGTGGCTTGTGTGCCCGAGCAACCTGGGAGGCAAAAGCTGGAATCATGAGGCGTACTCTCCTCGGACGACGTGGATCTACATCCCCATGATCGAGATGTGCAACGACATCGTTGCGCGTCCACCCATTCTGGGCGTGCCGAGCTCGGGCGGCGGCATCTGGGTGATGAAGCCGCCCCCGAACCACGATACCGCGTACAGCCATATCGACGCATTTGATCCCGTTACGGGGAAACGAGAATGGACGTACCAATACAAGTACGCATTGTTGGCGTCAGTGCTGGCCACCGCTGGAGACCTCGTATTCTCCGGCGACTCCGAGGGATACTTTTTCGCGCTCGATGCGCACGACGGAAAAAAATTGTGGAGCTTTCAGACGGGCGCAGGAAACCGCGGGTCTTCGGTGACGTATACAGCCGGCGGGAGGCAATACGTTGCGACTCCCACAGGCTGGGGGTCCGTCTCGGGTGACATCATGAGCGTTCTCTGGACCGATGCAGACAAATGGCGCCTGGGCTCGACACTCGTGGCATTCGCCCTCCCGGAGGAGTCGAAATGAGCAAGCTAAGTGTCAGGTTCCGGTCCGTCATTTTTTCCGTCTTGTTGTTCACCCCAGTCATTGTAAAGGCTCAAATGGCGACCGAACAAAACCTCAAACACGGTGAAGAAATTTTTGCGCAGACCTGCACCCAATCCTACTGCCATGGCGCGAACGGCGCGGCCGGGGGAGCCCCGAAGCTTGCCGGACGCGGCTTGACGGGAGACTACATCGAACGGGTAGTTACCTATGGCATCTCAGGCACGCCAATGCAGGCTTGGGGACAAATTCTTCCCCTAAATGAGGTCCGGGCTGTGATCGCTTACGTGCAGAGCCTGAACGGCATCGCGCCATCCATTCGGTCGGGACCTCCGCCGGTCTTGACCGGCGACGCCGCGCATGGGCGCGACCTGTTTTTCGATCCTCAGCATTCAGTCAGATGCTCGTTCTGTCATCGCGTGAATGACAGGGGACTCCCTGTTGCGCTGGCGATCAACAATGTTCCGGCCGATGCCACTGCCTTGCGCAACCTGGGCACTCCGCAAGTGTCCACCGCGATGGCCGGCGGGGAGACATTTCCGGCGCTCTTATCGTCAAAAATACCAAGCGAGACTAAAATTTATGATCTGACTAAATTTCCGCCCGTCCTTCGCACGTTCTCTCCATCCTCCGTAGACCTGAAGGATGGAAGCGCCTGGAAACATTCCCAGGTCCTGGGAGACTTCTCGGACGACGAACTTGGAGCAATCCTGGCGTTTTTGCGCGCCGCCCACTAACACGAACCGTCCTTCTTCATACTTAGGACAGTGCATGAAAATTCATTAGGGGCGGGTTATGACTGAGAGCTTTTCGGAAATGTAACAATAGCAAACGCGGTTTGAATCGTGGCAGCGAATGGCGATGTTCTCAGTTTGCATGGCACTTCACTGTGGGGACGCAAAAATAAGAATCGAAGATAAAAAGGCATGATATTCACGAAACGATCCAGCAAGAGTCAGAATCCTTTTACAACAGGAATTTCAATGTGGTTACGGCTAATCATTTGTGTCGGGGTTGGCTGAGAGGGATCCAAGTACACCAAGTGCACTTGCGGGCCGCCACCCACTGAAAACAAAGGGCGAAAAATAATGGTGGAGAGGGTGGGATTATACCCAACGCAATTTGTTGTTGGGACGCGTTGGGATGCGTTTTTTCGATACCGCAACCTATTGCATCCCAAGGATTTATTTTGAACCCTCTCATTGGACACCCAACTGATTCCTTGGACACCCAACTGATTCCCGAATCTCTAATCAAGATTTGGCTCGGTCATGGCAAAAAGGGTGTCACGGAACAGTCGTATATCAAGGTCATGGGACGCATGGATACGCGAAAAACTTGCGTTGAAAATGCTGGACTTGGATTCAGTCATGTCCCCCATGTCCCCCGGGTCCGGCTTGCAACCGCCGCGTAACTGTCACAGAATGGGGATGATCCCCGGTAGCTCAACGGTAGAGCATTCGGCTGTTAACAAACCTCAAAACCGTTGAATCGGCATCGCTTATACCGAAAAAACGCCGGTTTTTCGGCCCTTCGTTGGAACCAAGTTGGAACCAGATTACAGCCAACGAGCTTCCTGCATTGCCGACGCAGCGCTGTGTCAACCTCTGGCGGTGCATTGTTAATGTACCGGCGCGCCCGATCCGCTGCTGACTTTGGAAGCCCTAGCAGATAGTCTCTGGCTCATTCCACCGTAAATGGGTTTCCTGTTTCATCCTCGAAATTTGACCGCAAGTCAGTCCAAATGACACCATCAACTCTGTGTTTCGCGGCCCATTGTTGAATCACCGGCACGAGTGGCGGGTGAAGTACCCGGGATTAGGTAAGAGTAGCCGACCACCCGCTCGCAACCTGGTCTGTTTATTTCTCAGAACCCCGTTTGTGGACCGGAAAGGGCACAAGTCCGGTCCGCCGACGGTCGGTGAGCCGGAGTCAGCAAGCGATACGGCGCTTACGGCTGCTAATTCTCATGCGGAAATACCTTGCCGTGATCACGTTCGATGGGAAGCAGGACTCCTCTTACATTTTGCGTATCTCGAAGTGCATTCCGTGTTGTGTGAGGAACTCCTGAATCTCCGCAACTGCACTCCGCGTCTCGATGCTTTCCGGCGGGATGCTTTGCAGCAGGAAGCGTGTGCCAGCGGGGAATTGGGAGAACTTGCGCTTTGCCATCTCCACACTTTCGTAGCTGTATTGCGCGACAATCATTTGAAGATGGGGAGAACCTGTATTGATGATTGTAATCGTGATGGGCCTGTTCTTCGCGTCGGACACGAATTGGTTTGCTTGCTGTCTCTGGTTTTCAGTCACCGCACTCTGGAGCAGCCGCCGCTGGTCTTCTTCCATTAAAAGCCATCCCGCGCCGGTGGCGATGGAGCGAATCAGCTCATCGCCAAGATACCGGTCGTCGGTGATGGGGCCGTCCCCTGATATCCAGAACATGTCGCGTTCCCGGCCCATCCACCGCGCGCGCCACTCACCCAGACGCTCAAAGAGAGCTCCTTTCGCATGTTCGTCTCCCACCAGTGCCAAGGCCTCCACCGCGCTCTGAACTACTTCATGGTCTGGATCAGAGAGGGCGTCGATCGCGATCCCTTGGATCTTCGATGTTGGAATCCGTTGCGCAACGCCACGCAGTACATACTTGTACGAACCATTTCCATTCCTCGCCGCCAGCGCCACTCTCAATTCCTGCTCGGCCACGTCCGGCTGAACTCGGAACAAATAGCCAATGAGGTTCGACTCAATCTCCCCGCCAAGTTTTCCCGGCCCGTTTTCGTCAAGGAACGACACGACAGCACTAGATATTCCGCCTGTTGCATACCTCTGGATCAATCCGGCCGTCGTATCCAGATTCCCGGTATTCGACTGCAGGTGTTCCCGGAGCAGGCCATCCATTTCCGGTAATTCCTTATCCGGTAAGTTCGCCAGCACCCGGCTCGGGAGGCGCGGATTGTCCTTCTGCATATCGGAAAGAATTACTTCCCGCGCGTCGGCGGGGGAGAGTTCATTCAAGCGCGACAGCAGAAGTTCGCCCTGCAGACGACCGCAGCTCACCGTGCTATCGGCCTCGGCGCACCGTCGCAGAACGGGCGCCATCGCTGGGCTTGCGACGTCAGTCCAGCGTGCGGAGAGCAACGTACTCTGTGCTTGTGGGCTCAATTGATCGAAGACTTCCGCCGCGAGCCGCAACACTTGCGCTCCTCGTGAGGAGTCTTCGATTCCCGAATTTAGAAGGCTCTCATTGACCAGTGTGCTGATCGCCGTAATCCGTGCTAGGCCTTTCTTCTCATTCAGGACAGCGAACAGCCCGTCAATGATATGTTTCCGGGCCTCCGACTGGTGCTGAGAGAAATCCTTCCCTCCCTCCTCTTCGAGCGTCATCAACGTCGCCATCGCTTCAACAAACTCTGGACTTATGCTCGCCTGCGGGGTCTCCAGCTTCTGTTGCATCTGGTCCAGAACAAATTTCCGATTCTTCACGCCAAACAACTGGTACGAGAACCCGCAACCCTGAGCTTCGTATTCGTCCTCCAGGGTGTCCACCATCGCAGCTTCTGCCTGCGCTGATCCGAGCGACGCGAGGGCTTGGCAGGCGTTGACGCTAACTCCGGGACGTTTTTTAAGCGCTTCCCGTGCGGAATCCAATTGCTGTTTCTGCCACTCCCCGTCTGCGACGAGGATGGTCAGGCTCAATGGCTTGGAAACCACGTCGATCTCTTGCGAAGGCTCGTTCCAGGATCTACGGGCTACACTTACTCGCCGGCTTCTAACCGTCAAAGCGTAGTGGCCGGGCTTCGAAAAGCGCACGTAACTATTCAAATAGAAGTCGAGCACGACCGGCTCGACCCCCAAGCGCCCAATCCCGCGCGGCCCGCTCGTGTCAAACAACTGGTTGCTCGATAGCGCCCGGCGATAATCCTCCATGGGATCGCTCGATCCGTCCTTGGGATCCACCAGGAAATCGTCCTCTTTCCCTTGGAGCGCTGGATAACGGAAAGAAGTGTCGACCATGTATTGTTTGCTGCTGGAAGTGAAAACTAGCTCGAGCGGAATCGGCTCTCCAATGCGGTATTCGTGCCGGCCGTCTTTGGTACGCACCTCAAGTGAAACATCCTGCGCCCGAGCGGCCTCCTCGGCCCATGCCATCCCCGCAGCTGCCGCGATCAGCGCCAGTCCCCGAATCGCCGTTGCCATTCGCATACAACACCACCGTCGGCCATCAAAGGATAATCATCTGAGAAACGATCGTCCGAGTCGATGCTTAACTTCCTAGATGGTTGGTCGGTCGGCAAAGTTGTACCGTCAGTCGCTGTTGAATTGGGAAATTCCTATTCAGTTGGGGCATGCATCATTAGCCGGCATAGTCTGGTACAGCTGTGCGGTGGTGACCCGTCGCCACTCAGAGGCATGAATTTCACCACTCGGCCCCGAGAAGTCCGGTTGGAGGTAATGAGATGCTGCGGGCGGCTGTTCGTGGCCCGATCACCGAGTAGCCAGGCGGCCTTGCGGCCGCCCGGCCCTCTCAGAACTGGGCGTGAAAGTTTCCCTTCACCCAGCTCAAGCCCTTCGAACGCCTCTTTAGAGGAGACGCGGTTTCGAAACGGAAAGACGTTGACGATGA
>WNGO01000578.1_pt1 | contig 22656 bp, 26 predicted proteins | sample 5400511 | NCBI WGS metagenome assembly WNGO01 (sample SAMN13153380, study PRJNA577476) | soil metagenome | isolation source: 20 cm soil or saprolite under Garry oak tree replicate 2 | place: USA:California | collected 2016-06-15 | reverse complement strand
TGTACCAGGCGGAAGTCAAGAAGCTCGCCTCGGGCCTGCCGTCGTTTCCGTTTCAACTGCCGCTGTAGTTCGCCGTGTCGGCCATCGAGGATCTCGTGACGGAGCTCGCCCAGCTCCCCGGGATCGGGCGTAAGACGGCACAGCGGCTCACGTTTTACCTGTTGAAGCAGCCGGCGGACACCGCCGCGCGCCTGGCGGAGGCGATCCGGCGGGTGCGCGAGCGCGTGACGTCCTGCGGCGTGTGCGGCACGCTCACCGACGTGGATCCGTGCGTGATCTGCACCGACCCACGGCGCGACGCCACCCTGCTGTGCGTGGTGGAGGAGGCCTCGGATGTGGCGGCGATCGAGCGGGCGGGCCGGTTCCGCGGGCGCTATCACGTGCTGGGCGGGCGGCTCTCCCCGCTCGAGGGCGTTGGGCCCGAGGCGCTGCATGTCGATCATCTGCTGGCGCGCGTCGCCAACGGCGCCGGGGTCCGCGAGGTGATCATCGCGACGAATCCCTCGATGGAAGGCGAGGTCACCGCCACGTACCTGCAACAGACGCTCAAACCCACGGGTGTGCGCGTGACTCGGATCGCGCGCGGCCTGCCGGTGGGAGGGGATCTCGAGTATGCCGACGGCGTGACCATCGCGCAGGCGTTACTGGCGCGGCGGGACATGTCCGAGGCCGACTGACCGAGGGAACGCCATGGCGGGTGCGGCGAGCTGGTCGTTTTCGGAAAACGACTTCAAGCAGATCCAGCAGCATCTTCAGGCGTTCCTGCGCGAGACGAACGCCCGCTGCGCGCTGCTGGTGGACCGCACCGGCCAGCTCGTGGCCACGGTGGGTGACCAGCCGCAGTTCGATTCGGCCGCGTTCGCGTCGCTCACCGCCGCCGACTTCTCCGCCAACGATCAGCTCGCCAAGATGATCGGCGAGCACGAATTCGCGTCCCTCGTCCACCAGGGGCAGAAGGAGTCGATGTTCCTCGCCGACGTGGCGAAGCGGGTCATCCTGGTCGTCCTGTTCGACCAGCGTACCACGCTCGGCCTCGTGAAGCTCAAGGGGAAGAGCGTCGTGCAGACCCTGACCAAGGTGTTCGAGGAGATGTTCAATCGCGTGGGCGCAGGAGGGGGACCGTCCGCGCCGCAAAAGGGGCTGCTCGAGGGCGCGGAAGACGAAATTGACAAACTCTTTGGGTAAGAGGACGCGCCCATGTCGATGATCAACTACGCGTCCCGCGAGATCAACTGCAAGCTCGTCTACTACGGTCCCGGCCTGGGCGGCAAGACGACCAACCTGGAGCACATCTACGGCAAGGTCTCGCCCAACACGCGGGGGAAGATGATCTCGCTCGCCACCGAAACCGAGCGCACGTTGTTCTTCGATTTCCTCCCCGTCGATCTCGGCACGATCCGCGGGTTCAAGACGCGGTTTCACCTCTACACGGTGCCGGGTCAGGTGTACTACAACGCGAGCCGCAAGCTGATTCTGAAGGGCGTGGACGGCATCGTGTTCGTCGCAGACAGCCAGATCGAGCGTATGGAAGCGAACGTCGAGTCGATGCAGAACCTGTACGACAACATGTCCGAGTACGGTTACGACCTGACCAGGATCCCGTTCGTGATCCAGTACAACAAGCGTGACCTGCCGAATGCCGCGCCCGTCAAGGATCTCCAGGCGTCGCTCAACCCGGGCTGGCCGGTCGAAGACGGGGCCCAGCAGAAGGTCGTCCCTGATCCTCTGCACCCCGGAGAGAACCTGATCGAGAAGGCGGGCCACGAGTGGGTCGGTCGCGCGTCGTACCTCGAGGCCGTGGCGGTGCGCGGCGACGGGGTGTTCGACACCCTGAAGACGGTGAGCAAAATGGTATTGAAGACGCTGAGCTAGGGGGACGGTCCCATGCAGTGGACCCTGCCCAACATCCTCACCCTCGCGCGCATCTGCCTCACGCCGGTCATCGCGCTGCTCCCGTTCATTCAGGGGTACTGGCCCAAGGTCATCGCCTTCCTGATTTTCCTCGCGGCCGGCGCCTCGGACGTGGTGGACGGCTATCTCGCCCGCCGGCGTAACGAGGTGAGCGAATTGGGCCAGCTGCTCGACCCGATCGCCGACAAGCTGCTCTTGTTCGCCACGTTGATCCCGATCTTCTGGCTCACCCGCCACCCCACCATCCTGGTCGACTACCGCATCCCCTGGTGGGGCAGCTTCCCGGTGTGGGTGGCGCTGCTGCTCGTCGGCCGCGAGCTCCTCATGACGGCGTTCCGCTTTTTCGCCAAGCGGCGCGGCGTGGTCATCCCGGCGATGGGCGCGGGGAAGCTGAAGGCCGTGGTCCAGAACGTGTTCATCGGGGCCACGCTGTTCTGGTTCGCCTGGAAGGACGCGCTGGTGGCTCATCCTTTCGCCGGCTGGTTCCGCAACTTCTGGGACAAGTTCCACGGAGCCGTCGTCGCCGTCACGCTGGCGGGAGCCATCCTGCTCACCGTGTACTCGCTCGGCGTGTACCTCTACCGCTATCGCGCGCTGCTCAAGGGCCGCGGGTGAAGCTCGAAGTCGTCACCATCGGCACGGAGCTGTTGCTCGGGTACACCGTGGACTCGAACGCCGCCGAGCTGGGGCGCGCCCTGGCCGCGGCCGGCGCGGAGGTCACGCGCCGCGTCACGGTGGCCGATCGGCCGGACGCGATCCGCGCGGCGGTCGCCGAGGCGCTGGACCACACCGGTTTCGTCGTGACGACCGGCGGTCTCGGCCCCACCCGCGACGACATGACGAAGACGGTCGTCGCGGAGCTGTTCGGTAAACGGCTGGTGCTGGACGAGGGGCTGCTGGCGGGCGTGGCAGCCCGATTCCAGCGCCTCGGGCGGCCGATGCCGGCCGTCAACCGTACCCAGGCCGAAGTGCCCGAGGGGGCGACCATCCTGCCCAATCCGCGTGGCACCGCGTCGGGGCTGTGGATCGAGGATGCGCGCGGCCGCGTCGCCGTGCTGCTCCCCGGCGTGCCGCGCGAGATGCGGGGTCTCCTGGTGGAGGAAGTGCTGCCGCGGCTGGTCCGCCGCGCCGCCTCCGGAGCCAGGCCGCGGGTCGTGTTGTCGCGCACCGTCCGCACCACCGGGGTGCCCGAGTCGGCGCTGGCCGAGCGGTTGGGAGCGATCGAAACGGAGATCGCGCCGCTCACGCTCGCCTATCTGCCGTCGACGGACGGGGTGGACCTGCGGCTCACGGCGTGGAGCCTCGAGCAGGGCGACGCCGAGGCTCGGCTCGCCACCGCGGCCGCGCGGTTGCAGCAGCTCGCCGGCGACCACTGGTACGGCGACGACGGCGCCGATCTCGCCGGCGTCGTCCTGGAGGCGTTGCGCCGGAAGCGCCAGCGCCTGGGCATCGCCGAATCGTGCACGGGAGGCATGGTCGCGACGCGCGTCACCGACATTCCGGGCGCCTCCGACACGTTCATCGGCGGCGTGGTGGCCTACGCCGACGTCATCAAGACGGCCGCCCTCAAGGTGCCGCTCGAAACGCTGCAGGCGCACGGATCCGTCTCCGAGGAGACCGTGCGCGCGATGGCGGAAGGCGCGCAGCGACTCTTTTCGACGGAGGCGAGCATCGCCGTCACGGGCATCGCGGGACCGGGAGGCGGCACGCCGGAGAAACCGGTGGGGACCGTGTGGCTCGCCGCGCGCGTCCATACCGACACCCGCGCGGTGAAACGTGTGTTCCCGGGTGACCGCGAGGAGGTGCGCCGGCGCGCCGCTCAGGCCGCGCTCGACCTGCTGCGCCGGCTCCTGGCCCGCACCTGATGCCGACCCTCGCCGCGCCCGACGGCACCCAGCTCGTGTATGACGCGTATGAGCCGCCGCAGCCGCGCGCCGCCGTGTTGGTGCTGCACGGCTGGGCGGACCACGCAGGCCGCTGGCGTGAGGTGGGCGAACGGCTGCGCGACGCGGGGCTCGCGACGTATCTGCTCGACCAGCGCGGTCACGGGCGCTCCGGCGGCCGGCCGGGCTACCTGTCGCGGTTCAGCCAGCTGCTCGGCGACCTGCAGGCGTTCCGGCGCGCCGTGCGGCTCCGCACCGACGGGCGCCAGCTGCTGCTCGGCTTGGGATTCGGCGGGCTGGTCGCGTTGCGCTACCTCGAGACCCAGCCGAGCGATGCGATCGCCGCGGCCGTGGTCTGCTGCCCGTGGCTCGGACCGGCGTTCAAAGCGCCCGCGTGGACGCGGGTGGCGGGGCGGGTGTTGCAGGACTTGTGGCCGACGCTCTCCATGCCGCTGCGCCTTGATCCCGAGCAGCTCAGCCGCGATCCGGCGGTGAACAAGGCGTACAGCGAGGATCCGGCGGTCCACGACGTGATATCGCCCGGCGCGTGGCGCGAGATCAAGTGGGCGCAGGGGGCCGTCGTCGCCGACGCCCAGCGGATCGAAAGCCCCCTCCTGTTGCTGCTCGCGGGTGAAGACCGCGTCGTAGACGCGCACCTCGGGCGCGCCTTCGCGGATGGCCTCACGGGCGCAGCCGAGGTGCGCTGGTACCCGGAGATGTATCACGAAATCCTGCACGACCCGCAGCGGGAGCGGGCCGTGGGCGACATCCTGGGATTCGTCGACGCGCAGCTCGACCGCTCGTAGCTCCCCGCGTGCGGGCACTCGAGCCCGAGTTTACCCGTGCCGTTCTGACAGCTAGCTTCTTGACCAATGACGATAATCCGCCAGTTACAGGGACCGACTCCGCCAGAACGACGCGCGCTGATCGGCACGCCGATTGCTTGGTGAAACGGAAACCCATGAAGCACTCCGACGAAGCAGGCGAGCCCGTCGATCGGCCCGACGGTGCCGACCCGAGCGTGCCGGACCCGACGTCAGCGGGCGCGGAGGGGGGAGCACTGGTCGAGCCGGCCGAAGAGGCGGTGGCGCGTCTCGAGGCGCAGCTCGCCGAGCTGAAGGACCGTCATCTCCGGCTGGCGGCCGAATACGACAACTTCCGCAAGCGCACCCAGAAGGAGCGCAGCGAGCTCTGGGCCAAGGCGCAGGCGGACTTGCTGCATCGCCTCGTGGACGCGCTGGATGATCTTGCCCGCTTCGCGCATGTGGATCCCGGCCAAACCGATGCGAAAACGATCCATGACGGGGTCGAGATGGTGGAGCGCAAGCTCTGGAAAGAGCTGGAAGCGATCGGTGTAACCCGGATCGACCAGATCGGCGTGCCGTTCAATCCCAACTTGCACGAGGCGGTCACGACGGGTCCCGCAGACCATCCGGCGAAGGACCACACGGTCGGTGCCGTGCTGCAGCCGGGCTATCAGCTGAGCGGGGCGCTGATCCGGCCGGCGCGCGTGACCGTCCTGACCTGGCAGGGGGGGCGACCGCAGGACGGCGGTGCGGGTGCGCCGCGCCCGCGGGGTGAGAGCGGCTGATGGCCGCGCCGAAGGACTATTACCAGGTCCTCGGGGTCTCTGAGGCGGCGACGGTGGACGAAATCAAGAAGGCGTTTCGTCGGCTCGCCAAGCAGTATCATCCCGATCGTAATCCCAGCAACGCGCAGGCGGCCGAGCGCTTCAAGGAAATCAACGAGGCGCAAGACGTCTTGAGCGATCCTGAGAAGCGCAAACGCTACGACCGGCTGCGCCGCTACGGCGCGTACGATGGGGCTGGGGGAGGGGGGCGAGGGGCAGGCGCCGGGCCGCAAGGCCCCGGGGTCGACTTCGATCTCTCGGATCTTGGCTCGTTCGGCGGGCTGGGGGACCTGTTCTCGAGCATCTTCGGCCGCCGTGGCGCCGAGGGCGGCGGACGCGCGGACGACGAGGACGAGATCGAGACCACCGTGGCGATCCCGTTCCGGGTGGCGGCCCTGGGAGGCAAGGTGCCGGTGACGCTGCCGATGGCAGAGGTGTGCCCCACGTGCAGCGGCAGCGGCGCGGCGCCGGGGGCCACGCTGTCCACTTGTCCGGAGTGCCGGGGGCGTGGGGTGATTTCGTTCGGGCAAGGCGGGTTCGCTGTGAACCGGCCGTGTCCGGTCTGCCGGGGCAAGGGGCGGGTGCCTTCGGAGCGATGCCGCACCTGCGGTGGGAGTGGCGAGGTGCGGGTCGAGAAGCGACTGATGATCACGGTTCCCCCGGGGACCGAGGATGGCACCAAGCTCCGCCTGCGGGGGCAGGGGACGAAGGGGAAGGGCGACGTCGTCGTGGTGCTGCAGGTCGAGCCCGACCGGTTCTTCCGGCGTGAGGGGTTGGACGTCGTCTGCACCGTACCGGTGAACCTCGCCCAAGCGCTGCTCGGCTCCAAGATCAAAGTCAAGACACTGGATGGACGCCGTGTCGTCCTCAGGATTCCGCCCGGTACCCGGCCCGGGCAGAAGTTCCGCATCGCCGGGCAGGGAATCGAGAAAAACGGCCGGCGCGGCGATCAGTACGTCGAAGTGCACGTGGATATCCCCGAACACCTCACGCCGGATCAGGAGGAGGCGATGAAGGCGTTCGCCGACAAGAGCGGCATGCGATACTAAGGGAGGGCGCGCGATGAAGGCGATCAAAGGGCCGGCCGTTTTCCTGGCGCAGTTCGCGGGTGACGCGCCACCGTTCAACACGCTGCCGGCCATCGCCGGGTGGGCTGCCGGGCTCGGCTTCAAGGGGGTGCAGATCCCGACCTGGGACGGCCGGCTGTTCGACCTCCAGAAGGCGGCCGAGAGCCAGACGTACTGCGACGAGGTGAAGGGCACCCTGGCCGAGCGCGGCCTGCAGGTGACGGAACTGTCGACGCATCTGCAGGGCCAGCTGGTCGCGGTGCATCCCGCCTACGACACCGCGTTCGACGGATTCGCGGCGCCGCAGGTCCGCGGGAAGCCGCAGGCGCGTGCCGCGTGGGCGGTCGAGCAGGTCAAGCTGGCGGCGCGGGCGTCGCGCCGGCTCGGCGTCACCGAGCATGCGACGTTCTCGGGCGCGCTGGCGTGGCCGTATCTCTATCCCTGGCCCCAGCGGCCGGCGGGTCTGGTCGAGGCGGCGTTCGATGAGCTGGCGCGGCGCTGGCGGCCGATTCTCGATGCGTTCGAGGAGGCGGGCGTCAACCTCTGCTTCGAGATCCATCCCGGTGAGGATCTGCATGACGGCGTGACCTTCGAGATGTTTCTCGACCGCGTCGGCGGGCACAAGCGCTGTAATCTCCTGTACGATCCCAGCCATTTCGTGCTGCAGCAGCTCGACTACCTCGAGTATATCGACCTCTATCACGAGCGGATCCGCATGTTCCACGTCAAGGACGCCGAGTTCAACCCGACCGGCCGCCAAGGTGTGTACGGTGGGTTCCAGCCCTGGGCGCTGCGCGCCGGACGGTTCCGCTCGCTGGGCGACGGCCAGGTGAATTTCAAAGCGATCTTCTCCAAACTCGCCCAGTACGATTATCCCGGCTGGGCGGTGCTGGAGTGGGAATGCTGTCTCAAGCATCCCGAAGACGGCGCCCGCGAAGGATCGAAGTTCATCGCCGACCACATCATCCGCGTCACCGAGAAGGCGTTCGACGACTTCGCCGGCGCCGGCGCCGACGTGGCTGCCAACCGCCGCATGCTCGGCGTCGCCTGACGGCGGGGGGGCCTGGCCATGGTCGACGCGACGTCGGACGCGCGCACCTCTCGCCCGCTGCGGCTCGGCATGGTCGGAGGAGGGCGTGGCGCGTTCATCGGTGCCGTGCACCGCCTGTGCGCCCGCACGGACGGGCAGTTCGAGCTCGTGGCGGGCGCCCTGTCGTCCGACGCCCAGCGAGCCCGGGACTCAGGGGGGGATCTCGGTCTCGCCCCCGACCGCGTGTACACGAGCTTCGCCCAGATGGCGGCGGCCGAGGCCAAGCGCGCCGACGGCATCGAGGTCGTCAGCATCGTCACGCCCAATGACAGTCATCATGCCATCGCCCGCGCCTTTCTGGACCGGGGGATCGACGTGATCTGCGACAAGCCGATGACCACGACCGTGCAGGACGCGCTCGACCTCGTGCAGGTCGTGCGGAAGAGCGGTCTCGTCTTCGGCCTCACGCACAACTACTCGGGTTACCCGCTGGTGCGGCAGGCGCGCGAGATGGTGGCCACCGGCGAGCTGGGGGCCATCCGGGTCGTCCAGGTGGAGTACGTGCAGGACTGGCTATCGACCAAGCTGGAGGACACCGGCCACAAGCAGGCCGGCTGGCGGGTCGATCCAGCGCGTGCGGGCGCCGGCGGCTGCCTCGGTGATATCGGCACGCACGCCTATCATCTCGCCGACTTCGTGACGGGGCTGCATGCCCGTGAGCTGGCGGCGGACCTCGGCCGGTTCGTCGCAGGCCGCAGGCTCGATGACAATGCTCACATCCTGCTCCGCTACGAGAGCGGCGCGCGCGGCATGCTATGGGCGAGCCAGGTGGCGCCCGGAAACGAGAACGGCTTGCGGCTGCGCGTGTACGGCGACAAGGCCGGGCTGGAGTGGAGCCAGGAGCACCCCAACCAGCTGCGCTTCTCGCTGGTGGGCCGGCCGCCGCAAGTCTTATCGCGCGGCGGGCCCTGTCTCGGTGCGGCTGCGGCGCGTGCCACCCGCATTCCGGCCGGGCATCCCGAGGGCTATCTCGAGGGGTTTGCCAATCTCTATCGGGATTTGGCCGAGCAGATCCGGGCGCGGCGCGCCAAGCGCGCGCCCGATACCCAGGCGCTGCTGGTCCCGACAGTCGAAGACGGCGCTCGTGGTGTCAAATTCATCGCCGCAGCCGTGGAGTCCCACGCCACGAACGGCGCCTGGGTCGATGCGCGCGTGACTGTGTGAGCCGGGGGATGGGTCCCTTGCTTGCGGCACGAGGCGATTGTACTGTTGGCCCATGTTGACGTTCGCCGTGCTCGGCTCGAACCGCAACCGGAGTGGGCATGCCGGCCGGGCGGTGTAGCGTCACAGCAGGTTCGTGAACCCGCCCCCGGGCCTCCGGGGGCGCAAGTTTTCCTGGCCCCTCACTCCTGTTAAGCGCTATGCGTCTGTGCGTCTAGGTCCTGGGGGCTGTTCACGGTGTGTGGGGTGGTTGCGGCGGCATTGGGGTGTAGGTCAACTGGCAGACCGCCCGGCTGTTAACCGGGAAGTTGGAGGTTCGAGTCCTCCCGCCCCAGTCAGTGTTGCGCATCGGCGACCCAAATGCCAGATGCCCGCCGATCGCTCTTCGCGGAGTCCTCGAGGTAATTGCCCGTGACCTTCTGGGAAGAACGCATCGCCCGCCCGCTAAGTGCGCTCCACCTCGACACGGCTCGGAGCAAGCTCTTGGCGTTCGCCGGGCTGGCGCTGCTGCTCCCGGTCGTCGCGACGTTGGCCTCCTACCGGCACAATGCGCAGCCCGTCGAGGACACCGTCACTCCAGAGCTCCGGAGCGTGAGCTCGGAGACGGCGCGGGAGCTGAACAACTGGCTCACCGAACGGCTGTCCGATCAGCGAACCGCCGCGAGCTCCTACGTCGTGGCCGAGAACCTGGCCAGGATGCGTCCGGGAAGCGCCGGCGCCCAGGCCGTGGCCCGTTTGCGCGATTACCTGAACTCGGTGCGCGAGCGGTGCACCGGCTGCGAGGCCCTAACGGTCCTCGACACCCGTGGCAAAGCGGTAGCGAGCAGCGCCGGTCGCACGGCCGGCATGCAGCTGACCCTGGAAAAGCTGAACGGCCTCCAGACGGGTGACGCGCTCGTGGGCGACGCATACTGGGATGCCGGCATCGGCAAAGCGGCCATCGTCCTCACGGTGCCGATCCGCCAGACGGATGGCCGGTTCCTCGGCGCGTTCATCGCAAAGTTGAACCTGCGCTCCGTCGCGGACATTCTTCAGCGGCTAGGGCCCAGCGAGCCGGGCGACGTGTATCTCGTGACGGACGAGGGCAAGCTGGTCATGAGGGCCCGGGCCAGCTCCGCCGACGTGATGCGGACGCGGCTCTCCAAGACCACCACGCAGGCGCTGTTCGACAAGGAAGGCACGAGCGTCGTGTACAAGCGCGCCGACGGGCGGGACGTCGTCGGCACGCTGCGGCGCGTGCCCCCGCTGCACCTGGCGGCGGTCGCCGAGCTGCCGCGGGAGGAGCCCCAGCGCCAGGTGGTGCGCTCGAGCGGCAGTCCCGGGGCGATCCTCCTCGCGCTGCTCGCGGGCGTGGGCTTGATGGCCGGGGGACTGGGCCTCTTCATCGTCCGGCCCCTCGGGCGTCTCACCAAAGCCGCGGCGCGCGTGGCGGCCGGGGATCTCTCGGTGGACCTGCCCGTCGTCGCGACCGGTGAGTTGGGCTTCTTGACCCAGGTGTTCAACACCCTGGTCTCTCGCCTGCGGGAACGCGAGAGCCAGGCAGAGCTGGAGCGGCTTTCGGTCACGGACGCCCTCACCGGCCTGTACAACCGGCGGCACCTGATGGAAACGCTGTCGAGCGAGGCTCAGCGCTCGCGCCGGCTGAGGCGCCCGTTCTCGGTGCTGCTGGCGGACGTCGATCACTTCAAGCAATACAACGATACGCTCGGGCACCTCGCGGGCGACGCGGCGCTGACGAAGGTCGCGGACATCCTGCGCAAGACGACGCGCGCGGTGGATTGCGTGGCGCGCTACGGCGGGGAGGAGTTCCTGGTGGTGCTGCTCGAGACGACCGTCACCACGGCCGCGCTGGTGGCGGAGCGTATTCGAGAGCGCGTGGCGGCTGAGACGTTCGGCGAAGGGCGGATGTCGCTCTCCATCGGCGTGGCGGAGTGCCCGGCGCACGGCGACACGCCGGAAACGCTGATCGCCAGCGCCGATGCCGCGATGTACCAGGCGAAGGCGGGGGGGCGCGACCGCGTGGTCGCGGTAGGGGGCCAGCCGGAGAAAGAGAAGCAGCGCAGGGGATGAAGACTCCGGCCGGGCTGCTGCTCGCGAGCCTCGCGTGCCACGGCGCCGCGCCCCAGGGTCCGACCCCCGTGGCGAGCGGGTTCGTCGTGCGGACCACGACCGTGGACGGCGCGGCGTACCGCTACCAGGTCTTCGTGCCGCGCCACGCCGGGGGCGGTGGGCGCCCGCCCGTCATCCTCTACCTGCACGGCGCCGGCGAGCGGGGGACGGACGGCGACCTCCAGACCATGGTCGGGCTCGGCCCCGTCGTGAAGGGCCGGGCCGAGTCGTTCCCGGCGATCGTGGTGCTGCCACAGGCGCCGCGCGACAGCGTTTGGAGCGGCGCGCCGGCGCGCGCCGCGATGCAGGCCCTGGACGCCGCGTTGCACGAGTTCCGCGGCGACTCGACGCGCGTCTACCTCACCGGCCTCTCGATGGGTGGCTACGGGACGTGGCAACTGGCCCTCGAGCACCCCGGTCGCTTCGCCGCGCTGGTGCCGATCTGCGGAGGCATCCGCTCTCCGGGCGCCGCCCGAACCATCCGCGTGGCCGGCGTTCCCGCCGACGCGGCGGACCCGTACGCCTACGTCGCCGGGCGACTCGTGGCCACGCCCGTGTGGCTGTTCCACGGTGACGCGGACCCTGCGGTCCCGGTCAGCGAGTCGCGCAGCATGGCGGAGGCGCTGCGCCGCGCCGGCGGCGACGTGCGCTACACCGAGTACGCGGGCGTGGGACACAACTCCTGGGAATCGGCGTACAACGAGCCCGATCTGTGGCGCTGGTTGTTCGCGCAGCGGCTCGGCCGGCGGTCCCCCGCGGCGCCCTGAAGCCGCGCATGCGGGCGCAGGCGGCGGTTGGATTCCGCGTCAAGTCCGGCTGGGCCACGGCGGTCCTGCTGGTAGGCCCGGCGCGGGCCCCGCGCGTGGCCGACCGGCGCGTGATCGAGCTGAGCGACCCCGCCGTTCCCACCTCGCGGCAACCGTACCACGCGGTGATGGGTGCGGCACCGGCGCAGGGGGCGAAGCTCGAGCGGCGTTTGCGGGGCGTCGTGGCGCGGATCACGCGCCGCTCGGTGCGGCGGTTGTTGCGGGAGTATCGGAGGATCGGGCACGCGGTGCGTCGTGTCGCGCTCGTCGTCGGAAGCGACATCGATCCTGCGCGGATCACCAACGACCACATCCGGGCGCACGCCCTCGAGGGCCGGTTGTTCCGCACGGCGCTCGAGGGGGCGTGCCGGTCGTGCGGCCTCCGGGCCTCGGTCCTCATCGAGCGCCGGGCCTATCCGGACGGGGCGACGGCGCTGCGCCGCTCGGAAGCCCAGGTGAAGCGTGCGGTCAAGGCGCTGGGCCGCGCGATCGACGGCCCCTGGCGTGCCGACGAGAAGACGGCCGCGCTCGCGGCGTGGATGACGCTACGGTGAGGTGACGGTTTACTGCCCGACCGTGAAGTCGATCCGCTTCAGCACGGCCCCCGCCGCGTCCCTCACCTCGACGTGCCACGGTCCGGTCCAGTCCGCCGGCACACTCTTTCGACTCCAGGTGCGCCACGGTGAGCCGCCCACCTGCAGCTCGACGTCGCCCACCTGTGTGTCCCCGTGGAACCACACGTGGTGGATCGCTGTTCCGCCGGCGCCGCTCACCTTGGTCCACAGGACGAGCTGGCCCACGTCCACGGGAAACACCGACCCCGTGTCCTGTGCCACCCGGTCGACCACGTTCTTCGCGACCGCTGCTTCATCGACGCTAACGCTGGCGGCAGCCGGCTCAGCCGGCGCCGCCGCCTTGGTCGTATCCTGCGCCGCGAGACCCCCACCGGCGAGCAGGGACAACGCCACGACCGCCCCGATGCGCTTCATGACGGCTCTCCTTGAAGAGGTGTCCGTTGTACGGCAGAAGTTGTCCGTTGTACGGCGCGCCGACGGCGATGTTCCAGCCAGGTGCTCAGGCTGGCCGCGAGCACGATGCCGAAGGCCGCCCCAGCCAGCTGAAACCGCGCCTGGTACTGGCGCTGTCGCCCGGCGCACTTGGCGGCGAACAGCGCGCCCACCATGGCGCCGCAGGACCCTTGGATCGTCGTGAAGCCATAGCCCGCCCCCATCGCAAACAGGAGTGGTAGCGCGCACAGCACGAGATTCCGGATGAAGATCTTCATGTGAGTTCGTCACGCAAGAGAAGTCACAAGGAAGAGAAACCACCGGTGGCGGTCGGCTCGATGACGACGCTCACACCGGTCAGGGTCACATGCCGCTACCTGCCCCGTTCGATCTTCCAGCGGTCCACGACGCGTCCGTTCCGGATCACGTGGTACTCGTCGAAATTCGGCACGCTGAGGCAGGAATGGTTGGGGATGATCTCGAGGCGCTCGCCCACCTTGAAACGGCCGTCCACGCCCTCCGCCGACTCGGCGCGAATCAGCCCGTGCTCCTGCGTCAGCGTGGCGACCGTCAGCTCCGGGGCCCCGCGCACCGCGCCCATCGCCGCCGGCCCCACGTGCGCGGGGCCCGTGTCCTTCGACAGCTCGAGTGCGCCGGCATTCACGATGAAATGCGCGGCCCCGGGTTGATGCGACACCACCGACGCCAGCACGCTCACCCCGACGTCCTCGGGGGCGCAGCAGCCGATCAGCACCATCGTCCGGTCGTAAAACACATAGTTGCCCGGCCGCGCTTCCGTCACGCCGTCGAGCCGCTCGGCCGCCGCCATCGCGGGCGTCGATCCCACGCTGATCTCGCGCACGGGAATCGCCTCACGCCGTAGCCGCTCGGCGAACTCCACCATTACACTGCGTTCCTGTTCGGCGACCTGCGCCGCGTCTGGCTTGTTGGTGGTGCGGTAGGCGTGGCCCGAGTGGCTGAGAATGCCGTCGAACGTGAGCCCCTGTTCGCGGGCCAGTTCGCGCGCTATCGCGAGCGCGTACGGGCCGGACGGATCGACGCCGGCGCGGTGATTTCCGCAGTCCACTTTGAGCCATACGTGCAGCCCCGACCCTGCCAGCGCCTGCGCCGTAGCGAGGTCGTCCACGACGACGCGCAGGGTCGCGCCGGTCTCGAGCGCCAGCCGGCGCACGGGCGCGATGTGGCCCGGGTCGATCGGAAACGCCCAGGTGAGGTCGCGCACCCCGGCGCGGGCGAACACCGCGGCTTCCACGGTCGTGGCGACCGTGAGCCCGCGCGCCCCGTGCTCGAGCTGGAGCCGGCCGAGCGACACGCACTTGTGGGTCTTGGCGTGGGGTCGCAGCGCCACGCCGAGCCGCTGGGCGCGGTCGGCCATGGACTTCACGTTTCGCTCCACGATATCGAGGTGGAGCAGCAGAGCTGGCGTTTCGATCTCGTACATTGTCAGTGGGTTCGGCGGTCAATCGCCAGGGCCACGAGCAGTGCCAGACCGCCCCAGGTGTAGTTGGCTGCGGCCACGGCCTCCAGGGCCCGTGGATAGAGGTCGAAGGTCAGCACGCCCGAGGTCAACACCCCGGCGACGAGCAGCAGTACCCGGAGCCACGGCGCGCGCTGCACGGGGCGCGCGAGCGTCGCGACCCAGGCTGGAAAGGCGAGTGTATAGTAGTACAGCCACGCGATCGGGGAAAACAGCACCGCCACGAGCGTCACGAGCCCGATGTCGGCGAGCGTGCCGAGCGGCGTCACTGGGCGGCGCAGCGTGGCGATCGCGAGCGCGAGGCAGCCGAGCCCGATCGCCAGCACCGCTGCGGTGGGCCAGCCGTAGAAGACCGCGAAGCCCTGCAGCGACTGCGTCCCCCAGCGCGTCACCACGGCGCCCTGGTGCGTCAGCAGCAACCAGTCACGCACTGCGCCGACCGCGCCGGCGGGGCCGAGCGGCAACATCGCTCCCACGGTGAGCCCGGCCGCGACCGCCAGCCCGATTCCGCAGGCGCGCCACCGCCGCCGATACGCGAGGTACAGGAGCAGCAGCGCCGGAAACCCCTTGATGGCGGTGGCCAGTCCGATCCACCAGCCGGCGCGCCCGTCCTGGCGGGCTTCGAGATCGGCCGCCCCGGCCACCACGAGCGCCAGCAGAATCGGCGTGAGGTTCAGGTGCTCGTAATTGCTCTGGAGCGGCTTGCCGACGGCGGCGAGCGCGAGCACGACCGGGGTCCAGCCGGTGGTCCAGGCGCGTGCTCGGGCCACGGTCCAACCCAGCGAAACCACGTTGAGCGCGGCCCAGCCCGCTTTCGCGAGCGCCAGGCTCCAGCGCGCCACCAGCGCGAACGGCACCAGCCCGAGCGCCGTGAACGGCGGCCACCAGATGCCGCCCCGGGGGTTCTCGACGTACAACGGGACGCCGCTCAGCAGCCGCTCGCTCCGCGTGAGCTCCTGGGTGAAGTCGCCGCCCTTGTGGATCCCGATAGGGATCACCACAGCGGCATAGAGCACGCCGATGCCGATCAGCCAAGCACGCTCGCGCGGCGTCAGCCGGCCAGCGTCGCTGGGCGGCTCCATCAGTCGAGTCGGCGGCCCGTCACTTCGATGCGGCGGATGTGCTCGATCCGTCCCGAGCCGCCGACGAACGTGGAGGCGAACCAGCCGGTGAGCCCGACGACGATCGACCCCAGCACCGCGGGCACGAGCCCGGCGACGCTGAATCCCGGCAGTACCCACGCGACGAGCGCGAGCGAGATGCCGTTCACCACCAGGATGAACAGGCCGAGCGTGAGCACGGTGAGCGGCAGGGTGAGGATCAGGATGATCGGGCGGATGATCGCGTTGACGAGCCCGAGCAGCAGCGCCGCGAGGACCAGGGTACCCACGCCGACGATCGTCACTCCCGGCACGATGGTCGCGGCGGCCCAGAGCCCGAGCGCCGTGATGACGAGGCGGTAGAGGAACCCTCTCATCGGCTCTTCCATTCGGCGAGGTTGCGTTCGATCTGGCGCGAGTGCTTCTCGAGATGCTCCGCGTAAACGGCGAGCCAGTCCTCCGTCGCGTAGCGCCCGGACTCGGTGTGCCGGCCCGTCTTCTGCCAGTCCCGGTCGGTCATGCGCTGGAGCAGCGGGAGCGTGTTGGCGCGTACCGCTTCCACGGTCGCCAGCGCCGGCTCGAGCGGGTGCCTGTGGTAGTCGAACGCCAGGGCCCACTGATCCTGGTCGTATCCCACGATCACGGGGTCCGCCTCGGCGATGAGGTAGCGCAGCCGCATGTGCGCGTTCGTCTCGCTATCCGCGCAGTGGACCACGATCTCGTGCGCCGACCATTTGCCGGCGGCGGGCTTCCACTTGAGCGCGTCGGCCGGGACCTTGGCGAGCGCCCGCTTCAGCAGGGTCGGGCCGTGCGCGTAACGTTCGATCATGGCGGCGCGCTCAGCGGTGGTGAAGGGCATAGGGTCTCCTGTGAGGTAAATATGTAGGGGCGCAGCATGCTGCGCCCCTTCTCAGCATGGTGCGCCCCTTCTCAGCATGCCGCGCCCCTACTCAGCGTGCCCGGCCGGCGACGAAGCGCGCGGTCACACCGGGGGGGACCCGCACGCCGAGGCGGTCGTCGAACAAGATCGCCCCCGCGAGCGAGTCGCCCACCCGCACGGCGCCGATGCCGGCGAACGGGCCCAGCTCGGCAGGCCAGCCGTAAATGAGCGCCTGGTCGGGCTGGCCCAGCCAGGTCACCGCCAGTGTCTCCGCCCGGGGCGCCTGAAACACCAGCGCGCCTCTGAACCGGCAGGTCCGCCCCACCGCGACGCGCGCGGTATCGAGCGTCACGGTGCTGAGTTTGAACCGATCGCCCATCTGGGGGAGGGTGAGCGTGTCCCCGTGCGCCACCACCCAATGACCGGCGTAGCGTGTCGCATAGCGGCTGGGGAGGTGCATCTCGGAGGACCGACAGGGGTCGGTCGGCCCGCACGCCGCGAGCGCGAGCACGAGCCCCGCCGCCCGCCTCACGGCGCGATGCTGTCGGCCGCCCGAATCCCTGCGCTGGTCGAGTCCGCGACACGCATCGCCTTCCCCACGGCGCGCGCGCCCGGAATCTTCGATTGGGCGAGGATGCTGTCGCGTTGGCGCTCGGTGAGCGAGTCGCCCGCGGCCGTACGGGACTTGCCGGACTGGCCGCCGCCGCAGGCGGCGAACACGACCATCACAACGAGACTTGAAGGCACTCGAACCCGTATCATGTGGGAAGTCCCTTCCGGAGGATGTCTTCCATCACGTCCCCGAACCGGTCGATCTCGGCGACCGTGGTATAGACGTTCGGCGTCACCCGCACGCAGCTGAACTCCTTGTGCACGATCGGCGTGACGATAATACGATGGGTGTCCCACAGGTACGTGACCAGCTTGTTCGGGTCCATCCCGTCGATCGCCATGCTCGCCAGGCCGCACGACTGCGCCGGGTCGTAGCGCGTGAGGATCCTGACGCGCGGCAGCCGCTCGAGCCGCCTGGCCCACCGCTGGAACAGGTAGCGCAGCCGCGCCGCCTTGCGCTCGGCGCCGATCCCCTCGTGGAAGGTCAGCGCCTCGGCGATGGCGTTGTGGTTCGCCGCCGGGTGCGTCCCGATCTCTTCGAACTTGCGGATGTTGCCGTTCATCTCGGGTGGCGCGGCCATGAGCGGCCAGACGGTGGCGATCTTCGCCTTGCGGACGTACAGGAAGCCCGTCCCGTGGGGGGCGAGCAGCCACTTGTGGAGGCTCGTCCCGTAGTAATCGCAGTCCAGGTCGTCGCGCGTGAACGGGAAATGCGCGTAGGCGTGCGCGCCGTCCACGATCACCTCGATCCCGCGCGCCCGCGCGTGCTGGACGATCTGCCTGATCGGGAAGATCTGGCCGGTGAGGTTGGTGATGTGACAGACGTGGATGACCTTCGTCTTGGGCGTGATGGCGCGCGCGATCCGCTCGGCCAGGTCGTCCTGGGACGGCGGGGGAACCGGGAAGGTGATCTCCCTGACCACGATCCCCTCGCGCCGCTCCCGCTGGTGCCACGTCGTGAGCATGCGCGGGTAGTCCTGCGTCGTCGTGAGCACCTCGTCCCCGCGCTCGAGCGGGATCCCCAGTTGTACGGTCTCGAGCGCCTCGCTCGCGTTGCGCGTGATCGCCATCTCCTCGGGATCGCAGCCGAAGCTCGCCGCGAGGCGGCGCCGCACCGCCTCGATCTCGGGCTCGAGGATCTGCCACATCGTGTATGCCGGCGCCGTGTTGGAGTAGTCGAGGTAGCGCCGCATCGCCTCCTGCACCACGCGCGGGCTCGGGCTCACGCCGCCGTTGTTCAGGTTGATGAGCGTGCGGTCGAGGGTGAACGCCTGCTGGACCTGGAGCCAGAAGTCTTCGTCGCGGGCGACGGCGGCGGGCGCGCGACCGGTCAGGCGCCGCGCCAGCCCGCGCAGCCGGTCGAGCCCGTCATTGGTGAGGGCCGGAACCGCGGCCCCTGCGCTGACCAGCGACTCGACGAAGTGGCGGCGTGTCGGCATCGGCTTCACCCTCCCCGGAGCGCGCGGCGCAGCAGCACTCCGTAGGCGATCAGGTTGACGATCACGACTAGCGTTCCCAGCAGCGCCTGCGCCGGCCGCGTCAGCCCGGCGGGATACAGCACGGGGAGGACGTAGTGCTCGACAAACCCGCCGGCGTACCCCGCCAGCCCGGCCCGGCGCCGCAAGTCGTTTTCGAGCGGCGTGAGCGGGCAGATCCAGCCCTGGTACTCGATCACGGCGCCCCACACGGCGCAGGGGACGTGCAGCCAGGCGATCCGGCTCCAGCGCCAGGCGAGGAACCCGCCCAGCACCACGAAGGCCACGAACGCCGTGTGGAACAGCACGACCGCGTCGGCGAGGAGGCGGTAGGCCATCTTCAAGCCTTCCTTATACCGCGAAAACCCCCGCCGGGCCAGAGCCCGACGGGGGATGCGTGTCGCGTGGGGTGGGCGACTCAGATCCCCATGAAATGCTCGGCAGGATGGAAGAGGTGCTCCAGCGATTCCTCGAGCCGGTCGGGCAGGTCGTACAGCTGGGCGAGCGCCTCCCACTCGGCCGCCGTGAGCTGGCTGCCGTCCTGATGTGTGATCGTGATACCGTTGTGGTCGGTATCGTTCGTGCCGCGGACGACGGCAAACGCTGTGCTGTTCCCATCGACGTACACCGCGAGGTCGGCGGTGACCGACGGCGGGGACACGACGACCGTCACGGTGCCCGTCAGCTGCACCGTTGCGGTGCCGTGCGTGTACGTGAAGTCGATCGTGATCGTGGCGTTATTCGCGTCCGGCGTCTCCAACTTCTCGTGCAGGTCGATCGTGAGCGCCGGGGTGTCGAGGGCCCAGTGCACGTCGGCCTGCGCGTCCGGATTGTCGGTCGTCAGGTTCGTCGCCGAGAACGTGGCATTGAAGTCGATGCGCCGCGTGCCGTCGGTGAGGAAGCCCAGGGCCGTGGCGCTGAAGGCCGACGGCGGAGTGCCGATCGCGGTGCCGCTCACCGTGTAGTCGACGTAGGTCGTGCCGTTCGGCGGCGTCCCGTCCTTGACGATCACGTGCAGCTGGTTCGTGTTGCCGGCGCTCTCATCGAGCAGATCGACGTAGCCCACGGGAGTCAACGGGCTCTCGACGATGTGGTGCGTGATCGGGTCCACGGCATAGAGGATGAGCCGCACGCCGTGGCGGCTCGCGTCGAACTGGTTCGCGTCTTCGATGTACTGATGGGTTCCCACATCCCAGACATAGGCCTTGCCCCAGACGGTCGCGGGGATCACCTGCGCCGAGAGGGAGGGGCGTACGAGGGCCGACGCGGCCGTGCGGAACGCCTGGAGGCGGGTCGGCGCGTCGGCGTAGGCCAGCCGCGCCGTCTGGGGCGGCGCCACGCGCGTCGCGCCGAGCAGCGCGCCGGCGGGAGCCGACGCGGCCACCGGCGATCCCGGCGCGCTGTCCAGCGCGCCGAAGCTCTGGAACGCGGGGGAATCGAACACGCTCGCGACGGTTTGCACGTCTGAGCCGAGCTGCTGCGGATTGGAGAGCTGCGGGGCGGTGCCGTCCTTACAAGCGCTCACCACGAGCGCGGCGGCGGCGATGGCCCACCATGTGCCACGGTATGCCGACATGCTGCATCCTCCGGTGGTTGCGGGGGAAGAGAGTAGCGGGGGCTGTTAGGGACGCCCAACCTACCGGAGAGGGCCGGCTCAGACTGTGACGCGGCGCACCCGGTGCGTGTGGTGGAGACGGCGCTACGAAATGAGGCCGCCCCCGAGCAGGCGCCCGGCGGCGTCGTACGCAACGCCCGATTGCCCGGGCGTGATGGCGCGCACCGGCTCGGCGAGCTCGAGCGCCAGCGCGTCGGCGGTGCAGCGGGCAACGCGTGCGGGGACGGCCCGAGCGCGATAGCGGCATTGCACCAGGACGTCGTCCCCGGGCCCCGGCGGATCGGCGAGCCAGTTCAGGTCGGTCAGCACGACGGCGTGGCCGAACAGCTCGTCGCCCGAGCCGATCACGACTTCGCGCGTCTCGGGGCGGATGGCGACCACGTACATCGGACGTGCGAAGCCACCCGGGAGCCCGCGGCGCTGTCCGATGGTGTAACGCGCGAACCCCTGGTGCTCGCCCACCACTTCGCCGCCCGCGGTGACCAGCGGACCGGGCGCGAGCGCCGGGGCGTGCGCCGGCAGGTGGCGCTCGAGCACACCGACGTAGTCGTCGTCCGGGACGAAGCAGATTTCTACCGACTCGGGCTTGTCGGCCGTGACGAGCCCGAGCCGGCGGGCCACGGCGCGGGTCTCCCGCTTGGTGAGCTCGCCCACCGGCGTGCGCAGCCGCGCCACGACGGCCCGGTCGATCCCCCACAGAAAGTACGACTGGTCCTTCTGGGGGTCGCGGCCGCGGTACAGCGCCCCGTCGCGAGCGATCACATAGTGCCCGGTGGCCACGGAGGCGCAGTCCAGCGCATCGGCGTGGTGCAGGAAATCGCGAAACTTGGTGAACGAGTTGCAGCGCACGCACGGAATCGGGGTCCGACCGCGTGCGTACTCCGCCACGAAGTCGCCGATCACGTCGCGCCCGAACCGCTCCTCCAGATTCACGATGTAGTGCGGAATGCCGAGCTTGTGCGCCACGAGCTGGGCGTCGGTGATCGAGTCGAGCGAGCAGCAGGGGCGGTCGGGGACCGCGTCACCGTAGCAGAACAGCTTCATGGTGGCGCCGATGACCTCGTACCCCGCCTCAACGAGCAACGCGGCCGCCACGGATGAATCCACCCCGCCGGACATCGCGACGAGAACGCGCTCGCTCACCGCACCCCTCCCCCCCAACGCGGAACGCGGAACGTGGAACGCGGAACAGCAAGGGAGGGGTCGCTAGCCGGAGCCGGCCACGCCATTCGGCGACCGTGCGCTCTGTTCCGCGTTCCGCGTTCCACGTTCCGCGTTAGCATCACCGGTGCAACACCGCCGACAGGGCTCTCACCTTCTCGACAATCCGCGGGAGCGCCGCCACCACCGCCTCCACGTCCTCTCCCGCGCTGTCCTTCCCGAACGAAAACCGCAGCGCCGCCACGCCGAGCTCGCGCGGCACGCCCATCGCGCTGAGCACGTGCGACGGCTCCACTGCCCCGGTGCTGCAGGCCGAGCCCGACGAGCAGGCGATGCCGGCCAAGTCCAGGTGCATGAGCAACGCTTCGGAGTCGGTCCCGGGGATCGAGACGTTCGCCACGTGCGGCGCGCGTTCGGCCCGCGTGCCGTTGATCACGGCGTCGGGCACGACGTCGAGCAACCGCCGCTCCAGCTCGTCGCGCAGCGCGCGCACCGTGGCGGCGAACTCCACCTGCTCCCGGGCGGCGAGCTCCACCGCCCGCCCCAGTCCGATGATCCCCGGCACGTTCTCCGTGCCCGGCCGCAGCCCGAACTGCTGACCGCCGCCGTGGATGATCGCTTCGACCGCGTGCCGGTCGCGCACGATCAACGCGCCGATCCCCTTGGGGGCACCGATCTTATGACCGGAGATGGTGACGAGGGTACAGCCGACGTCCCGGAGCGAAACCGGGACCTTACCGAACGCCTGGACGGCGTCGCTGTGGTAGGGAACCTCCGCCTCGCAACATCGCGCCGCGAGCCGGGCGACCGGCTGAATCGTACCGACCTCGTTGTTGACCCACATGACGCTCACCACCGCTACGCCGGACGCGAGCGCCCGCTCGAGCGCGGCCTCTTCCACCACCCCGGACGCGTCGACGGGCAGGACGACCTCGTCGCCGCCCAGGTGCTGCACCGCGTGCGCGGCCGCCAGCACGGCCTTGTGCTCGGTCGCCGCCACCGCCACGCGGAACGGGCCGCCGCGGGCGCGGGCTGCGAGCGCCGAGCCGATCACCGCCAGGTTGTCCGCCTCCGTGCCGCCCGAGGTGAAGATCACCTGGCCGGGCTCGACGCCCAGCGCCTCCGCGATGGTGCGCTTGGCTTCCTCCACGCCGGCGCGTGCCGTGCGGCCGAACCGATGGGCCGACGACGGGTTCCCGAAGGCGTCCTTCCCGAGGTAAGGCAGCATCGCCTCCAGGACCTCCGGTCGCACCGGGGTCGTGGCGGCGTTGTCGAGATACACCAGGCGCTTAGCCATGGGGGAAGGAATCTACCGACTACAGGGACTGCACGCCAAGCTGCAGGACATCTTGCACTTCCAGCGTCTCGTGGCAAAAGAACGGCTCGCCGTACGGGCGGCGAATCAGCGAGCCGTAGTGGGCCGACTGGACGCGGATCAGTTCGTACAGGTCCTGACCCGTGGGATAGATCTCGCCGGCTGCTTTGGCCCCGTCGAACTGCGAAGCGTAGCAGCGGATCGCCTGCATCTTCACGTCGAAGGTGGCCGAGATATCCACCACGAACGTCGGCTTCACGGGGTCTTCGCGGTACGCGAGCGCATACAGAATCTTGAAGGGTCGATGGGGATCACCCGCGCCGCCGTACTTGGCGA
>WNGO01000620.1_pt1 | contig 22667 bp, 25 predicted proteins | sample 5400511 | NCBI WGS metagenome assembly WNGO01 (sample SAMN13153380, study PRJNA577476) | soil metagenome | isolation source: 20 cm soil or saprolite under Garry oak tree replicate 2 | place: USA:California | collected 2016-06-15 | reverse complement strand
TACGTTGTCCCTGGGCCAAGTACGGCTGCATGATGCCGTCGACCACTCGCTTGACTGCCGCTGCCTGGCCGCCCGCATCGGGTTGTAAATGCGGACCGGCGGCGGAGGGCGCTCGCTGCGCGGCGACCGTCGCCGCCGCCAAAAGCGCGACTGTGACGATCAAGCCAAAACGAGTGGCGGAGCGATGCATTATCTCTTTTCCGGGCAATTATCTGAGCGATTATTTCCCACTCGGTCACGCATGTCTCTGCGTGCTACAAGCGCCGTTTCATGTGGTGTCTGGCTTTGGGTCTAACGAGACACGAGATAAGCCACGGGCGGGGTCGGTGGCAAGGTTGCTCGCGTTCACTCGATCAGGGGCCGTTGGCTTCATCGATTGGTTAGATGGTTTCATCGATATGCAAGCTCATGTTTTGAACGCCTTTGCCACTGCGGTCAGCAATGACAATATCCGCTGAATTTCAGATTGGCCTGATCACCGCCATCCACAAGGCTATACCGAGGCCAAAGATGATGTGATTGAACAGGCTTATACGAGCCAGGTGAGCATCACCCGGCGCATCCCGTCCCAGCCAGCCCATCCCCTGTGATGGGAACATGAGAAACCAGGGGAAGACCGTGGTGGCCGTTCCGTAGAGGATGGCGCTGAGGGCGGTCGGCGTCGCGTGCGCCACAACCAATAGGCCAAGGTACACAAGGGTCAGCACGATGCCGATCGAATAGTGCGCGGCTAATCCCATGAGTAGTTCTCCTCGCAAGGGCGGCGTCTGCAAGATGTCCGTGTGCCTGAACTTGCCCTGCAAGACGTAGCCGATCCAGCATCCGATCAAATCAGGACCGGTTCGGCGCGGCCCCCGGCCCGCGATGCCGAGCCGGAGAGCGATCACGGCCACGACGTCCATGGTAACGGTGGCAAGGATACCCACAATCAGGCCAGCAATGAACGCACGGCTTTCCATCATACGGCACCTCCACCCTTACTGGTTAGGCTGCTGCCCAACGAGAAAAAGATAAGCCACGGCAGGGTGTCGTGGCCAGGACGCCGGGGGTTGTTTTGAAATGGGGCCGCTGGCTTCATCGATTGGTTAGATGGCTGGCTTGAACATGTGTTTTGTCAACGAACCGATCAGACATGTAACACCCCCGATAATGGTCGCTAGAATGTAAGAGGCCCAAGCGCCGCTTGAAACGTGACCGACTCTGGGAATACCCCCAAATACAAGGGAGACTATAAGAAATCCTGCAGCTGCACCGCAGAGTGTGCAGATCTGCCAACGCCACAACATAGATGATGATGGAATGAACAGGTACAGTGGGATAAGGATCAGCGCCCAAACTGGAAGAATGAAATAAGCCATGAACCAAGCTGAGACGATCGGGCCGACAACGAGCGCATCCGGGACGATATAGTGTGGCTCTTGAAGAAGTTCGATAGCGGTTGTCGCCTCCAATAATAATAGTGCAGTCAACCAGCCCGCCAGCACTGCGATTACCGTCCCAAGGAGTTGTCTGGCGATACCACGCGAAACCATCTAACGAGAACGAGCTCAGCCGCGGCTAACCGGGAGCGAGGTTGACAGTCTCCTGAATTGTTTAGTCATAAAAGAGCTGAACGCACAGCGAGTAGCCGTCGGCTGCAGCGATTGGTTAGGGCTTTGGGTGAATTGTAAATGGCAAGTTAGCTGGTGATTCCGGCCAACAACGGCCGGCAAGCAGATTCTGGAAGTAAAGGTGCAATGGAGTCGGCGACTGATCGGGAGAAAACCATCCAAGCTCATTGATCTCTGTCCTGTCGCCGATTTGCGCGGGGACGCTATCGGCGTCGCCGCGCATCCAAACAGTTAAGTAGTGCTTGCCGGCATCGGCAAGCACGTCATTCGTGATGGCCACAAACTGAACGTTCGAAACAGTGATTCCCGTTTCCTCGAATGCTTCGCGCGCGGCGCAAATATCAGGCGACTCGCCGAAGTCGAGATGCCCGCCCGGAGTGGACCAGAAACCACGCTGGTTCCGCACGAGAAGGAGCTTGCCATCGCGAACGATGATACCATCCCACACCAACGTAAGGAATCTTATCTGGGATGCCGGTGTCAGTCACAGGAAGCGCTCTCTAGCCCTAACGAGAATTAGACGAACATTCGTAAAAGAAGGCGAACATTTTTTCGCCTATCGCAACGACTCGCGATATCAGCCCGTGGAAAATTTGTCTTGGAGAATCGCGGAACTTCGGTGTCGGCTCTTTTGGTCAACCTAAGCAATTTGCTCTCGCCGTCCCCTGGTCATGCCGCGCTTTATTAACGATCATATAGCCGCTTTTCACCGGGCGCTTCATCCTAAACAACGCGCTTAATATTTTTGAACTGCAACAATGTCTTTTCAATAACCGGGTAGGAGCGGGCCAAACTGAAACTCACCCCGGCCCAGCCATCGCGGTCGCAGTTCGGCGGCTGCTTTGAAATCTCCTCCGTTAATCATTTCCTTGTACTTTTGCACGTCTGCAGGGACAAAGACTGTTACCTCCATCGTTCGAACTGGAGTGGGTGCGGTTTCCGAACCAAAACTGAAACCGAAGACCACGAGGAAAATGAACCTACGATTGCGATCGAAGGGGTTCTCACGCGCGCGGTGGCGGTTGGTTGGATTGCTTGGTTAGGCATTTGATCGCTTGCCATACAACTCAATTTTGTTTCCATCCGGATCGCGCACATAGACCGACAAGCCATCGTCCTGCTGCATGGTCTCTTCAGGAAAACCCTGGGCCACTAACGCGCGCCGGGCCTGCTCTGCCTTCTCGTGTGGGATGAGAAACGCGAAGTGCTGACCGCTGCCAGCACGATCCGTCGTGAACAGCGCGAGCGACTGTTGTCCAACTCGAAACCAGGCTTGCTGTGGACCACGCGAGCGCAGCGACAAACCGATTACGTTCTGATAGAACGCGACGGAGCGCTCGAGGTCCTTTACCTCGAACGCAATTTCTTCGATCCCCAGCACGGGAATGTTATCCATAGCCATCTCCTCTTCTGAGTGCTCCTATACCTAACGAGATAGAAATGAAAGTTCGCAAAGAAAGGCGAACAATTTTTCGTCTATAGCAACGACTCTTGATATCGGTCGTCGGCCAATTTCGCTCTGAGCCTAGCGGAACTTCGGTGCCGGCTCTTTTCGTCAGCCCAAGCAATTAGAATCGCTACTTCCATTCCCAGTATTCCGAGCGCGTGTTGCCGTCTGCGTCAACAGCGTATTCGAATAGCACCGCGACCTTGTTTAGTCGGGACAATTTTGGGGGCATCGTCTGATAATAAATCGCACCGCGGTAACTCGCGGTCCCGTCTTTGTTCATCGTGCCGACACCGTGCCCGGTCCAGGTGGCCAGTTTCCCATCCGCCGTTGTGACTACTCCTTGCCCTTCGCCAAAGAGTGTGCCGTCTGGACGCACCACGGTCCAATAGGTGCCCGTCTCCCTGAACTTTACTCCCAGCAAAGATCCATTCGCCTGAAACGAGCTCTCCATTTTTGGACCGCCGCCTGGGTTTGCTAATACGCGCTGCGAAGTAATTTTGCCTGATCCGTCGCCAATCTTATCGCCTAACATAACTCTCCTCTCGTTGATGTTTCTCTAATCCGTTGAATTCAGCTCAGAAGACAGTAGCAAAAAAGCTTTTGACCGTCCACGCAGAGGCAATTCAACGGGCTTTGAGTTCTACGATGACTCGCGGCGAAATCCCCAATTACAACGGGTTGAGGACAACGCGTTCCACCGGAGATCCTCTTACTGCTCTTCGGGGTTCGGTTGTTTCTCGGTCTGCTCGCGAGTCGAATCAGTGTGCTCTTCACCATTCGCTCGTTGCTCGATCTGTTCGAGAGTCGGATCAGTGTCGCTGATCCATTCGCGGGCTTGCTTAACTTCAACTGGATTCACTGGAATGGCCCGCGGAATTTCTTCTCCTCTCGCAACGAGCCCGCCCTCGTACTTCACCGGCTTCGCCCGTTTGATCGGAAATTTCCAGTGATGCCCAAATCTGTAGAGCGCATAAAACATCGTCTTAGCTTCGATGCCGCTCACGCCGCTGCAACGCATGGCGTAGTAGAACATCCGGTCACAATCCTGCCACGGGCGGTTGTGTTCGCCGTAGGCGACGTCGTGTAAGACAGAAGCATTGCGATATTTTCCTTCGAACGGTCCGCCCATGATCGACCAGAGATAGCGCGGGATGGATGCGCCATCGACAACCGATCCGATCGGCGCCACCCAGACAAATCCCTGCGGATCGGTATAACGCAATTCAGTCAACAGCGTCATTGTCCGCCCGTCCGGGTTCCACTTCGTCACCGGTTCGCCATGGTAGGAGCCCCATTTGGATTCGACTGAAACGGATTCCTCATCGCCGGTAACTTCGGCCGGTTGATTATCCGCACCGTATGCGGCCAAAGCCGCCATGAAGCCGAAGAACGCGAACAATTGAATAATTCTCCTGTTTCCCATGTGAGAGCAGTACGTTGAACGTTTTGCCTCAGGTTTCAACTCGCGACCGCTTCCGCCTCTGCCTCCATTCGTCCAGTGCCAAAGGTGCGGTCTTGTAGTTAGCTTGGCCCGTGAGGAGCGGGAGCATCGGATGTCAGCCAAGCTGGCTGACTTCAGTCGCTGCTGCGAGCTAGCGTGTAATTTCCGCAACAGCTTCTCCTCTGGTCATTTTTGTTCTTTGCTTTGGAAGTGAAGGCGTGATCGGTTCGCCTTCGGTTTGTTTTCGGTACGGCTGGAGATAAAACATCATGAACACGCCAATCACCACCAGCAAAGAACCGATCCATTTCAAGAGCCAACCGGGGTCGCGCAGGATCTGCACCGTGCTTTGGTTAAGGTTTTCCGGGTTCCACGACGCTTGCGAGATCTTGTAAGTCAACCCGGTCCATGTCCGCCACCAGTTACCAGGAAAGCTAAACGGATTATTCATCCAGCACGAGCCGATGGCAGTCTCGCCTTGGGCAGTGACGACTTTCAGCGTACTCTTAAATCCCGCAGGGCTATTGCTCCCTTCGTTGCGTTTTACTTCAAAGTCGAGCAGTTCAAGTCCGATCGGCAGCGAAACTGTCTTCCAGCCGTAGGCGAACATCGTTGGGCTCGGCGAAGTTCGTCCCGGCGAATCCGTCCTCTGGCCGATTGGAATCGCGATCTGCCAGCCGGCTGGCGCCCATCGCTCAAGTGTTTCGCCATTTTGTTGAACACGGAGCCGCACGCCGTCCGGCAAATCCGCCGCGGCGGTAGACGGTGTTGGCGCTTGCCCGGATTTCAACGGCATAAAATCCATCTGCGGCTGCGTATTGGACATTGTCTTGTCAACGACCAGCTGCCAATCGGCCCAACCTGTTGGCAGCGGTTTGTTTAACTCAATCCTTCCAGAAGATTTACCGTTCTTTCGTGAGGCGAGCTCGTAACTGATCGCGCCATCATCGGCGATAAATAATGTAAGACGATTTGGCGTTTCTTCACCGGGGGCGGGCATCGCCGGCGGGCCGCCCGTCGCAGTGAGTTCTTTGGTATTTCCATGGGGATTTGTTTCCGCGGCGGTGATGGGAACGCCTTTGCCACGGATCGTGACAAGCACTGCGGGGTTGTTCGGCTGATCGCTCACCGAACTCGGTTTGCCGTTCTCGATTCGGAAGTCGGGCCAATAATTCTCGATCCTCAGGCTGAATGGCGTGTTCTCGATCGGCACGTCGCGTCGAAGATTTTCTGCAACATCGAACGTCGCTTCCTTATCGCCTGCGGAGACTATGATCTGTCCCTTGTTTCCATTCTCAGGCGTGGTTAATCGGACTTTCGCTCCGGTGCTCCCGCCTCTGCGGATGTGGCCAATCTGTTCGTCCGGCGCCTTGCTAAAAGCAAAGATTGATTCCTCCAGATCGGTTGCTTCTTCGCTTTTATTCGTGCTCTTGCTCGTGCTCGTAATCGATGTCGCACTACCGCGTTTCAATTCGATGTTTGCCAGCCCGATCGAGAAATTCCCGTGCTGCGGATCGTCCGCGAGCAGCCAGTCATCGAGACGCTGGTTCATCATCACAGTTGCAATTGTGAAATGCAGCGCCGGCGCGCCGCCCTCGCTCACCGGTTTTGGGTTCAGCTTCCCCTCAATCACTGGCGCATAATCGACAATTTTTAAATGCGCTCCGCTGGCGAGCAGGCCAAGGTCGCGAGGATGCTGCGGCGTCGGCGGATGATGCAAAAATTCCGCGGGATAACCTTTCACAATTCCATCGACGTCATGCACACGAAGCTGACGCTCATTAACAAGAAGCCGATTTGTCGGCGGGTCGCCTTTGAAAAGGGTGATAGTTCCTTCGACTCCCCAAATCCTGCCGATGAGCGACCCGATCAATAGCGTGATGATGCCGAGATGCGTGATGAGAAATGCAAGGTGATGTTTGCGCCACGGCCAGCGCGACAGCGCGGAGCAGGCAAGATTCGCGCCGAGCAAGATCAGCCAGAGATTGAACCACGGCGCGCCATAAACGTAGGCGCGCGCAATTTTCGCGTCGAAACTTGATTCATAAATCGTGCCGGCGATTGCAGCGACGATTATCACTGCGAGTAAAACGACAGCCAGTTTCAGCGACGCAAAAAATTCGAAGATCGGATTGCGTTGCCACGCCGGCTGCTCAGTGGAACGGGAGTTCACGATTTGTGGATTGACACTTTCAGCGAGGTAGCGTGAGGCTTCAACGATGGAGTTGGTCCGGTGGCAGCTGAATCGTTAGCATCGATCCCGGTCGACAGCATACGAATCGCCTACCGCCGGGTTGGGGTTGGTCCGCCGCTTCTGGTCCTAAATGGGTTCGCTGCGACCAGCGCCGACTGGGATCCTGCTTTCATCCATGGCGTCGCATCTTCCAACGAGTTGATCCTGCTCGATCACCGCGGGATCGGTAACTCCACTGATGACGGAAAGCCATTCGATATTACCCAGCTCGCGGATGATGCGGCGCATGCAATGGAGACGCTCGGTTTCGATCGCATGAGCATGTTGGGATGGTCGATGGGCGGATTTGTCGCTCAGACGCTCGCCTTGCAGCATCCGGGTCGCGTTAACAAGCTCGTCTTGTTGTCGACCGATCCGGGAGGCGCTGACGCAGATCTCACCTCGCCGTCTGGTCACAACTCGTGTATACATCCGGCACGCCTCGCGAGCAGGCTCGCCGGTTGCTGTTCTTGCTTTTTCCTAGCGATGTGGCCGGAACTCTTCTACCGCCAATTCGGCAATATCGTGGCGGCTGGGCGTGCGCGATTATCGGCCGATCTGGTGAACCGTCAGGCTGCGGCAATGGACGCGTGGCATCGCAATGGAGTCGGTAACCGACTGCGAGAGATAAGCGCACCCGTGCTGATCGCCACCGGCACTCAAGACGTCGTCATCCCTCCTTCCAATGCGTTAAAGCTCCTCAACGCAATTCCCGGTGCATGGCTGGCTCAATTCCCTCGTGGTGGGCACGCTTTCCTGGCCCAGTATCCAAGGCCGCTCGCCGATCTCATCAACGGCTTTCTCGCACTCGGGTAAATCTGAAGCGGGCTCAGCGCGTCCAAGCTTTCCAGCGCTTGCGGATGGGCTTTGCGTAACGGTTCACATCGATTTTTTTCAGCCGTTTGACGCCATCTTTCACCGCTTCAGCGGAGCTCTCATATTTTTCCCTGGCAGATTTAAATAACGGCCAGAGAAACGGCAGCGAAAGAACGCTCCAGTTCAGGTCCCCTACCGGCGACTTCACCTCGACTTCTGTCTTTCGCTCGATGGGAGAGGCGTAACGGATCGCAAGGCCAATCGCGATTCCGATCCCAAGCGCACTCAGGATCGCTGGCACAGGATTTTCGCGCACGAAATATTCGGTGCGCTCACGCGCGCGGCCCGCCTTTTCCTTCGTCTGGTCCCACGTCTGGCTCATCGCCGTGGAAAACTTGTTTGTTACTTGACGAAACTGCTCACGCCCAGTTGAGCCAATTTCTTCTCCGCGCGGCTGAAGCTGCGGCGGAAGCGGTTCGTCCCTCGTAAGATCGTTTTCGTTCGGATTTATCATACAAAATGAAATCGTATGCCGTTACACGGTTGCGTCTCTCGGAATGAGCGTTGTAGCGGCGGTCTATGACCGGCGAAGAAGTAGGGGAGGGCCACTCGCGCGAATTCGTCCTTCCGGCGCATTATTCTCGCCGGTCGAAGAACACCTCTACAGCAATTCGCGGTATGCCTCGTAAATATCGTTGCTCCAGAGAACAAAGATCACTTTTTCGATCTTGTTCTCGTTCGCGAGGAATTCTCGCGTGGTTTTTACAGCGATCTGAGCGGCTTGTTGGACCGGATAGCCGTACGCGCCGCAGCTGATGGCCGGAAACGCTATCGTCTTGATTCCGTTTTCCACCGCAGTCTGTAATGAATTTCGATAGCAATTTGCCAGCGTCTCGGGCTCACCACGTTTTCCGCCGCGCCAGACTGGCCCAACCGTATGAATAACGAACCGAGCGGCCAAACCATATCCTCGAGTGATTTTCGCTCCGCCGGGTGGACAACCGCCCAGCGTCCGGCATTCGGCGAGCAATTCAGGGCCGGCAGCGCGATGAATTGCGCCATCGACTCCTCCGCCACCGAGAAGTGTGGTGTTCGCCGCGTTCACAATGGCATCGACTTTGAGCTTAGTGATATCGCCGCGGACAATCTCAATTTTGCTGCCAGCATTCTTCATGGATCGCTCTTTACAATGACGAAGCTCGAATGACGAAAGAAGCCTGAATGTTCAAATGACGTAATCAGCAGTCGATCGTTTTCGTCATTCGAATTTTGTAATTCGTCATTTCGTTACGGTGCCAGCCGCTCGATCAGCCAATTCCCGCTCGCTTGCCGAGTATAACGAAACCGATCATGCAACCGGTTCGGCCGGCCTTGCCAGAATTCCATTCTATCGGGTTTGAGCCGATAACCGCCCCAGTGCGGCGGCAACGGAATTTGCTTGTCACCGAAGCGTTCGGTCATTTCCGCCATCCGCGCATCGAGCACGCGCCTGCCGTCAAGCACCTCGCTTTGACGCGATGCCCACGCGCTTACTTGGCTACCCACTGGACGCGAATGAAAATAAGTCTGCGATTCTTCGCGCGTGGTTTTCTCCACTTTTCCGTTGACGCGAATTTGCCGGTCGAGCTCGATCCAGTAAAACGCCAGCGCCGCGTACGGATTGGCCTCCAGCTGTTTCCCTTTCTCGCTTTCGTAATTGGTAAAAAAAACAAACCCGTCCTGATCGAAGCTTTTCAACAGAACGATGCGGACCGACGGTCTGCCATCCCGGCCCACGGTGGCGAGGCTCACTGCGTTGACGTCCCGAATGCCTGCCTCGATCGCGGCGGTGAACCAGTTCCCAAACTGTTTGATCGGATCGGGATTAAGATCGCTCCGGCGCAGACCTTTCCCGGCGTGCTCGTAGCGAGAGGCGGCAGGATCTCGCGGGACTTCCATCAGGATAACAAAAATACGGCACAACGTTGCGCTGCAAGGAAATTGTCATGTCTGAGCCCGGGCCGCCTCGGCAGCATCCGGAAGCTTGATCTTCTTTTAGAGGCGTTCGCGACGGCGGACGCGTGACCGAAAATAATTGGTAGGGGCGATTGACCTCAATCGCCCGGCTTGTTCAAGTGAACCGCTCTATCGCTTCATAAAAGAACGGCTCATAGAGCCGTGGCGACCGGAGCTGGCACAGACATCTGGCGCAGTTTCTCGATTACTTTCGGTACGATTTCAGTGGCGTGATCGATTTGGGCTTCAGTGTTGAACCGGCTGAATGAAAACCGGAGGCTACGCCGGGCTCCATCTCCCTTTGGATTCATTGCGCGGAGCACATGCGACGCCTCCTGCGACCCGGTTCGACAGGCAGAACCAGCCGAGCAGCAAATACGATGTCGATCCAGCAACAGGAGCGCCGCCGACGATTCAATTCCTTCAAACGCTAAGCTCGACGTGTTTGGGATTCGCTCCGCGCCGGCGCCGTTCACCAACGCGCCGTTCACGGTTTCGAGCAATGCTTTTTCAAAGCGATCACGCATCGAACGGACGCTGCATTTCCCTTCTATGAGATGTTTGCCAGCCAGCTCGGCTGCTTTCCCAAGGCCGACGATTCCTGCGGCGTTTTCCGTTCCGCCGCGGCGCCCGTTTTCCTGGCCACCGCCGGCGACCAAAGGGGTAAACCGTGTCCGCCGGTTGACATAAAGTGCGCCTACGCCTTTTGGGCCATGAAATTTGTGCGCGGAAAGAGAAAGAAAATTGACCGCCGTATCGCGCAGGCGGATCGGGATTTTCCCGATCGCCTGAACTGCGTCGGTATGAAAAAGCACGCCTTTTCGATGACAAATTTCAGCGATTCTTTCGACTGGAAACAGCACGCCGGTCTCGTTGTTCGCCCACATAATCGAAACCAGCGCGGTCTCCGGGCGAATCGCAGCTTCCACTTGGCCAACATCGACATTCCCATCTCGATCCACACCCAGAAATGTCAGGTGGCAGCCGCGTTTTTCGAGGTCCTGGCAGGGACGCAGGACCGCGCTGTGTTCCACGCTGCTTATGACGAGATGTTTTCCACGCGGTTCGAATTGCACCGCCGAATGGATCACCGCGTTACTGGATTCTGTGCCGCCGCTGGTAAAAATGATTTCCGACGGTTCGCATCGGAGCAGTGCCGCTAGCCGTTCGCGCGCTAGCTCGACAGCTTTTCGCGCCTTTGCAGCGAACGCGTACCCGCTTGAAGGATTGCCGTAATACCTCGTCAAAAACGGCAGCATCTCCTCGATCACCGCAGGATCCAGCGGCGTGGTCGCATTGTTATCGAGGTAAATGAATTCGTCGTCCGCCACGGGCTCCATTGTAGAGCCAGTGGCCTTCGCTGCAATGCTGTTCGCAGGGTTGGCGCTTCTCGATTCCGCCTCGATGAGCCAAACAACAGCGTCAGTCCATCATGGACGGCGGTAAAAACTCGAAATAGCCGACCTTGAGCTGGCCGGCTTCTTCGACGAGAACGACCTTCAGATTGAAGTACGGATCAAAATCCTGGCCCTTCTTCAATTCTTCCACCGTGATGCCCTGCCTCTGGGCGACATTTGCAAGTTCCTGCGGTGACAGCTCCGTGTGGATTTGACCCCGCAAGCTCGCGCGTCGGATGTCGGCGGGAATCCAGTCGGGCATTGCGCCAATAGCAAACATCGAATCCATCGCCCCGAATTGCTCCCTGCTTCGCCGATTCAAAACGTCGGGATCGGTCGAAAACACGTTCAGCATCTTCGGCGCGCGTGGTGCGCCATGCGCCGCCTCGACATACTGCACCAAATAGGCGAATTGCTCCGCCGTTACGTTGGTCATCGGATAGGATTCGTTTCGCTGGAAATCGGCGTCCTGCTGAGCCGGCGTAAACTGGTTGAGCGACATCCGCGCCCTGGCATGACTGGAGAGTAGCGCGTAAGCCGCTGCGTAATTTCGACTTGCGACAGCAATGAAAAACGGTTTTGCGACGAGGAGGTATTTACGTTCCTCGGGCTTCGCTTTCTTGTCTAAAAAATCATCCTCGTTCTTTTGAGCGGTTTTCTTTTCGCCCTCCTGACCTTGCTTGCCACAACTTGTCAGCAACAGGGGCAACAGAATCGCCGCGATCAGAATTGCGACACCGCCAGCAACCGAGAGTGCATTTTTGTTCCTCCTGCTCTTTCTCATGATCGGGCTCCACCAGAGGTAGGTTTTGGAGGCGGAGCATGAACAACAGTAAGCATAAGGGCAAGAACAGACATCAATTGGAAACTCCTCCGCTTCCATTTAATCTCCTGCGCATGACCTCCATTTGGGAGCTGGCAAATCCGCAGTTGCGGGAGATCGCAGTTTACGAACCGGGGAAACCCATCGAGGAAACCGCGCGCGAACTTGGGATCGATTCAGATGGAATCATCAAACTCGCGTCGAACGAGAACCCGCTGGGGCCTTCTCCCAATGCGATACAGGCGATGCGCGCCGCGTTGGACAACTCGCATCTGTATCCCGATGGGAGCGGCTTTTGCCTGTGTAAAGCGATTGCGATCAAACTCGGTCTCGCCCCGGAGAACATCATTCTCGGGAACGGCTCAAATGAGGTAATCGAATTCCTCGGCCACGCGTTTCTCGACGCCGAACGGCAGGATGAGGTGGTCGCCTCTGAATACGCATTTGTCGTTTACAAGTTGATCAGCACCTCGTTTGGCGCCCACCTCATCGAGGTGCCGAGTCCCGCTTATCAACAGGATCTGGAGGCGATACGGGAAGCGATCACGCGGAAAACACGCCTGATCTTCATCCCTAACCCAAATAATCCCACTGGCACTTTGATTTCGCGGCGCGCGATCGACAGCTTCATATCGCGGGTTCCGGAAAGGGTGATTGTCGTTTTCGATGAAGCTTATTTTGAATTCCTCACCGATCCGCCCGATACGCTGCGATTCGTTCGTGAAGGGCGAAACATCATCGTGCTGCGGACGTTTTCGAAGATTCATGGGCTAGCTGGTCTGCGGATCGGTTACGCCATTGCCCGGCCGGACGTGATCGAGGTGCTTCACCGCACAAGGCAACCGTTTAATGTGAACAGCATTGCCCAAGCGGGCGCGCTCGCGGCGCTCGAAGATGACGCGCACCTTCAGCAGACGAAGCGCGTCGTCGACGAAGGTCGCGCTTATTTGCAGGAACAATTTGCCGAGATGCAGATTCCTTTCGTCCCAGCCGTTGCGAACTTCTTGATGGTGAACGTGGGCGATGGTTGCGCGGTTTTTGGGAAACTGCTGCGGCGAAAAATCATCGTGCGCCCGCTCAAAGGCTATGGCTTACCCGAATGGGTCCGCATTTCGATTGGCACGATGGAGCAAAACAAGAGATGCGTCGCAGCGCTGAGGGAAGTGATACACGCGCAATAAGACGCAAAAAAAGCAAGGCGCCGCGACAATCAAACGGGCGCAGCGGCTGCCGAATTTGGCAACCGGAGCGGTTGCCCTACAATTTGCAGGCTGGAATCATGATAGTTTCTGATACGATCGCCGCGATCTCGACGCCGCCGGGTGAAGGGGCCATCGCACTCGTTCGCGTTTCCGGTGCGAATTCCATCCAAATCGCAGACAAAATTTTTCGCGGCAAAGAGAAGCCGTCACGATTTGCATCACACGTCCAGCATTTGGGCGAAATTTTCAGCGCAGAAGATCAATTGATCGATCAAGTCGTGCTCTCAGTCCACCGCGCGCCTGCCAGCTACACCGGCGAAGACTTGGTCGAGATCAGTTGTCACGGCGGCATGCTCGTTTGCGCGAAAGTTCTGGAAGCCTGTTTGCGCGCGGGGGCAAGGGCTGCGCGGCCCGGCGAATTCACTGAACGAGCGTTTCTGAATGGAAAAATGGACCTCACCCAAGCCGAAGCCGTGATCGATTTGATTCGCGCCCGCACCGATCTGGCGCTCCGTTCCGCTACCGAACAACTCGAAGGCAGGCTCGGCGATCAAATCAGGAAAATCCGCGATGAATTGATCGGGCTGTTGGCGCACATCAACGCATCCATCGATTTCCCGGAGGAAGGCATTGCCCCCGATGAAGGTGAAACGCTGTGCGCCCGGCTCGATTCCGTTCGCGAACAGATCTGTGCGTTGCTCGCCACCGCAGATCAGGGTCGCGTTCTACGCGAAGGCGTGCGCGTGGTGATTTACGGAGCGACCAATGCAGGCAAATCGAGTCTGCTCAATCGGTTACTTGGCTACGATAGGGTTATTGTCAGCGACACCCACGGCACGACGCGCGATACGATCGAGGAGACGGTCAACTTGGAGGGTGTGTCGGTCCGGTTGCTCGATACTGCAGGCCTGCGCGCTTCAGAAAGCGAACTGGAGAGCGAAGGGATTGCGCGCACCGAAAAATCACTGCAATTGGCAGACCTGCGCCTTCACATCGCAGACCGTAGCGCGCCCAAGCCGGCGCATTTTAACGGTCAGGCCGGCGACTCAAACGAGATCCTTGTTTTGAATAAAAGCGATTTGCCCGAGGACAGCGATTGGAAAAATTTCGCGGCGTTGCGGATTTCCTGCGTCACGGGAGAAGGTCTGCCGGAACTGCAAAAGGAAATTCTGACGCGCATCAGGCAGCAAAATCTGAGACCGGAAAGCATAGTCGCGATCAATACTCGTCATCGCGATTGCCTTCGCCGGGCGTTGGAATCGTGCGATCTGTCGCGGGCAGCGCTCTGCCAGGGAGTGTCGTCGGAGTACGTTGCGGTTGATCTGGATAAGGCGTTACGCGCGGTCGGGGAAGTGATTGGCGTAGTCGACGTGGAACAAATTCTCGACTCTGTGTTCAGCCAATTTTGTATCGGCAAATGAATGTGGCACGGCGCGACCGGTCCGAGCCGGACTGGCATTCGGCGCGCCTTCGAGGACCCTCTTCCGATGAATAGCTACGAGCGCCTTTTTAGGCCGCTTCTTTTTTCACTCGATCCCGAGACCGCGCATCGTCTCACCATCGAGTTGCTTCGGGGCGCTTCGCATTTTGATCTCGCGCTGCGCGTGCTCAGATTTTTCCAGCCGCCGTCAAAACCAAAAACGCTGTTCGGCCTCAACTTTCCAAATCCGATTGGACTTGCGGCTGGATTAGATAAAAACGGCGTTGCGCTTCCGGCATGGGCAGCGCTCGGATTCGGCTTCGTCGAAATCGGAACCGTGACCGCGAAAGCGCAGCCAGGAAATCCCGAGCCACGCATCTTCCGATTGCCCAACCAACAAGCGCTGATCAATCGCCTCGGTTTTAATAATGATGGGGCGGACGCGGTCGCGAGACGCCTGCGCAAACTGCGCGATAGTGGGCGATGGCCGGCCGTTCCAGTCGGCATCAACATCGGAAAATCCAGGGCAACATCGCTCGAACACGCCGCAGACGATTACTTATATTCGTTTCGATTGTTTCGTGATCTTGCCGATTACATCACGCTGAATGTCAGCTCACCCAACACGCCCGGGTTACGTGACTTACAGGAGCCGAAGGCGTTGTCAGCATTGCTGCACGCGATTCGCGACGAGTCTGGCGCAGCGACCAAACCGGTCCTGGTCAAGATTTCGCCTGATCTTTCGCCAAGTGAATTGAAAGGGATCCTCAACATATGTGGAGAAAACAAAGTCGCAGGCCTTATCGCGACTAACACAACGCTCGATCATTCGTCAGTTCCGCCGGAGATCGACGAGGAAGGCGGCTTGAGCGGGATCCCCCTACGCGAAAAAGCCACCGCGCTCGTGCGCAATATTGTTGCACAGTCCGCAATTCCAGTGATCGCGTCCGGTGGAATTTGCGACGCAGAATCTGCGGGGGAAAAATTTCAGGCCGGAGCGCAACTCGTTCAGCTTTACACCGGATTGGTTTATCACGGCCCGCGACTCCTGCACGAAATCGCCAAGGAATTGTAGGGCGGGCGCATCGCCCGCTGCCGCAATGGTTGGCAACCGGAGCGGTTGCCCTACAGTTGATCGATTTTAGCAATGAAACTAACCAGTAAGATTCTCAAATTTGCCGAGCCGTTGACCTACCGGCGCGGCTGGCGCAGAGCGCAACGCTCCATTTTTCGCGTGCCGCTTGGTCCGATGCTGGCGCAGATCGATCGGGATCGCGCCCGCGAAATCCAACAGCGATACACGAATTCCACTGCGGGCTACGCCAAGTACGCAAACATCGAGCCGTGGTTGCGATTGAATCGGGAACGCGTGCAGGATTTGAAGCTCCATCGCTCAGCGCCCAAACGCGTGCTGGATCTCGGTTGCGGTGGCGGATTTTTCCTGTTCATCCTCAAGAACCTCGGCCATTCCGTTTTGGGAATCGACGTCGAGCGCGTCGTTCTTTTTACTGAGTTGCTGGAGCTTTTTGCAGTTCCGCGAGTGGTTTGCAGGATTAGCGCATTCGAGCCGTTGCCTGATCTTGGTCAAAAGTTCGATTGGATCACCGCGTTTTCGGTCAACTTCAACCTTTACCATCCGTCGAAGGAACGGTGGGGCATTTCGGAATGGGATTTCTTCCTGCGTGATTTGCGGGATCACCTCGCCCCGGGTGGCAAGGTATTTTTTGGGCTCAATCCAGCCTACAACGGCGATTATTACACGCCCGAGCTGCGCGATCTTTTCCTTAAGCGAGGCGCAAGTGTCGAGCGCGAGCGAATTTTTTTTAAAAACGGATTGCGCTTCTAAAGGGGTTTCGCGCGACCGCCTTTAGTACGGTGTCCGCTGTCCTCAGCGGACATTCGGGATAAGAGCGTACGCGAAATCAATGCGCTGAGGACAGCGCACGCTACAGCACTATGGAGTCGGTGACGCCGATTCAGCAGGAAATTCGTGAACGCGATGATGACGCCAGCGACGGTGTCGCGCTTCTATTTGCTGTAGTTTTTGGCGCTGTTCGTCGGTGAGATTGACAGCCATCTGCCGGTGCGCCTCAGCGATCGTCTCGTGAACGCGCCGGGCCGTGTCTCGCCGAATCTCTCTGAGTTGGGCTGCTGTTTTGTCGATGATCGGCGAAATTTTGGCGACTTGCTCTGACGTCAGGTTGAGCTCGGCGCGGAGTCTTTCCTTCATTCGTGCACCGATCAGTTCAGGATGATGAAGCTGAAAGAAATGATGCCGGGCATACAATCCGCCGACGAACGCGCCGGTGATTCCTCCAGCGACAAACACGAGGATGAATCCCGCAATGAGTTTCCATTGCAACCCACGGTTCATTTCAAAAACTCATCTTGGATCGCCGAATCCGCGATGGCGAATTCGTTGATAAAGGATTCACCAATCTCGCGACTCTGATTCGCTTCACGAACGGCTGCGATTGTCGATATGACGATCACGGCTGTCGATAATAGAACTACACTCCGGACCAGCGACATTACGCCATTCGTTTTCGGCGCAGCCGCGCGCCAAAGCGCGACGACGCGCGTGTCAAACCCGAATGGCATTGCAGCCTGGGCTTTTTCGCCCGCCTGCGCGGCAGATCGCAGTAATCGATCGATTTTTTCGTCCTTCATTGTTTTTCTTTTGCTGAAATTTTCGCGAGCTGTTGTTTCATTTTTTGCCGGGCTCGAAACGCGCGGACCTTAATCAGCGCTGCGCTCCAGCCCGTGATTTTCCGGATCTCTTCGATCGAACGTCCCTGCAAGTATAGCAAATCGATCGCCAACCGCTCGACCGGCTTGAGGGCGGTCAAAAGATGCTCCACCAGTTGGCGCGAAGCGAACCGCTGATCGGGAGGCAGTTCCCCGGATGAAGTGGCCAGATTCTCAACCACAGCCAGCTCCTCTTCGCTCAAATCGCCGTGCCGCAACTCAGGTCGCACCTTCTCAGATTCAATTTGATTCAGGCAAGTATTCACCGCGATGCGCGAGACCCAATGCTCAAGCGGCACCTTGCCGGAAAATTGAGATAACTTCTGGAAAACTTTGATGAAAATCATTTGGCAAAGGTCCTCCTCGGCCGTTCGACGCGCTCGATGGGCCCCGACGATTTTGGCAACCATCGGATAAAGCTGCCGCACCAGCGCGCGAGCTGCCTCATCGTCATGCTGAAGCGCAGCTTGAACCAGCGCGCTTGCGTCAGAATCATCCATGTAATCGAGAGCGCATCCACACCATTACCAATGACCGGCAATGGCGCGCTGTGGTTACAACTTTGTATGTAGATCCGTTTGTGCCAAGCGCATGTCGCTGGGCGGCTGCAGGACGCGGGGTCGAGCGCCGTTGAAATTGGCGAGCACAAATAAAAATTTGTAACCGCCGCTTCACGCGGTCGGTCATCAACCTTGAAGCGCAGAAAAGCGCGGAAGGAAAATCAGAAAGAAAAAAAATCAAACTAATGAAGCGAAAACTATTAGCAGTTGTAGCCGCTGGTGCGATCGCGCTTGGCGGCTTTGTGATTGTGCAGGCACAACCTGGCCCCGGCCACGGAGGATTCGGGGGCGGCCACGGCCACGCATTCGGCCTTCGGGGCATCGCTGACAAGTTGGACCTGACATCTGAGCAACAGACCAAGGTTCAGCCGATCCTTGATCAGGCCAAACCGCAAATTGCCGCCATTCATCAGGAGGCGATGCAGAAAGCAAAAACGGTGATCGACAGCACGCTGTCGCAAATTCGGCCGCTGCTTACGGCGGACCAGCAGACGAAGCTCGATGCCATTCAAAAAGCGCATCAAGACATGATGAACGCCCACAAAGAGCTGCACGACGCGATGCAGGACTAACCTTCGGTTTTGGGAAGCGAGGGGGAACGGCGGCGATCCCGAAACGGTCGCCGCGTTCTCTTTTCCGCGAACCAGCGCGCACGAATTCGCCCCAGGGTCTGTAGTGGCAGGCGTGTCGCCTGCAACTTCGGCGACGCAGCCTACACGGCTGCCTCCCAAGAAAAAACTATGTCTCCGAGCAGAGGCAGCCTCAGCCTTGTTTTTTCTTCAAGGAAAACAAAACGATGATGACGCCGAGCGCTGCCACAATCGCGGCGGCGGTGAATCCCACGGTCGAAATTTCGGCGCGGGAATGAAAACTTTCCTTCAGTCGAGCAGCAAGGCCGATCAGAAAGAAAAGAAATCCCAGGCAGATCAGTATTAAGCCCACTGCTCTTTGGTCATCGGAAGACATTCTCATCGCCGGAACCAATCAAATACAATCGCGAGACAGAATTCAAGTGCGCTCTTTGAACGCAAAGCGTTAATTGGCTGGTGCGCTGGATGAAGCCTCTAAGTTTTGGGCTGTTTGGTCTGCTAATTATCGGTCTTCGGCTCAACGCCCAGATCGATCGCATTACAGGAAAGACTTTCGCTACGCGATCGGAAGTTCTGGCGCGGCATGGAATGGTCTGCACCAGCGTGCCGACGGCCACGGGAGTCGGCATCGACATCTTAAAGCGCGGCGGGAGCGCCGTTGATGCGGCGATTGCTGCAAACGCAACCTTGGGTTTAATGGAGCCTGTCTCCAACGGCATTGGCGGCGATCTGTTCGCAATCGTTTACAGCGCCAAGGAAAACAAGCTCTATGGAATCAACGGGAGCGGACGTTCGCCGCTCGGTTTGAGTTATGATCAAATGAAAGCCGAGCTGGCAAAACTGCATCGCGAAACGATTCCACCGACCGGCATGTTGCCGATCAACGTGCCCGGAACCGTGGATGCATGGACGGAGCTGCACAAGAAATTCGGGAAACTGAAACTGAGTGATGACCTTGCGCCTGCGATTCGATATGCCGAAGAGGGGTTTCCGGTCACGGAACTGATCGCCTATTATTGGTCTTTTGGCCCACGTCTCTACAAGGGATTACCCGGCGCATTTCTCGAAACTTACACGCTCGACGGCAAAGGCCGCACTCCTGCGAAAGGCGATATTTTCAAAAATCCAGCCCTGGCCAAAACGTTGCGGCTCATCGGTGAAAAAGGTCGCGACGTTTTTTACAAAGGAGAAATCGCTGACAAGATCGACAATTTCATGCGGACCAATAGTGGTTTTCTGCGAAAAGCCGATTTCGAGAAGCATACATCGACTTGGGTCGAGCCGGTATCGACGAATTATCGCGGCTACGATGTTTTCGAACTTCCACCGAACGGTCAGGGCATCGCAACGCTGCAGATGTTGAACGTCCTCGAAGGATTCGATCTGCGCGCGATGGGACGCAATTCACCGGAGACGCTGCACACCATGATCGAAGCGAAGAAAATCGCGTGGACTGATCGAGCAAAGTTTTACGCCGATCCCGCCTTTGCAAAAATTCCTCTGGCCGGTCTTCTTTCGAAAAAATACGCAGTAGAACGTCGCAAGTTGATTGACCCAAATCGCGCGGCAAAAAAGGTCGACGCTGGCAATCCTGCGCTCGATCAAGGCGACACGATTTACATGTGCACCGCCGATGACGAAGGCAACATGGTCTCGCTAATTCAAAGCAATTATCGCGGCATGGGCAGCGGTATCGTGGTGCCCGGCCTCGGGTTCATGTTTCAGGATCGTGGCGAACTTTTTTCCATGGAGCCGACTCACGCGAACGTTTACGCGCCCGGTAAACGTCCTTTTCACACCATTATTCCCGGTTTCGTGATGAAAGACGGCAAACCGTGGGAAGCATTCGGCGTCATGGGCGGCGGCATGCAACCACAAGGTCACGTACAAGTGCTCACCAACCAGATCGATTTTGGTTTAAACGTGCAGGAAGCCGGCGACGCATCGCGCTGGCAACATGAGGGCGACAACGAACCGACTGGAGAAAAGATGACGCAGTCAGGTGGATACGTTGAAGTGGAAAGCGGCATCCCGTACGAGACGGTGCGCGAACTGCGCAAAAAAGGTCACGACGTGCGTTTTGATGTCGGCGGCTACGGCGGTTATCAAGCCATCAAAGTGGAAATGCACGACGGCCAACGCGTCTATGTCGGCGCTAGCGAATCGCGCAAGGACGGAATGGCAGCCGGCTATTGATTCGCGAGGCTCAGAGAAATATTTATCGCGCAGAATTTATTTTTGCTGCGCCTTGAGCTGGGCGAGCTTTTCCTGCGCGTCGGTCACGTCCGATTTTTGTGCGATACCGAGCTTAAGGAGTTTTTGCTGACGACGTAAGTTTGCTTCCGCGGCTTCGAGCTCCGCGCGCTCACGTTTTGCTGCGGCGACCTGCGCGGTTTCGGTTAATTGGGCCAGCACCGTTTTCACTGCTTCCAGTTCGTCCTTAGTAATTTCGCCAGCCGCGACTTGGGATTCTTTGGCAGCAACTTCTTCTTTTGCTCGAGCAACGCGTGCGTTTACAAGATCGGATTCGTATCGAACTACCTTCAACAAGCGTTGCTCGACTTCCACTTTTGCGAGCACGCCAATTTTGTAGAGACGTTCCGCTCCTTCGGCATTTCTTTTTGCGCGTTCGAATTGTTTCTCCAGACGCGCAACGTCGCCATCAGGCAAGGGTTCATCCGAGAGGTTTTGCTTTAATATTGGCGGCTCGATGTCGAACGGCTCCGGTTCTTCGGATTTATTCCCGGGCGATTGACCCGCAGCCAGCGTCAGCATCACTGTAGCGAGCAGCGCGATCGGCAACGCAACTCTGCGGATCATGCTGCGAGTTTATCATAAAAGTTCTCGTATCGACACGGCGAGCTTGCTGTTTTAGGCGCGCCCTGCGAGAACTGGAAAAATTTCCTGATTTTTTTCCTTTCATCTGCCGCCTTCCTTCCATACAACACGGCGCCGGAGGAGTTTATAGATCGCGTTAGTCGTCAGGCGATGCTCGGCTTTGCTGTTTTAGCATTCATCGTTCCACCGGTATCGGCCGATCTCTTCCCGGCCTCCGGACCAGTTGTCTCCGGAAAGACGGCGCGGCTTCGTTTCGGCAGTGCAGCTGCGCCGAAAAATGCGCCACTCGCAGTGAAACGAGCGATCTGGGCCGCTAATCAGCTTCGCTCGAAGCCGTACCGGTACGGCGGCGGTCACAAATCATTTGATGGTCGCGGTTACGATTGTTCCGGTACGATTTCCTATGCGCTCGGCGCCGCGGGATTGATTAGTTCGCCGATGAGCTCAACGGAATTCAGCAGCTACGGCGAGCGCGGTGCGGGGAAATGAATCACGATCTATGCGCGCGAGGGTCACACGTTCGCTGTTATTGCCGGGTTGCGACTGGATACAACGCCGTACGATCATTACACCGGCAAATGGGCTCCGCGCTGGCAAACCATTTGTCGGCCGCCCGCGCGGTTTTGATGCAAGACATCCCATCGGGTCGTGGTGGCGGCAGTGAAACCGATGCGAGGACGCATCGCACTCCAAAGCACTCCGTGCGAAATACGCGCGAGACGCGGGTTTTATTTCGCGTAAGCTGAGTGCGCACGCGTCTCCGCGTCGCTTTGCCCGAATATCTGACTAGGTCAACAATTCTATGCGAATCATCTGCCGAATCTGTCTTCTCAGCACAGGATTACTGACCTTGCTGGATCAATCCATTACAATCGCAGCAGAAAAATCTCGCGTCACTTCCGAGCAAGTAACTCATGCGATTCAAGAGCTGGAACAACTCGCGCAAAAGCAAATTCAGGAAAACGCGCTGCCCGGGCTCGCAATCGCGGTCGTGTTTCAGGATAAGACTGTGTACGCGAAAGGATTCGGCGTTCGCGATACGAGCGCAAAAGTGCCAATCGACGCGGACACAGTCTTTCAGCTTGCCTCGCTGTCCAAGCCGATTGGCTCCACGGTGGTTGCCGAGCTCGTCGGTGAAGGAAAAATAACCTGGGACTCAAAACTCAGCGTCCTCGATCCTACATTCGCGATGTTCGATCCGTGGGTAACGCGCGAAATCACCATACGCGACATGTACGCGCACCGCAGCGGCTTGCCTGAGCACGCGGGCGATTTGCTCGAGGATCTGGGTTTCACGCGCGCGGAAATTTTGTTTCGGCTGCGCTACCAACGCCCGGCGAGCAGTTTTCGGTCGCATTACGCGTATACCAATTTTGGTATGACGGAAGGCGGCATTGCGGCAGCGAAAGCGTACGAGCTGGAATGGGAAGAAGCGGCCAAACAAAAATTGTACAACTCGCTTGGCATGACGTCGACCAGCTCGCATTATGCCGATTTTATCGCGCGCAGGAACAAAGCATTGGGGCATGTGCTGGTAGATGGCA
>WNGO01000680.1_pt1 | contig 22693 bp, 15 predicted proteins | sample 5400511 | NCBI WGS metagenome assembly WNGO01 (sample SAMN13153380, study PRJNA577476) | soil metagenome | isolation source: 20 cm soil or saprolite under Garry oak tree replicate 2 | place: USA:California | collected 2016-06-15 | reverse complement strand
CTTGAGTTCTGTTTCAACGCGCACATCCGCGACGTCTGCCAGGTTCTTCGCAAGTTCCACGCGCTTCTCTGCCTTGAGCGCGGAAGAAAGTCCCGAAATTGTCAGCTTGTCCCTTAGGCCCTGCTCATCGGGGGGTGCGTTCTGAACCATTCGTCAAGGATCGCAACAGCATCGCGGTACGGGTAGAACCTCTTCTCTACAGGCACGAAATCAGCCACGTACGCGCCTTGGTTCCCGTCGCGATAGCAAATCAGCCCGCGTTCCACCATGAGGTCCTTGAGGACCTTCGTGTTCTGCTTTTCTGCTTCCTGGAGCCAGAGAGCAAAGCGGAGTCGTTCTTCAGCGGTCATCTGGCTGTAGGGATTTGTCTTTGCTACCGGGCAGCCTTTCAAGAGAAGCGGGCACCAGGCACAGTGCCTGCCTGGGGATGCCTTCAATTCGTGCTCGCCAGAGGCCGCCAGCTCGTGGAGCTTCCTTTGCCGCGTTCGTTCTCTCTGCGCCAATTCCTTGAGCCAGGACAAGTCCTTGCGCTTGTACTCGACGCAGCGCGAAGCGCCATAGCGCACGAACTCCAAGACGAACCTCACCTTTTCCAGAGACGGATTGAGGCACATCAGCAGGAGCGGATAGAACTTCGATTGGAACGTGTCCGCGTCGATGACCTGGTAGTAGCTCTTCCAATCGTCGATCTCAGCTTCCGTGAGCGAATGGAGCGTGACAAGGTCGAGCGTTCCCTCGTATTCGGTTGTTCGCCCGTCATCTTGCGAAGCCTCAACCGGATGGAAGTCCTGATCGAGCGCGATGTAGAGTTCGGTTGCCAGAATGTTTTCTGGGTCAAAGGCGTGCTAGGTCGGCCGCCGTCCAGAATAATGTTTGGTCCAAGTATTCTCGACGAATCGTCCCAATCAATCGTTCCACAAACGGGTGCGACAGCGGAACGTAAGGCACCGTTTTGATTTCCTTCACATCGAGGACACGCAGATTGGCTTGCCACTGATGGAACCGATACAGCGGATCATGATCGGAACTGAGATATTTCGGCAGTGTCTTCGTACGAATCGCTCGATTGAACATCAGGCATAGGGCCATGCCATCCACAACACCGCGGTGAACAGCAAAGCCGACGATCCGTCGCGTGAATTGATCCATCACTACCAAAATCCAGTACGTTCGTAGCATTGCCGATTCACATCGAAACAAATCCAATGACCATAGCGAGTCTTTCGCGTGACCAATGAAAGACAGCCATGACGGACCTCCGGAGCCCGCTTCCGGCCGGAAATGGATTCCCACAATTCGGCGGACCACGTCTTTGTCGATATCGACGCCGAAGGCCAGAGCGATCTGCTGGGCAATGCGCTTGCAGCCCCACGTTGAATTGCGGCGTTTCATTTCAACGACCGCGTCGATCAGTTCTTTGGTCGGTCCTTTGGGACCCGGCAGGCGGACCCGTTCGGGTGAAAACAGCAGTCGGTACTTTTGCTTGGTCAGCATTTTATGAAAATGCAGCAAAGTTGAAGGCTTGAGGACGATGGCGGATCGCAGGACCCGGGCCCGACGCATCATTAAGGTACACAAACCGGCGATGATGCGATCCGAGGCACGAAGGTTCGGAGACCGCTTCCGACCACGATTCAGAATCAGGACTTGGTGTCGCATCAAGACGGATTCGGCAACAACAGAACGGAGCCCACCGGGTCGACCAAGCCTGTCAGAGGCGGTGAGCGACTGGGCCACTTCGCCGCGCAACACCGGCGCGCCCTTGACCGCTGCGGGCCGTTCTGAGAGAACACCCCCTTCCAAGAGGGAAAGGGGCAGAGTGAAAAGTAACCAGACCACCGCTGTTTTGGCCCCTTTTTCCACCGCCATCGACACCCAAGCCGGATGACGATCACTATGGCATGCAGAAAAAGAGTGAAAATGTCGCGCATGCGGAGGATGGTATCAGACTGAAAAAGCTTAAGAATTCAAGAAACTTGCGGAATTCGCCACCCACAGGCTTTCCACCACGGCACGATTACTCACAAGTTTACCGAGGAAATCGGCGCGTCAACCTGACTCTGCCGAAAATTTGTTCTGACGGTAACCTTACGGGACTCGTCAATGGATGTGCAATTGGGCAAGCGAATTCCGTGAAGTTGCGGAAAGGCAAGCCAAAAAAAAAAGCGAGGGGACCTTGCGGTCCCCTCGGGTGATGCCTACACCGGTTGTCCTGTTAGAAGCGGAGCCGCAGACCAAACTCCATCGCCCGTGGCGAGTTCGCTTGCGCCTGTCCAGTGAATTGAACCCCGCTGAGCCCGCCAAGAGCACCCCAGTCTCCTTGATCACCAAGGACGAGGTAGGGGTCGGACAACTGGTTGTGGTTGAACAGGTTCGAGAAAATGGCCTGGAACTCCGCGCCCACACGTTCTGTAACATGTACGTTTTTCTTGAGGCTAAAGTCCACGTTCCAGAAGGGCATGCCTCGTATGATTCCCTGGCCTCCTCCGTTCGAGGAGTCAATACCAAGGATAGGGTTTCGGAAACAGGCGTAAGCAGCCCCGGGATCTTGGAACATAGACGGACCGTACCAGCTCGATCCGAAGACTGAGCTGCCACCGACCGGATTGTTGTGACGGGAACTGCCGAAGTTATTCGGGCAGATACGAATGGCATTTTGTAGCGCGGCGAAGTCGAGACCCTCTCCCTCGCCAAAGGCTTGTCCGCCACCGTAAACCTGGTTGTCATTAGCGTCCGTAGGAGAAACCTCCAATGGCAGGCCACTCCCGACCGACAATATGGGCGCAAACGTCCATCCACCAGCGATGTGCCCAATAATGCCATGCTGGCTCTTATAGAACGGCGGCTCGTAGACAAGAAACGTGTTGAACATGAATTTGCGGTCCCACGGCTGCGGTCCATAAGCGGAGTGGACGTTATACGGATCTGGCAGCGTGAATTGGCTCGTGGCTTGGACTTCGGAACCCGTCCCCAGTGCCTTTCCATAAGTCAAGTTGGACTGCAAGGTCAGGCCGTGCCACCCTGACATTCGAAGCGAGAAGAAACCAGCGTTGTAATTTCCATATCCGAGGCTGGTATTCATGCCCACACCGGAGGTCAGCTGACCTTGCGAGCCAAATGGTGAACCCGGGATCGGTGTGTTCATCATGGATCTTGGGAAATTAAATGCGCCGCCGTCCAGATCGCTCCATATGGTCCAGACCCTCGCATTCTTGATGTTATCAGCTTCTTTCGATGCAACCGCCTGAGCGCAGTTTGCGAATCCCGAGCAGTAGGCGGGATTCAGCGCCGCCTGAAAGAAAGGCTGAGACGCCACGGCTGCTAGCTGTGCTGGGACAACATTGCCGTTCGCGTCGATGCCTGCGCAGTTGCCGCCAGCCAGACCCGCGTTCCCACCACAGAATTGCCAAACCATCTGGCCGTACGCTTTAGCGAACGACTGGCCTCCGAGCGTCATCATGTACGGTATGGCGTTGAGGTTGATGGGTTGAAATTCGTGGCTTATCTTCCGGCCGATATAACCAAATTCTACTGTTACCTTATTGGTGATCTGGCGTTGCAACGTGAGGTCGAATTGATGGCTCATGCTCGGCCGGAAATTGGGATCCAAGCCTTCGCCTGCGCCGGCGGCAACGTTGTTAAATCCGGGGAAGTCAGGCTGAGGTAAGGTTTGCGTAGCGGCAGGAAGCGGCGCTACCAATCCATCCCAACCCCCACTCGTTGGACCGATTCGGAAGGCAGTGTTGGGAGTTGCCCCTCCGCAACCACCGGTCGTGAGCGGGCTATTGCACTGGACTGCCTGGATCAGGCCGGTACCGAGTAGAGGTACCAATACCAGATCGACACCGTTGAGACGTCCGTACAAGATACCATATCCCCCACGAATCACGGATTTGCCGTGGCCAAGCGTCTTCCCTAGCAGACCACTATCGAAGCTGGGGTTCCATGCGGCAGCAACCCGCGGGCTGAATGACTTGTAGTAGGGGTTGTACGGATATTTCGGTTTTCCAGCCACATTGCCGTTAAGCACAAAGCCAACCTCCGGGTTGAAAACCTGTCCCTGCAAAGCGGCGGCCTTACGCGCGTCCAGGTAGGCTTTCGTGTCGATTGGCTTGTCATTGATGTCCACCAGAGTAATCTGTTTTCCTTGCGCCTCCACCGGCGGCATCTCCAAAGTCCAGCCGAGGCCGTACGTCAGAGTGAAAGTTGGTTTCATCCGCCAGGAATCGCTGGCGTAAAGGTTATAGAAAGGAATGGTGCTCTGGTCAAACGCCGGAGTGTTCGGAGGATTCAAAGTCAGGTTTGGCCCAGTCCTCGTGTAAGCGATTTGCGTTACGCCGGGTATGCCGAGCGCGATGGCATAGTCGCGTGCCCAAGCCGTCGCTGGTACCCCAGCAGGAGTGAAACCCGTCATGTCCATGCCATTTGCCGTTGTTAGGCTCGCCCCCAATTGGTAGACCGTTTGGTAGTTAATCCCGCCGCCGTTGTCGGTGCGCTGGTGGTAGTTCCAGTTATGTTGATAGGTTCCACCAAATTGAAAGAAGTGCTTCCCCTTTAGCCAGGACACATCATCGCGAATCATGTGGTCCAGACCATCCCAGAATCTAGTTCGCACGCTCTGTGTGTTCAGGTTGTACGGAGCCAAAACATTGGTAGAGGATTCGCCAAATGGTTCGATCGCACCGCCCAACCCCGTTACTTGCGGTGGCTGGGCCTCGGAAGCGCGCGCCCAATAATTGCGCAAGAAACTGTAGTGAAAATCGTTGGTGAGATTGGTGCTGACATTGGTTGTGAGACTAGCGGTAAGATACCACGGCACCTGCGGACGGCTGGAGGCGGATGCTGGCACGCCTAGCTTGTCACCTGGGAAGAAGCCGCCGATGTCCACTTGGTTGTTGGTGGCACGCTCCATTTTGTAGTAGCGATACGTCGTGTAGAAGCGCCACTTGGAGCTGAAGTCGTGGTCTAAGCGAAGCACGCCAATATTGTCCTTCCAAGGCAGCGACACGTTGCCTTGGAACTTAAGAACATTCAAATGGTCGCACCGGCTGACGCTGCCACAGTCTGTCACGTTCGACTGCGGCATGAACTGCCACAAGGCCTGCATCGTCGGACTGATTCCCAGGCCTCGCGGGTCAAGCGTCGTGCCCGAACCGGGATACGTCGTTCCGGGAACCAATGCGCCAATGGCAGGCGCGCTGGAAGGATAAGTAACTGGTCCAGGATTCAAATTGTAGACCGTCCCTCCGAACTGCAGGAGGCCAAGCCTCATCCCCTCGGACGGGACTGCTCTCCTAACGGTGGATGAGTTTACCCAACGGAATCCTTCGTAGTTCGCAAAGAGAAACGTCTTTCCGCCAAGAATCGCCTTGGGAATCACTTCCCCACCGACGGAGCCGCCGAAACGGTTGTAGTGGTAGACAGGGACAGCTTGCCCAGCAGCATTGTTATCGAAAGTGTTCGCATTCCAATTGTTATTTAGATAATACTCATACGCTGTTCCATGCCAGGTATTGGTGCCGCGCCGGGTCACCATCTGAACCTGAGCCCCCGCGGAACTGTTGAAGTCCGCCGTCTGGTTCGTCGTTCCAACCTTGAATTCTTCAATGCTATCCACCGGCGTCGGCATCACCCCTGACGGTCCGCCCCCGCCGGGTGCGCCCGTAACACCAGTTCCCGTGGCATAGCTATTCACCAGGCCACCGCTTGGGTCGCCGGCAAACCCAGGCGTATAAGTATTCATTGTGCCGTCCATATCGCTTGAGTTATTCCCGCCGTCCAACATATAGGAATTTTGATCTTGGTTCGCTCCCGCGACGCTGCCGTCCGGAGCAACGCCAGGCTGCAGGGAAACGAAAGTGCTGACGTCCCGCCCCAACCCCGGCAGAGCATCCAGCGCCACTCCGCTGATCGTATTCCCGACCGTGGCGTTCATCGTTTGCAGTTCCGTGTTGGTAGCCACCACTTCCACAGATTCCGTTGCCGCACCCAATTCCATCTTGGCGTCTACTGTGCGTGACTCCCCGACAACCACATCCAGATTGGCAACCTTTGCCTGACGAAACCCCGACTTAGCGATGGTGATGCTGTATTTCCCTGGAGGCACGTTCGGGAAGTCATAACGCCCGGCATCGTTCGTCGTTGCGGTTCGCACCGCGTTCGTAGCAAGATCAGTTAGGGTAACTGCCGCTCCAGATATGGAAGCCCCAGTCGGATCGGTTATCGTGCCAAAGATGACGCCCGTACCCGCTGTCTGAGCGAATACGAGGCCGGCGAATGCACTCGACATCAAAACTACAAACAGTAGTGAAAAAAATGTTTTTTTCATGGCTTGGAAATCCTCCCCCAGTTTTCCAAGAAACACGTGTTTGTTTGAGGTGGGCCCGAGAATCCGGCAGAGTAATGCCCACGCCGCCGGACAACTCAACTTCCTTCTCCATGCATATGCGTAGCCATTCTGTGTTTTACGCATCCCGTTCATTGGCAATACATTGCACATGTAAAGCTGATATAAATCATTGCAGATATGTAGATTAATGAAACGCGGATATGTAATTCCGTATTTGAAGCTTCCTCCAAGGTTCTTCTATGGAGGCCGAAATCTGGCTGGTCAACGAGACGCTTCGTTCAGGAACGGGAGCGCAGCATGAGCGTGACGTACCCTCAAATTAGGACGGCTTCGCTACCCGCCGGTCCTTGACGCCTTTCTTTCTCTGCTGCTAGCGTGCAGGGTTATTGTGGGCTCAGTGTAGCTGCTGGGCGCCAGAGTTTGCATGCGGAAAGCATGACTCCTCGGGAGGGAGCGCTTTCGCCCTATGGGCCTGACCAAACTGGCAATCCGGGGCGCGCGGCAGCACAACCTGAAAAACATCAGCGTCGAGATTCCTCGCAACACCCTGACGGTCATCACAGGGCTTTCCGGCTCGGGAAAATCTTCGCTCGCGTTTGACACCATTTACGCGGAAGGGCAGCGGCGGTCCGTGGAATCGCTGTCGGTCTACGCGAGGCAGTTCCTCGACCAGATGGAACGTCCTGAAGTGGATGTGATTGAAGACCTGTCCCTGGCGAATTGGTACGGTGCCAAGATTCAGCGCAATGTCACATTGTTACAGCGAAGCAAAACAACAATTCGCCAACCACAGGTACCAAAAGTCAAACCGAAGCTTGACTTGTAACCCCCAGATAGCCCGTAGGGAGCGGCGCTCATCGTGGACTGGTCTGGAATCGCAGCAGTTACAGTAACCGAGTTGTTTGGGCAATTGGTCAAATCCGTACATTGCCCTCCAACCCTGTTAAAAGGTGCGTCATACGGCCTGTAGCTATAATATACACGATCCAATTATTCACCTCGTCAAAGCTGATAACTCTGGATAAGTCCATCATAGTGTTGTAACTTGCCCCCGTTAATGCTTCCGTCAAAAATTCCACTCCCACTTGTTCTTGAGGTTCCCATGTACGGTGCCCCAACAGCGTCCAGCGTCGCGTGATAACGGCGCAAGCCATGCCATGCGATTCGTGGCGCTTGCTTACGATGCTTCACGCAGCGCCAACATGCGCCTGCGTTGTAGGCTGTGAGTTTTTTTGGAGCACTCGCCATTGTCCTGGCGAGGTCCCCTCCCAGTGGTGGAAAGCCCGGAAAAAAGAGTTGGCGTCTTCGTAGCCCAAGAGATAGGCAGTTTCATTGAGCTCCAGAGACGCGTGAAGCAGATAGTGACGTGCTAGCTCCCGACGCGTTTCTTCCAGCAAACGCTGAAACGTAATCCCCTGCTCGGTGAGCCGCCGCTGCAACGTCCGAGTGCTCAGATGCAGCTCCCTTGCGAGATCCTGTATCCCTGGGCGCTGGCCCGCGAGTAGCCGCTTGAGAATGGCTTTTGCTTGTTCGCTGAACGTTTTCTGCGCGAGCTGCTGCGTCAGTTCGGCCTCAAGCTGCGGGGCCACAATCGCTAGCAACTCAGCGTTGTAGGTGACAAAGGGCAGGTCCATATCCGCCTTGCTGAATACCAATGCATTCTGGCCGACCTTGAACTTCACAGGACTGTGGAAATGCGCCTCATACATTTCTCGGTGCGCCGAGGCCCGTTCAAGCTCCACGCGCTTTGGATTCAGGGGCCGCCCGGTGCCTCGGCGCCCGATGCTGACAATCCATGCGAAACATACATCCACCAGCAACGGAGGCTCTTTCTCATGCGCCAGAAGCCAGACGAATTGAACCGCGCATTCATTTCCCCGCTCGACTAGACGGATCTCCTCAGGACAGGTGAGTTGTTTGTAGCGCGCCAGCCGCTCGACCGCATCCCGAAACGACCGGGCAGAGAGCGTGGCGATTTTAATCGGGTCGTAGCGCTCGACGCGCTCCTCGGTCCCGAGCTTCAGGCCAAAAGCTGGATCGTTGCTCGCATCCGCAATTCCTCGGTAAAGCGCGAAGAACTCCTCGGTGCTCACCTGAATCTTGTCCTGGTTGAACAACCCGATTGGGAGACCAGCTTGCCGCAGCACTGCTTCCTGCCGAAGGCCCAGTTCTTCAAGCCTTCGTGGGAGCGTGCTCGAAACTCGAAATCGGTTCGTCATCACTCACCCAAAAGCATAACCTGCATCTTTTTATTCTGCCCTAAATCCGGCCTGGTATTGTTCGTCGCTAACCTTTTCCATCCAATCGACCACTTTGCCATCCTTCTTTTCCTGGATAGCGATATGCGTCATCGCTGTCGTCGGCGTAGCGCCGTGCCAGTGCTTCTCGCCGGGCGAGAACCAGACCACATCACCAGGCCGGATCCGCTCGACAAGTCCGCCTTCACACTGAACCCGCCCGCAACCAGCCGTGACAATGAGCGTCTGACCGAGCGGATGCGTGTGCCAGGCAGTCCGGGCGCCCGGTTCAAACGTAACGCTCGCACCTGAGACAAGCGCCGGATCGGGCGCCTGGAAAAGCGGATCGACGCGCACCGTGCCAGTGAACCACTCCGACGGTCCTTTGGCCGAAGGTTGCGAGCCAACTCTTTTGACTTCCATTTCTTCGTTTCCTCTACAGCTCATTTACATCGTACCCCGGCTTCTTATAGAGCTTGTCCCACTTATTTTGAATGTCAGGTTTGTACACCTTCTCTAGCCAATCTTGAGATTTGACTTCTTCCATCGTCACCGAAACCGATTCTTCCCCATAGTGCAGAATCTCCATAACGTCTTTCGCTATGGCTTCCGCGAGACGAGCCTTCTGCTGTTCTGATTTGCCGGGCCACAACTTCACGGTCACATGAGGCATCGTTCTCTCCTTCCTCTCCGATTGTTTGGTCAGCCCTCGAAGAAAACTGCCACTCAGCGACCGCTCATCTGCTCGATGTGTTCGGGATAGCGAGCTCCTTGGACCGTAATCTGTGAGGCGGCATTCTCGATGCCCCGGAGATCGTCCGGCGTTAGTTCGATTGCCGCTGCTCCGATGTTCTCCTCCAAACGCGCGAGCTTTGTGGTGCCTGGAATGGGAACGATCCATGGCTTTTGGGCAAGCAGCCAAGCGAGTGCGACCTGAGCGGGTGTCGCCTTCTTCCGCTGCGCGATCTTGCCCAGCAGGTCAACCAAGGCCTGATTCGCTTTCCGAGCCTCTGGCGTAAATCGCGGGAGTTGATTGCGGAAATCGGAACTATCGAACGAAGTGTTTTCGTTGATTTTTCCCGTGAGGAAGCCCTTGCCCAGAGGGCTGTAAGGAACGAAGCCGATCCCAAGTTCTTCCAGCGTCGGCAAGACTTCCTTCTCAGGATTGCTATACCAAAGCGAGTATTCGCTCTGCACCGCTGCGACGGGCTGGACAGCATGTGCGCGACGAATCGTCTTTGCTCCTGCCTCCGAAAGGCCAAATTGCTTTACCTTGCCTTCCTGAATCAGGTCCTTCACTGCTCCCGCTACATCTTCGATTGGCACGTTGGTGTCCACGCGGTGTTGATAGAACAGGTCGATGCTATCGACCTTGAGTCGCTTGAGCGAGGCTTCGGCGACTTCCTTGATGTGCTCTGGCCGACTATCCAGACCAGCCAAACCTCGCTCCGCCTTGGGATCAATTTTCCACCCAAACTTGGTGGCTATCACCACTTGCCCACGGAACGGGGCGAGGGCTTCGCCCACGAGTTCCTCGTTTGTGTATGGACCATAGACCTCGGCCGTATCGAAGAATGTGACGCCGCGTTCGACGGCAGCCCGTATCAGCGAGATCATCTCCTTCTTGTCTTTGGGCGGGCCATAGGAAAAGCTCATTCCCATGCAGCCGAGCCCAAGGACCGAAACTTCCAGATTGCTTTTTCCAAGTTTGCGCTTTTGCATTATTTCTCCTTCGAGCCGCTCTCGGTGTTTATTTAAGTGAAGCCATGTCGATCGAGAAGCGGTACTTCACGTCCGACTTCAGTAATCTCTCGTAGGCTTCATTGACTTTCTGGATTGGGATAACTTCGACATCGGCGGTGAAGTTGTGCTGCCCGCAGAAGTCGAGCATCTCCTGTGTTTCGGGTATACCGCCAATAGGCGAACCGGAGAGGCTTCGGCGGCCCATGATCAACCCGAATGCTGAAACGGCGAACGGCTTTTCCGGCGCGCCGACGAGCGTGATGTTGCCATCGCGGCGCAGCAAATTGATGTAAGCGCCTATGTCGTGATTCGCGGAGACAGTGTCGAGAATGAAGTCGAAGCTGCCAGCATGTTTTTGCATTTCGTCCGCATTCCGCGAGATGACGACCTCGTCTGCTCCGAGGCGCAGCGCGTCTTCTTTCTTATTGGGCGACGTCGAGAAGACCACGACGTGGGCTCCAAGCGCGTGGGCAAACTTCACGCCCATGTGACCTAGCCCGCCAAGACCGACCACGCCAACTTTCTTGCCCTTGGTGACGCCCCAATGCCGCATGGGAGAGTAAGTAGTGATACCGGCGCAAAGCAGAGGAGCGGCTCCGGCAGGGTTCAAGTTCGCGGGAACCCGTAGGACAAACCTCTGGTCCACGACGATGCTGTCAGAATAGCCGCCGTAGGTCACACCACCCAGATGCTTGTCGGGAGAATTGTATGTGAGGGTCATGTTCGCGCAAAATTGTTCGAGCCCCGCTTGGCACTCCGGGCAGACACGGTCTGAGTCGACCATGCAGCCCACCGCCGCGAGGTCGCCAAGCTTGAACTTGGAGACTGCGGAGCCGACCTTAGTGACGCGGCCAACGATCTCGTGGCCTGGGACGCAGGGATAGACGGTCGGCATCACGCCGCTCCACTCGTTACGCACTTGGTGTAAGTCCGAGTGGCACACACCGCAGTAAAGAATCTCAATCTGCACGTCCTCCGGGCCGGGCTCGCGGCGCCGGATCGTGGCGGCCGCTAGGCCGGATGTTGGGCCCGCAGCCGCATACGCTCTCGCAACATAAGCTCGTTTCTCTTGTGTGTGGCTGCCTTCTTCGAGCGCGACTTTTTGAGTGGCTTCGTTCATTTCCTCAACCTCCTTGTCGTCACCAGCTTAGATGTCCGTGGCGCTAGAGGGCACTAGCTACACGCGCCAATCTTCTTGCAAAACGCGCCACTTTCGCTCCGGCTGTTGAAGCTTTATCTCGTTGAAAATAGGTGACCTACTAAACCGATCTCGTCTTGCGAGGCATCCGTAGGCGCACCTCCAGCCAAAAACCATCCCTGCAACCCGTGTTCTCGTTGAAGAACTGTAGCAAGGCACCGACATCGCGGACCGCTCGGAAGACGTTCAACGCGCCGATGAGTATACACTCGCAGGGGAGCGTTCCGAACGAATCGTGGGCCACCCTTCCCTTACTGGATTACGGAAGGTTTGCCCGTGATGCGGGCAGAATTAGCGAGGTTTCTCGGAGAGCCAATCCTCATCCTATCTGTACTGCAAGCATCGAAACCGACCCGCCGTCGACTCCTTCAACAGGAAATGCGAGAGACTCGGACGGTGTGCGCGTGCCGGCGATGTAGAGCAGCGGCAGGTAATGATCTGGCGTTGGAACAGCCAGCTCCGCTTCTGTGCCGAGTTGATTTTCAACCTGTATTCCTCCGCGTGCAGCAACTCAAGCACTCTTGTTTCGAATGAAACCGCCCAATTGCACCTGGTACAGTTCACGCGGGAACACGCCGAAGTCATGGATCGTTCTGGGCGCGGTGCTTACGGTTACGGTCTTGAATGTACCAGTGGGCAGAAACCGATAGAATCGCTTTCGGGTTTGGCAGCGCATTTCCAAGTGCCGCCCACCTTTCCGTGTAGGAATTCACGCGCAATGCGTTCATTGGATTTCCGTGTCCAATGAACAGCGCTGGGATCCGTTGTGACATAGTTTCAAATCGCCCGAGCCTCTACCCGGTTTCTGTTCGCCGGGTAGCACACGGATTCGTCTCAACATGAAATCGTGAAACAAGTTTCTCCACTCTGATTTAGCGCCCGTTTCTTGCAATGCGCAGTTATTCCATCTTTCAACTTGCAGCGTCTATTTCCCCAACCCGATCTGGTTCATGAAATCCTGGTTGTCCCAGAACAGCCACTCGTGATCCATCGTGCTGCCTTTCCAATGTCCAATTGTCACCATGCTGAGCGCGAAGTGCTTACCGGTAGGAGGGATCGATTTGCCGTCAGGCGTAGCCATCGGCTTTATGAATGTCCCCGACATTACCCCTGATACGGCTGTCCATGTTCCGGAGCCAAAGCGAATAGGATGCACCTTGATTTCGAGGTCGGGCGCAAAAACAAACAGCGCCTTCAGGTCCTCAATGTGCCTTTCGATGCCTTTAGTCTCATGCCCATCGGGCCAGGTCACGACGATATCCAACGCGTGACTTTCCTTGAGGCGATCCCATTTCTGATTACTGAACACGTCAAAATCGAGCGTATCGAATACCTTGAGGTTTTTCTCCACGGCAGGAGCCTGCTTTTCATGTGGCGGGGGCGGCGTTGGAGGGTTCTCAATCAATGACTGGGCATTTACAGATGGCATCAGACCTGCCAGAAATGTGAGCGACCATAGAGCGAAGGCCATGCCATTTGTAGCCATCGTTATCCCATTTCGTCTGTCGAGGTGTGGGCATCACAAAGTTAGCGGATCTGGACTGTGTCAACCTATCTACCACGGTGGCGATGCCATAGAGATTGCCAGGTCTCTTGCATGGAGAGAACTTCCTCTCCTGATTGCCCGATGCCCCCGGGAGGTGGCTTACCACAGCTGCGCTCGAAGAATCAACCACTCCGAAGGCGCCGAGACAGTTCTCCGACGGTTGAAGTGCTCTCATTTAGCGGCGCGTGAGAATAGGACCGAGCAATGCCAGGAAGAGAACATAGGCAGCTGAAAGTGGGCCAAGTCGCGGTTCAAGGCCAGCACCCAAGCCCGCGATCACAATAAGAGAACTCGCCGCGCGCCACCAATGCCATCCCTGCTCGCAGGCGTCCTTGCCGGTCCCTATCCCTTACGCAAATTTCCGATGATATTCCTCGCGCCCGGGATGGAAAATCAAGGCCAGCAAACGGGCGGAGTCCTCCGCTGCGCCGGGCGCCAGTCAGGATCCCGATGAAGGCCGCGACACCACAAGCTGAATCATGAATTAGGCCTAAGGCTTTCAATCGGACGCATTTAACGATTGAGGAAAAGGGGCGGGCCCTTCACCTCGCGGATGGAAAACCCCTGTCCCGGACTGATTCCCGGCGCTTGTGGGTTCGTCACACAGTTCAGGCTTGGAACCGAGTTCGATACGCAAGTCTTCGAGGCCGTACCCCAGAATGCGCCGTCCACCAAGGATACCTGGATATCTAGAAAATCGAACATGTTCCCGCCGTTCTGCGATTCGCAACGTCCCGGGCCGCAGTCGCCCCGGTGAACGGGATCACTCGGATCGTTCGCGGTTGTCCAGGTAAAGGTCGGGTTGGCGTCGAGCCCATTCACCGAAGCGACGATGTAGATATTCCACGGCCTGGTCGGATCGCTGAAGTTCTGCGATTGGCTGCCGGGAAAAAGAAAGGCGACACGGCCGGGATCCCCGGCAGCGATGGTGGGGAAATTAACTTCATGCACGCCCGGCGGCGCCATCATGATAGCCTGCGACCAGCTAACGCCACGATTCGTAGAAACGGAGAAAAATGGAAGCCGGAACGTTCCGTCCTGCCACACCGCATAAATGTTGTCCGCGCTGTCCACCGCCAGTGAAACCTCATGGTCGGCCATGGGCGTGAGCGAACTGATGTTGACTCGCGTCCAGGAGTCTCCACCGTCGTCGCTGAACGCGACCCAGGGCAGACCGCAATTCCCTGTTGGCAAGTAGATGCGGCCTTTACTGTCGGCCGCGAGCTGGCCAGTAAGGCCGCCGCAGACGCTGCCCGTGGTGCCAGGATCGCTGCCCAGAAAAGCCGGAGTAGCGGTCTTGACGAACGTCGTGCCCCCGTCCGTGCTGCGCGCGCAGGCCGAGTCGCCGACCTGGTTAAAGCAGTAGTACACCATCCGCGGATAGCTGCCTGTAGGCTGCGCCAGTCCCTGTCCCGGCGGGGCCGTAATCAGGCTCTGATGGTCGTTGACAGGAACCGTACAAACCTGGCGGCTCTGCCAGCTCACACCTTCGTCATCGGAAAAAATTTCCTCGCCGCCGCACACCAGGTTGAGGTCGAAGGAGAACACCCGGCTGGTGACAGGATCAACATGGAGATACGGGTCGAGGGTGAAGTCCGGATCGGTTGTATTGACAACCCCGAGATTCAGCGGGGGCGAGACCGCCTGCCAGCTTTTGCCTTTGTCGCTGGACCGCATCACCACCGTGCGGGCGAGAGTCGTGACGCCGGGAACGCCAATGACGGAATCGAACGCGCCTGCAGTCATAAAGCCATTGTTGTTCTTGTCCACTCCGGTGCTGGGCTCCGCCGCTTGCCGTCCCACGGGGTTGAAGCTTACCTTGAGATTCGGTACCAGCGGAGGTGACTTGGCCGGCGTAGCGCTGGGAACGCCCGTGAAATTAGACGTGAATACGACTCCGTTGTAGGAGTTGGACATAATGTCCCGCGGCGGGCTGCCAATGCCGGCGAAACCGCTGTAGGTCGCGCCCGGAACGACCAGCGACGGTTGCACGACAACGGTGTAGGTTCCCGCAGCAGGATTACTGATCACAACCTCCTCCACGCCGCTGGAGGTGGTTGAGCTGGCAATCGTGTTGTTATTCGGGTCGCGGACGAACAGATCGATGTCATCGCCGATCGAGGATGCTGTCACGCGCACCGTCAGCACGAAACTCTTGTTCGGCGGCAATACGGTCAGCGCAAAGTGATCGCAAGTCAGTTCTGCGTCCCGGCAGCTTAGCGGATTGGAGGCAACGAATGGACCCCCCGTCCAGGTGAGGGTTGAAGAACTTGGCGAAACCGTGCCGCCGCTTGGAGTGGACGCAAAAATAGCGCCTGCGAGCAGCGCTGCGCTTGCCGTCGTGAGAGCAGTTCTTGCAACCCGCCGTAGGGCGGCCTTGGTCCGCATCATGGGCGTGCTCCTTTTAACGTGAAAATGCCCAGGCCCTGGCTTGCGAGAGAGAATTCCAGCGTTCGGGAGCAACGATCAGCAAAAGACAGTCCGGCGTCAATCCGACGATTACCTAATGCCTGGGTAGGGGCATGTCCCTAGCCAGGATGAATGATATTGCTGGTGATAACCTGGCGTTCCTTGAGTACGACCACGCAAGACGGACGCAACAATCTGTTGCTTGCGCTCCATCCAAGGGGTCGATTCCGCTGCTTTTCTTACGCCTGAGGAGAAGCGCGATATCTTTTACAACAATGCTGCAACCTTCCTCGGGCCGCGCGGTCCGCATTAAATCTTTACAACAGCGTTTCGAGTCTAACGAGCCCGCGTGAACACCGTTGCTCCGGATCTGTAACGGGCAATACTGAAGTTGGCTGCGAAATTGACGCCTGAATTCGGATCGCTGAAGGCAACGCTCGGCGGCTGAGGCCGCAGTCGTCCTGATCAAAATTGAAGGGCGCCTCACCTACGTTCTTACCGGGCACGCGCCCATCTCCATCCACCTGCCGTCACAGCGGCGGCTTCGGAGGATGTGGCCGCGTGTCGTAGCAACAGACGCCGTCGATCTCGAGTGGAACGTCGTCTGCCTCTGCTTGCGCGTTCGTTGTGGCGCCGGACTGGTGCGCCGACGCGAAGCTGTAGCTGCCCACTTCCTCAAGCAGGCTTGACGAGGTGGGGTTGCCGACGTTTGCCACGTTCACGTTGATCGTCAGCGTGCAGGGGTTGCTGGCCGAAGGCGCGCTGGGGCACTTGATGCTGCCGTTTTCAGCCGAGCCGCCTAGGCCAGGCTCAGGGTAGGTGATGACGTGTGGGAAACAAGCCGAGACAGAGCAAAGATCCACGCTCTGCGCGGCGCCCGCGTAGAATATCGGCCGGTTTAGCGGAGTGTTTTCCATGGCCCCGTAGTAGATCGTGTTGCCCATCTGCCAACGCGTGACGTACTGGAGAAACGCAGTGCCGGTTATCTTTGCCGCGGTCGCAGCCGGATTAGAAAGGTCAACGATTCTCGTTGTCACCGTTAGGGTGTTGCCCGACAGGCTGATGGAGCTGCTTAGGATGTCCATGCCGGGCACGTTCGTGCCGCCAATCACCGGAAAGAGCGCGTCGCCGGAATTGCCTGTGATGCCGGTGGTTGGCGCGTTGGACGGCCCGGAGACGTTGGTGCCAAACAAGCCCGGGCCCGAGGATTGCCGGGCGACGGTGATCACTCCCGCGCCAGCGTGGTCCACAGTTTGGTTGCCGGTCGGCGTGAATCCTGCCTGCGCCAGACCGTTGGAAGTGTCGTCGTAGACGATCTCTGCTGCGCCTGTATGGTCAATCGTGACGGCGAAGAAGTCGGCCAGGTTACGGTTCCCTTGCGAGGCGATGCAGCCCGATCCGGCCAGGCAGATGTCGTTGTAGTGCATGGGGTGCGGGCTAACTTTCACCAACGTAACGCTTGGAGCCCCACCACTGACCGCCCCCGTCGAATCTGTCGCATATACAACTTGAGACATATAAACGTTCCAAGCTTGCCCAGACTGGCTGCTGGGGTCTGCGCTCAGGTTCGAGCCATACCACACAGCGTCGGCGCGGCCGGCGCCGCCCGCCTTGATCCATGGAAAAACGTTGACGGCATCGCCGGTAACTGTCGATCCGTCGCTCATCTGGACCGGAGTACTCCAGTTTGTCCAGCCGCTGGCAGCCGAAGAGGCGCTTACGAACACCTGTCGCAGAGCGGGGCTGCCACTGTTCGGGCTGAGCGCCCATGTGATGAACAGGTTGCGGGCGCTATCCATGGACAGCACCGTGAAAAGCGTGCTGGGTGAGCCGGAGAGGTTGTCCGCTATGTGGATTAGCTTGCTGGAATCGCCGCACGGGTTGGCGACACTTGGGAAGTCAAGAAATGTCAGGTCGCCGCTAGCGTCCGGCGTCCCAATATTAAGCAGCAAGCTGAAGGTGCCATCTGAGTTCTGGCTGCCCGAAGCCTGCAACACTTTTCCGGTCACCTGATCGATAGCCGGGTAACCATCAGCACCGAATGGGGCGTAGAAGGATCCGTTCGCGACACATGGCGACGTGGTTCCGTTCGTCGCCGCCATGTAAGTCAGGCCGGGGCCACCGGGAACCAGGTCTACGGCACTGTTGCTCTTGTTCCATTGCGCCCCTGAAACCACGTTGTTGTACTCGAGGTAGATCAGAGGCTTTGGGCCGGTGTAGGCCGACTGGTTCGGCGTGCCGGGCGCTGGGTCGTACACCGCGAGCCATTGGCGGTCGGCGCCCGGTATACCAGAGCAGCCCGCCGGGTAAATCTCCTGGCTGACCGTAGCGCCACCGTCGGTGGTAGTGGCCGTGCGCAGGCACGCCAGCGCGTACAGGTCAGCAAAGTACTGCTTACCGCTGCGGTCGAAATTGATGTCGGTGTCACCTCCGCCCGGAGGATCGATAATGCCAGCAATCGCGCTCGGCGGTGGCCCAGGAGTGATGATTCGGAAGGTGTGGCCGCCGTCTACCGACCCAAGCCAGACGCTCCGCTGCGTTCCCGTTCCGGTGGGGCCGCTCACAAAGACTTTCCCGAAGGGATCAATCCCAATGTCTGGCTCGCCGTTCGCATGAATGGGATCGACAACAGCCGGAACCTCGAACCCAATATGCGGCGAACCTGCGCTGGAAGACTGCGCCAGCACCGGCGGGCTGCCCTCACGCAGCAAAAACGCAAAGACCAACCCTGCAAGCAGAGCATTGCGCAAACGTGCCATTTCGGACCTCCTGAAGATTGATTGCAATTAAGGTCCTGCCGGTCCCTTACAGCTCAGGCCTCGATCAGCGCCGACTATGGCCGACTGTCCGGCGCTTACACATCCATACGTGATGTGCGTGGGGCCGTGGAGAATAGAGCCCTGGTCAGTCCACACCAGGCTGGCGCTTCCGCCGCGGTCGATAGAGATGGAAATCGAGTCCGCCAAGTCGCGATTGCCCCCGGTGACGGAGCAAAAAATTCCGCTCGTGCAAATACCACCGACATGCATCACATTGCTTACCGTGGTCTGATTGAACTTCGGAGCGCTCGACGTCCCGCTGGTCGTCTGAGCGAAAGTCACCGTCCACGGCGAGAGCGCGGCATCGGAAGGGTTTAAGTCCGGCGTACCAAGCCAGATGAAGTCCACACGTCCCGTGCTGCCGGCGGCGATCCAGGGGAAGAAGTGCGTTCCCGCGTCGGTGTTGACCTTCACCGGAATTGCCCAGCTTGTGCCCTTGTCGCTCGAGTGCGTAAACCAAATATCGAAAACAGCTGTGCCTTTGATCGTGTTGAGGTTATCCGCAAAGACCGAGTACACGTTCCCATGCTGGCCGGGCGAATCGGAGTCGTCCACCGCCAGTGTCGCGAAAATGTCGTCGGTGTTGGTGTTCGAGGGCCCGTTGAAAATCAAATGCGCATCCCACACCGTAAGTCCTCCCAGGGTCGCCGGTGGCGAATGGGCCATCCACACCTGATGGAAATTCTCGATTTGGGTGATGTTACATCCCTGTGTGGTGTTGGCCACCGGATCGGCTGTAATCCATTGAACGTAAACTTCGCCCGTCTCCGGATCGACTTCAATTCCGCTGGGAACCGTATTACAGAAGGAGTTAAGAAAGGCCATGCCGTTAGTTGCAAGTACATCCACGGACGGCCCGAAGAGGTTCCCACCGTCATTGGAGGCCGCCACGTTGATTTGGCTGGCTGAGAAATCGTGGTACGCGATGTACACCTGGTCCTGATTCGCCGACACTTGGCTCGCGTACACAGCCAGCCATGGGCGGTCAATAAACGAGGGATTGAACGCGGCGAGCGAGTTCACCGTCCAGTGCGCGCCGCGGTCGTCGCTGAAGGCCAGTCGCGTCTGTAGGGCTAGGGGAGTGAGTTCGATGGAGGACACATATACGCGGTGCGTGCCTGGCGAGCAATTGGACGTGGCCGCAGTGCAAGGTGTTGGCCCTCCGACCCTTATCGCTACGTCGCCCACATCCCCGCTAGGAAACGCTGTTTGCAAGAAAGTCCGTCCCCCGTCATCCGAGCGGGCCACGTGACTTCCGCTGGCCTGCCATGCCACGTAGACCGTGCCGTCTGACCGATCTACCGCGACTGAGGGCTCCGTCGCATTGCTTTGACTACTCGGCGAAACCTGCTGCCGAAAGCCGGCCAAGTCCGACGCGAACGCTACCCTTGCACGAAGGAGCTGATCGCTAGAGTGGGCGAGAAGAAATACCGCCGGAAGGGTGATGGCCATGGAAACGAGGTACATAAGGTACATGAAGTTTTCGGACCGCGGAGCAATCTTAGGCATGACACCCTCCTGCCCATCAAAGGTTGGGCCGGGCCGAAGTCTCTGCTCGCGACTTTACTCCCTCCACTGGCAGCAGCTATTCGTCTGCGGAGTTACTTCATGCGCCAAGTTTCCGCAGTTCGATACCATCGATCTGATAAGCCGAGAATCGGCGAAAGACATTATTCTCCGCTCAGGGAATTACCCTAGCGCCCAGATTGCATGCCAACCGCCTGCACAGCGCCGGTAAGTGAGGCAGCCTCCTTGGTGTCATTGAATCAGCTCGTTGCTGAGTTCTTCCTCCTTTGACCTATCCGTTCAAAATTGCCGTCTATGGGAACGCGTATGGTCACTTCGGAGTCATGCGGCGAGAACCCATGCCATTTTGCCCCGTCTCGCATCCATCGCCACTCCATCTGTGACGTGCGCTCAGCGCCGGACGTTCAGAAAACCCTCAAGCGGGGCGGCTTGGAAGTGATTGATATTGGGGGTCGTGACAGAAGGCCTTTCAGCGTTCGAAATACATGTATTTTTCAAATGGCTTAACTTCCGAGTAGTCGTTATTCGGTCGGAACCCTGACGTCTGCGGCTGGTGCTGAGCGCAAAGACCGCGATTCCGCCTCTTCGGCGGACACGCGTTTACTGCGACTGGCGCGTCTGGAAGTGCGCCGAACAGCACGGTGCACGTTAACCGTGCGTCGTAGCTCCCTGTTTCTGAAGCGGAAAAAAAACGCTGAATTGGCCGCAGTCTGTGCCAGAGATTCTAACCCGGTGAGGCCGAGGTTCGAGGTGTGTTAGCGCTCATCCTCCACTGCGAAGCGCGACGCCCTGCGCGAAGAGGGCCTGACGGCTGATACATTCCTCTTTCCGAGCAGGACCCGAATCGATGGTCGGTTCCGCTAATCGAAGAGGCGGAGCGCCATCTCAGCGAAGCGTTCAAGCTCGGACGCTCCGGCAGATTTCAACTGGAAGCTGCAATTCAGTCCGTGCATGCCGAGCTTGCGCGTACTGGCCGGACTGACTGGACTGCGATAGCACTATTTTACGAACGTCTGACCCGCTTATCACCCGCCTCGGAACAGCCGCAGTTGCTGAAGCAAAGGGACCTGAAGCGGGGCTGGCCGTTCTCGAGTCGATTGACCGCGACGCCGTTGCGGACTATCAGCCGTATTGGGCCTTTCGCGCTCACCTCCTTCAGCGTCTTGGGAAAACGCGTCAGGCCACAGACGCCCACGGCCGAGCGATCGGTCTGGCGGTAGATACCGCAGTGGGAGAGTTCCTGCTCCAAAAGCGCGGCTAATTTTGAGCGTTTCAGAAATTTGTCGCCCGGTCTTTAGAACAGTCTCTAAATCGGTTTTATGAATCTGTTCAGTTCCGGACGGTTAGGACGGAGCAATGGGCTTCGCAGACAACTTTATAGGTGGTGGTCGTTGGCAGGTGCGCGGCGAGGCGCCCATGCTTTGAATGGTCCAAACCCAAGACAATCAAGTCCGCTTTAACCGAGCGCGCAACCCGCAAGATTTGTTCACCGTGCTTCCCAAACTCAACCATGAGTTCTGGCTTCACAGACAGAGGTGCGCTCTCCGAAACGAATTCGTTCAGCCTCTTGAGGGCTTTTTGGCGCGCTTCCTCTCGCATTCCGGTGATGTCGTCAGGGGCCGTCGACCAGCTGAAACTTTCGGAAATCGGCATAACTGGTGCAACATGCAACAAAACGAGCCTGGCCCCAAAATGATTCGAAAATGAAATCGCGTATGGCAATGCTCGAAAAGAAGCCGCGCTGAAATCTGTCGGAAACAAAAAGGAACGACCGCCACCCGTGCTTTCAAGAGGAGCGTCCGATTGAGAGTGCGGCCCTACTGTCAGGACAAGCCCATCTGCTTCGCGGAAGATCTTCTCTGCAACGGAACCCAGGACAAGCTTCCCGATGCCGTGCCGCCCGTGAGTTCCAATAACCACTAACTCGGCTTGCTTCTCACGGATGATTGCCTCTAACTCTTCCCGGACATCGCCTTGCCGCACGATGAACTCGTGCGATAAACCTGCAAGGTCGCCTCTCTCCGCTAGCTTCCTCTCTAGCTCGGTAACGTCCCTACGAGCCGCGTTCGATGCCAATTCGAGCGCGTCTGCTCCTGCAATTGTGAAACCGACGGAGGACACCACGTGCGCCAGATAGAATCTGGCATGGTAATGGCGCGCGATACTGATGGCGTGGCGCAGAGGTTTCGAAGACGCTTCCGTGAAATCACTTGCCACAAGGACGGACTTCAAACTCGTTTCTACGGGTGCAAAACGTGTGGACATAAACTTCTTCTTCCTAGGCAACGGAAACCCGTGCTGCGTTTTCCAAAATGATGCGGTTGCGACACGATCCCGGGCCACTCTTGCTGAACGGCGCCGATTCATCTCTCGCTCCCGCCGTTAATCCGTTGCCTTTTCAGACACGCGTTGGATGCAAGCAAAAGGATGCCAGTTACTGCCAGGCGATCGGCACTCTCCTCCAATGGAAAAGGCTGTCGGAAATTTAGAAGCGGATTAACTAATTCTCTTCCGTTGGCGTTCAGCTTCTTCTTCCCATCCCCTACCGCCTGATGTAAGAGAGTTCCTGCTCCAGAAGCGCGGTTGAGTCTTCCGGCTCACTCGCCGCAGCTGAAACTCAAATGTGAACATAAACCCTGTATTATCAGTAGCCTCCCACGCTTCGGATTCCTTCCGCCGCCTGATGTAGAAATCGCACCACCTTACCTGTGGCTGGCGAATTGTTGTTTTGCCCATATTTCCTTGGGATTTCCCTTCCTGCTACGCATTATAAGAGTGCGCCCCTTCTGAGGTAAGTTTTGAGCGTTGGCCTCAAGAAGAAAGGAGCACCTGATAATGGAAAGTACGAAATTTGTTGGCATGGAC
>WNGO01000575.1_pt1 | contig 22714 bp, 25 predicted proteins | sample 5400511 | NCBI WGS metagenome assembly WNGO01 (sample SAMN13153380, study PRJNA577476) | soil metagenome | isolation source: 20 cm soil or saprolite under Garry oak tree replicate 2 | place: USA:California | collected 2016-06-15 | reverse complement strand
TGAACCGGGTCACGGCCGACGGCGCACCCGATGCGATGGCGACCACGTGGATCCGTCGCGCGATCGTGGGGGCGGCGTGCGCCGTGATCGCGGCCGCCGTCTTCGTGGACGCGGTCCCGCGAGCCACCGTCGCGGCTGCACCCATCCCATCACGTCCCCAGATGGCTGGCGGCATCCACAAGATCAAGCACGTGATCGTCGTCATGCAGGAGAACCGCTCGTTCGACAACTACTTCGGGACGTTCCCGGGTGCGGACGGCATCCCGAGACGGGGGACGCCACCATCCACCTGCCTCCCTGATCCGCGCCTCGGACACTGCGTCCGCCCGTTCCACGACGTCCACGTGATCGACGCCGGCGGCCCGCATACGCTCCACGCCGCCCGGGAGGACATCCACGGCGGACGCATGGACGGCTTCGTACGAGCGTCCCTCGAGGGCCGGTAGCGGCTCTGCGTCACGAACCCACGTGCGGCGCGTCTTCCGGGCCGACCCCGATCCCGGACGTGATGGGGTACCACACGGCTTCGGAGATCCCGAACTACTGGGCCTACGCGCACCACTTCGTCCTGCAGGATCATCTGTTCGAAGGGGTGCGATCCTGGAGCCTCCCGTCCCACCTCGATCTGGTTTCGGGGTGGAGCGCTCGGTGCACCGATCCGAACGATCCCACCACGTGCTCCACCTCCCTGGGATTCCTTCCGGGCGCCATCGCTCGAGCGGCACAGTCGAACGTCGTCCGCACCCGCCCGTACGCGTGGACCGATCTCACCTATCTCTTGCACCGGGCCCACGTGAGCTGGCGTTACTTCGTCGCGAACGGCAGCCAGCCCGACTGTGTCGACGGGCAGATGGCGTGTCGTCCCCAACCACAGTCGGCAACGACCCCGGGCATCTGGAACCCGCTCCCCGGCTTCCGGACGGTGTGGGCGGACCATCAGGTCTCGGATGTCCAGCCGGCCCGTTCGTACTTCCGCGACGCGCTGCACGGGACCCTCCCATCCGTCTCCTGGATCGTTCCCAACGACCGCCACAGCGAGCACCCTCCGAACTCGATCGCCGCCGGGCAGGCGTGGGTGACGCGGATCGTGAACGCCTCCATGCGCAGCCCCGACTGGAACAGCACCGCGATCTTCCTCTCGTGGGATGACTGGGGCGGTTTCTACGACCATGTCGTGCCGCCGACGGTGAACGGTCAGGGGCTCGGTTTCCGCGTCCCCGGTCTCGTGATCAGCCCGTACGCGAGGCGCGGGTTCATCGACCATCAGGTCCTGTCGACGGACTCGTACCTGCGGTTCATCGAGGACGACTTCCTGGGCGGCCAGCGGATCGATCCCGCGAACGACGGGAGGCCGGATAGCCGGCCGTTCGTCGCCGAGGACGCTCCGGGTCTCGGCGATCTCTCGGTCGACTTCAACTTCGCGCGGGCGCCCCGATCGGCGTTGCTGCTACCGCTCCACCCCGACCGTGGTGCACGGTCGGCCGCGCTGATCACCGCGGGTGGATCTGGACGGGCATCCTCTTGATCCCGTTGACGAAATCGGATCGGATGCGCTCGACCGGTCCCGTGATCTCGATCGATCGCAGACGGGGAAGCAGCTCCTGGAAGAGGATCTTCGTTTCCAGCCGGGCGAGGTGCGCCCCCAGACAGAAGTGCGGCCCTCCCGGTCCGAACGTGACGTGGTCATTCGGCGTCCTCGTCACATCGAACCGGTACGGGTCCGAGAAGACCTCCTCGTCGCGGTTGGCGCTGATGTACCAGGTCACGACCTTGTCACCGGCCTTGATCTGCTGACCCCGCATCTCCACGTCCCGGGTCGCCGTCCTTCGGAAATGCATCACGGGGGTCGCCCAGCGGAGGATCTCTTCCACCGCCCGAGAGATCCGGTCGGGCTCGTCCTGGAGGAGCTGGAGCTGATCGGGGTGTTCGGCGAGGGCGAGCATGCCGGAGCTGATCGTGTGGCGGGTGGTTTCGTTGCCAGCGATCAACAAGAGCGCGAAGTAGTTGTGGTACTCGCGCTCGCTCAAGTTGCCCTCGCTCTGCGCGGCCACCAAAGCCGCGATCACGTCGTCCGCCGGCTCCGCCAGCCGCAGATCGCGCTGGCGGTCGGCGTACGCGAACACCTTGCGCGCCGTGGGCGAGCGGAAGGGCAGCAGCCGGTACTCCTCGGTGTCCTCGCGGTCGACCACGGCTGCGGACAGGTCGGGATCCTGGTTCGCGATCATCTGGTCGCCCCACTCGATCAGCGCCGGTGCGTCCTCTTGGGGCACCGTGAAGATCGAGCAGAGGAACCGGATCGGGAGCTCGCGGCTGATCTCGCTCACGAAGTCGAACGGCTCACCCGAGGCGAGAGCGCGGTCGAGCACGCCTCGCGCGACGTCGCGGATCCACTCCTCGTACACACCGACCCCGCGCGCGCTGAACCGCTTCGAGCAGATCTTCCGCATCTGCGTGTGGCGCGGCGGATCCGTCTCGAGCATCGAGTTCCGGATCTGCAGCTGCTCCTCGTCGAGCTCCTCCAGACCGACGGCGCCGGTCTCGGAGGAGAACGTCTCCCAGTCCATGTGGATGGCCGTGAGGTCATCGTGCCGCGTGACGGCCCAGAACCCGCGGTTCGGTGGCTGCTCGGGATGCCAGACGACGGGATGATCGCGGCGGAGCCGGTCGAACCACGCGAACGGGATGGCTTCGACGTAGTGGTCGGGGTTCGCGAGGTCGATCTGTCCGAGCTCGTCGATCATGCCTCAGACGGTACCTCCCGTCGCGGCCTTCGCCTCGACGGCCTTCTTCAGGTTCCGGAGCGAGGTCATGGCGTCCTTGCGGATCGCGGGGTAGGCGAGGGCGAAGACGACGGGGCTGATGCTCCCCGTGACGTGCTTGGACAGGGTCGTCCCGCCGCCGTTGGGCCGCAGGGTGTAATCGTTCTCGTACCAGGAATCCTTCTTACCCTCTTGATGCTGATCCGAACGGATCGAGAACTCGTGCGGCCGGTCGAACTTCGTGACGGAGATATCGGCGGACACGGCCTTGCCCGTGAAGACGCCGCTCGAGCTGTAGGTGGCGGTCGGGCCGGGCCCGCCACCGCTCGTCTGTGCCATCGTCATCTCCGACTTCGGATTGGCCCACGACGGATGCCGCTCGACGTGGGAGAGCTCGTCGAAGATCAGCTCGGGCGGCGCGTCGATCTCGATCGTGAACTCGGGCATGGCCCCTCCTTCAGGCGGCCGCCTGGCGGCGGCGTTCACCGTATTGACGAACCGGCGGATGCGGTTCCGACAGGGAGCCTAGAAGAGCGGGTTGGAGAAGGCGAGGCGGAGGATCCTCCTCAGCCTCGCCGAGGCGCGCGGACGCCGCGGAATTCCCAGTCTCCTCCCAGGGCGGTCGAGACGACCTCTTCGGACGCGCTCGGCTGCGCGCCGACGTCGTCGCGGATCGGGACGCCGCCCTCGACGATCGTGTTGCGAAGGGTTCCGAGCCCTTCGACCTCGACCTCGACGACATCGCCGGGCTCGACCGGTCGCGAGTTGGCCGGCGTGCCGGACAGGATGACGTCGCCGGGCTCAAGGGTGATCGTCCGCGCGAGGTCGGCGACCAGATAGTGCATGTCCCAGATCATCTCGTCGGTGTTGCCCGATTGCGCGGTCGCGCCGTTGACCCTCGTCTCGATCGCCCTGCCGTGGAAATCCCAGTCGTTCACCAGGCCGGGCCCGAGCGGGCACAACGTGTCCGAGCCCTTCACCCGAAGCATCGAGCCCGCATCCGTGTCTCGGAAGTCGTGCAGGCCGAAGTCGTTCGCGATCGTGAAGCCACGGATGAACGACCCGGCGTCATGCGGGTCGACGTGCTTCGCTCGCCGGTCGATCACGATCGCGATCTCGCCTTCGTAGTTGAGGAAGCGACACCGCGGCGGCCGCACGACCTCGCCGTCGTGCGCGTTCAACGCCGAGATCGGCTTGTGGAAGTACGTCGGAGCATCGCCGAGGGTCACCTGGAACTCCGCTCGGCGGCTCTCGTAGTTCAGATGGACGCAGATGATCTTCGTCGGCTCGACGGGCGGGACGTGCACGGATGCGTCAACCGTGAAGGTGCGACCGTCCGGCGCGATCAGCGCGTCACCCTCTCGCGTGACCGTCGTCGGTATCCCGCCCACGAGAACCCGTCGCGTCTCCACCGGCCGTAGGATAGGCCGCGTGCCGGATCTGAGCGGGTTCTTCGCGCCGCGTTCCCCCGAGGGGCGCGCCTCCATCATCCCGGCGCCGCCCTGGCACTACTCCGGCGACGTGCTGACGCTCGAGTACCGGGCCGCGCCGGGCGCGGTCGCGTCGTGGCTGCCCATCGGGATCGAACCGGCGGACGATGAGCCCGACGCCGTCGCCGTCGTCTTCGCCGACTGGCAGTCGTCTTCTGAAGACGGCGAGGAGCTCATCGATCCCGTGCGTTCGCAATACAGGGAATGCTTCGTGGTCGTCCGCTGTCGCTATCGCGGGGAGACGTACTCGCGGTGCGTCCTGATCTGGGTCGACAAGGACTTCGCGCTCGCGCGCGGGTGGTTCCAGGGGTACCCGAAGAAGCTCGGTTCCATCTGGATGACCCGTCCGGTCACGGTGGGACGAGCCGGCCCCCGGCTCGAGCCGGGTGGCTCGTTCGGGGCGACGCTCGCGGCGAACGACCGACGGCTGATCGATTGCCGCTTCACGATCGAGCGTGGGTCCGACACGGGAGGGTTCGTCAACGCGCTCCCCATGTTGCACTCGCGCTGGATGCCCTCGATCGACGCCACGGGGTCCGACGTCTTGAACGAGATCGTGACGTTGCGCTCTCGCGACGTGGACCTTGGGCCCGCCTTCACGGGATCCTTCGCACTCACGCTTCACGATGCGCCCGGAGAGGAGCTCGCCTCGCTGACACCGGTCGAGCCGATCGCCGGGTACTGGCGGCAGGTTGGCGCGACCTTCACGGGTGGCGAGCATCTGGCGTAACGCCCTTCGGCGGTTCGGGGCGATGCGATAGCCTCGCGGGCCTATGCGACTGCTCCGGTTCCGTCACGGCGAACGCATCTCCACGGGCGCCGTCCAACCGGGTTCGGAAACGGTGCAAGTGATCGCCGGCACGTTCTTCGACGATCCGCTCCCGACCGGGGAGGAGGTGTCGATCGACGACGTCATGCTGCTCGCGCCCGTCTTGCCGTCGAAGCTCGTCTGCGTCGGGAAGAACTACGCGGCGCACGCGGCGGAGTTCGGGATGGAGGTGCCGGAGGAACCCCTGTTATTCCTGAAGCCTTCGACGTCGGTCATCGGACCGGGCGATCCCATCCGGTTGCTCCCGATCAACGAGCGGACGGACTACGAGGGCGAGCTCGCCGTCGTGATCGGCCGTCTGGCGAGGAACGTGCAAGCCGAAGACGCCTCCCGGTTCATCTTGGGGTTCACGTGCGCGAACGACGTCACGTTGCGAGACCTCCAGCGGCCGGACGATCAATGGACCAGAGCGAAGGGCTTCGACGGGTCGTGCCCGCTCGGTCCGTGGATCGAGACGTCGGTCGACCCCACCGATGCCTTCGTGGAGACACGGTTGAACGGCGACGTCGTCCAGCGCGCGAGCACCGCGGACATGGTCTTCGGGGTGGCCGAGCTGATCGAGTACATCACCACCTTCATGACCCTCCTGCCCGGGGACGTCCTGCTGACCGGGACCCCCGAGGGGGTGGGCCGGGTACGCTCGGGCGACGTCGTGGAGGTGGAGGTCGAAGGCGTTGGGACGCTCCGCAACGGGGTGACGGGGCCGTGACGGTCCGCTGTCGGTTCGCGCCGGCGCCGTCCGGCTCGCTCCACGTCGGGAACGTCCGGAGCGCGCTCTTCTCGTGGCTGTGGGCGCGGCGGAACCGTGGGGTCTTCATCCTTCGGGTCGAGGATACGGACGCGTCCCGCGTCACCGAGGAGGCGTTCCGGGGGGTGTTGGACGATCTCCGGTGGCTCGGTCTGGAGTGGGACGAGGGACCGGAGGTCGGGGGGCCACACGGGCCCTACCGGCAATCCGAGCGGCTCGGCATCTACCGGGACATGGTCGATCGCCTTCTCGGCCAGGGAGACGCGTACCGCTGTTACTGCACCGAGCGGGAGCTGGAGGAGCGCAAGAAGGCGGCGCTCGCCCGCGGTGAGCCTCCCGGCTACGACGGCCGATGCCGGACGCTCACCGACGCCGAGCGCGCCGCCTTCGTCGCCGAGGGACGCACGTCCGTCGTCCGCTTCCACATGCCCGAGCGTGAGTGGGTCGTCCACGATCTCGTGAAAGGGGAGGTGCGCTGGTCGGCGGGCGACCTTCGGGACTTCGTCCTGGAGCGCACCGATGGCTCGCCGGTGTTCCTTCTCGCCGTCGCGGTGGATGACATGTTGATGGCCGTCACCCACGTCGTTCGCGGCGACGACCTGCTCGCGAGCGCCCCGCGGAACGCGGCCGTGATCCAGGCGCTGGGCGGCGAGCCGCCGGCGTACGCGCATCTGCCGCAGGTGGTGGGTCCCGACCGGAAGCCGCTCTCGAAGCGCCACGGTTCGACCAGCGTGGAGGCGTTCCGCGAGCAAGGATTCCTCTCGGAGGCACTCGTCAACTACCTCGCGCTCCTCGGGTGGTCCCCGGGAGACGATCGCGAGATCGTTCCGCGTGACGAGCTGATCGAGTCGTTCGATCTGGCGCGCGTGTCGAGCAACCCGGCCGCGTTCGACATCGAGAAGTTGACCTGGATGAACACGCACTACGTCCAGCAACTCGGTGACGACGAGCTGGCCGCGCGGACCGTGCACTTCCTCGCCCATGCCGGACTCGGGGTCGACCCCGTGACGCTCCGCAAGGCCATGCCGATGGTGCGAGAGCGGATCCATACGCTCCGCGACGCCGTCGATCTGCTCACCTTCCTGTTCTCCGACGACGTCACACCCAACGAGAAAGCCGCCAACCTGATCGCGAAAGCCCCGGCGGGCTATCTCAAGGAAGCGGCGGATGCGCTCGATGGTCTTGCGACATGGGACGCCGAACGGATCGCCGCGACGCTCGACGCGCTCGCCCAGGGAGCGGGGCTCAACCGAACGAAGGGCTGGCAGCCGATCCGCGCGGCGGTCACGGGTTCGAACGTGTCGCCGCCGCTCCCGGAGTCGCTCGAGCTGCTCGGCCGCGAGCGGACCGTCGCCAGGATCCGGGCGGCCGCGCGATGATGATCCGCGCCGCCGCCGGCCTGGTCGCGGTGCTGTCGCTGATCGCGGGGGCCGGCACGCCGCCCGCCACCGGGATCACGCCTGAGGCGACCACGTTCACGGTCGCCGGGCTCCGTCCGCCGATCGTCTGGAGACCGATCCCGTTCGGGTATCGGCGGAAAGCAGAGATGGCCGCCTACTCGAAGCGGCACTACGGACGGCACGCATGGCGTCTCCGGGCTCCCAAGGTCATCATCGAGCACTACACGGGCGGGACGACCTTCCAGGGCGCATGGAACACGTTCGCGGCGAACTCGGTGCACAACGGGGAGCTCCCGGGCACCTGCGCCCACTTCATCGTGGACCGGGACGGAACGATCTATCAGTTGGTCTATCTGTGGATCCGGTGTCGCCATGCCGTGGGGATGAACTACACGGCGATCGGCATCGAGCATGTCGGGACGAGCGATCAGATGGTGCTCGGGGACGCGGCGCAGATGCATTCGTCCTTGCGACTGACCCTGTGGTTGATGGCCAAGTTCCACATCAACATCGGCAACGTCGTCGGGCACAACGAGACGTTGTACAGCCCGTACCGCTTCGAGCTGTACCCCTCGTGGCAGTGTCTCGTGCATGCAGACTTCCCGCACTGGGCCATGAGGAAGTACCGCACCCGCATCCGCGACCTCGCCGTCAGACGGGGCGTGCCGGTCGGCAAGGGGCCCGTGTGGACCAACAAGTACGGCTGTTGAGGACGTCGGATCCTGGGTCCTTGCCTGCGGCCGCTCGGAGGGGCAGGATTGACGTGAGGGGGTCCGGATGGGGAAGGTCCTCACGTTGCCCGAGCGCCAGGACGCTCTGGGCGGATGGCATCAGGTGCTCCGAGAGGTCTGCTACGGCTGCGGCTGCCACTACCTCTCAGCGGAAGACGACCACGATCTCGTCTGGGAGCCCGGACGCGAGGTGCAGCGCGCGTGTACGGACGAGCTCTGCGAGTGTCACACCGCGCCGCTGATCGGCAAGCGCCGGGACTGAGGACTCAGATCCTCCTCCGCATCGCCAGGATCTGGACGATCGCGGCCTGATCGATCGTGGTCGTCCGGTCGTAGGAGCCGAGCCCGCCTCGCGTGAACAGCCCCGCCCCCGGATCGAGCGACTCACGCAGCAACCGCTCCACGTACGAAGCGATCAGGCTCGAGGCCTCGGCCCGAGCCGCGGGAAGGGCCAGCAGCGCGCGGAACCAGATCGCGAGGAACGGCGGCGGTTCCTTCCACAGTCGCTCAGCCCGGAACAGCGCGAGCGACGAGCGAGCGGTGGCGTCCGCCTGCTCCGCGCGTCCGAGCATGCGGAGCGCTGCGATGGACGCGCCCTGGTTGTAGCTGAAGACCCTTGGGTCGATGCGCGTTCCGTCGATGTGGTCTGCGTAGAGCCCGTCCGGGCCGCGGAGCGTCGCGTCCAGCCACTCCATCGCGCGGAGCGCGAAGGCATCGTCGCCGAGGCTGGAGGCGAGCCACGCCGCCGAGGCGGTGCTGCACGTGTTCCGTGACGTGCCGCCTTCGACCCACAGGATCCCACCGCTCGGGTCCTCGCCCGTCTGCACGAACGGAAGGAGCTCTCGCGCAAGCTCGGGCTCCGGGAGGGCGAGCGCCACGAGCCCGAGCCACGCGTTGTCGTCGAAGTAGCGGACCCGGGCTCGCGGCTTCGCCGCGAACCCGGCGCCTCTCCGGAAGGTCTCCACGAGATCGATCAGGTCCCCGAGTGGCACCTCGAACCCGAGGTCACGGAGGTCGGTAGCGGCCCATAGGACATGGACGAGTCCCCAGAGGGCGGCCTGCCGGCGATGCCGCGGACCATCGGTCACCCGCAGGCGCCCCCGCCACGTTCGACGGAACGCGCTTCGGACGAGCGCCTCCCACGCGTCGTGCTCAGGATGATCCGAAGCCATGGGCAGTCTTTGCATCATCCCCCACGGGAGCCAGGCGCGTCCGCTGATCACGATCGCGGGGCGACCTGCTCACGGTGCTAGGACGGGGCGGAGACCTGGCGAGCTCAAGGGATCCATGACTCGTGCGAGGCGCGAGGAACTCGCCCGGGCCCGACCGTTGGGCTACTGTTCATCTCCCGGCAACGTCAGAGCCGGGGGAAGGGGTCCCTGAGTGTCCGACGATCTCCAGGATCGGCTGGATGAACAGCTCCGCTACTACCGGGCGCGCGCTCCGGAGTACGACGCATGGGCGCTCCGGGAGGGAGGGTTCGAACGAGGGCCCCGCGAGCGAGCGAGGTGGTTCGCCGAAATCGCGAAGCTCGAACGCGCCCTTGACCGGTTCCATCCTTCGGGCCGCGTCCTGGAATTGGCGTGCGGGACGGGTCAGTGGACCGAGCGATTGACCCGATACGCCGACCGATTGACGGCGGTCGACGGCGCTGAGGAGGCCCTCGAGCTGAACCGGCGCCGCGTCGGGGACGGGGTGCGCTACATCCACGCGGACATGTTCTCGTGGACGCCCACCGAGACCTACGACGTCGTCTTCTTCTCTTTCTGGCTGTCTCACGTGCCGCCGGAGCGGTTCGATCAGTTCTGGAGCCTGGTCCGGACGGCCCTCGCACCGGACGGTCGTGTCTTCTTCATCGATAACCTCGCGAGTCCCGAAGCGGCGGCGCTGGATCCCGAGCACCCGGGCCCAGAAGAAGGATCGGTCGTACGCCACCTTTCGGACGGACGCGCGTTCCGGGTCTGGAAGGTGCTTCATCGCCCGAAGCAGCTCGTGGCCGAACTGAACAAGCTCGGGTGGGATGCGGCTGCACACCGAGCCGGGCATTTCTTCCTCCACTGCCAAGCGACCCCACGCGCCGACCGTTGACCCGGACGCCCCGGAAGGGCGCCGGGAGCTGTCGGCCAGAGCGAGGCTCTACGGAGGTCGGAACGAACGTCCACTGTGTTTCGGGATCACCCGAAGGGCAGCCGACCTGAGGCGCCGAGGCCGAGATCACGGTAGTCCCAACGGGATTCGAACCCGTGCCTCCACCTTGAGAGGGTGGTGTCCTAGGCCTCTAGACGATGGGACCGCGCCGAGCTCGTCGGACCGGCCCTCAGGATACTAGTGGTCATGCGCCCGGCAGCTCCTTATGGAGCTGCCGGGCAGTCTCGACGAACCCGAGCGATTCATAGAGACGACGCGCGATGTGGTTGTCGGCGTAGACGTTGAGGCCGGCGCGCGCGAAGCCGCGCGCGCGGGCCTCGCCCTCGAACGCGCGCATGATCGCCCGGCCCCATCCACGTCCGCGTTTCTCCTCGTCGACCGAGATGTCGTAGATCCACGCCATCGCCGGGTCATCGGTCGACGGGCCGAACCAGAGGACTCCGACCCGTTCGCCGTCGTCCGGGTCCGTCGCGACCAACAGGACGTGTTCCTGGGTCGCCAAGCCATGGGGGAGCGCTGAATCGAACGAGGCACGCGACGCAACCTTCGCGGACTCGCCGACGGCCTTCCCATTGCGCTCGAGTTCCGCCGCGTAGTCGTCGATCGCCCACTCGAGATACGTGACGAACTCATCGGGGAGCATCGGACGAAGGACGGCGGCCGGATGCTGAGCGACCTCCCGTCCCGAACGCGCCGCGATGACGGCCGACCGTACCTCGTCGAACGTGACGCCCAACCTTTTGAGTACCTGGGACGCCACACCTTCGCCCTCACGGACGAGACCCAACAAGAGATGCTCGGTGCCGATATGTTGATCTCCGAGCTCACGAGCTTCGAGCAGCGAGAGCTCGAGGACTTTCTTCGCTCGCGGCGTGAACGGGATGTGTCCGGTCACGGGTGTTTGTCCCCGTCCGACGATCTCTTCGACCTGTAGCCGGATCGAAGGGAACGCGATGTCGAGCGCCTCAAGCGCCTGCGCCCCGATCCCTTCGTTCTCTGCGATCAGCCCGAGCAAGAGATGCTCTGTCCCGATGTAATTGTGGTTCAGAACTCGTGCCTCTTCTTGGGCGAGTACAACGACCTTTCGTGCCGGGTGCGTGAACCGCTCGAACACGTCGCCTCAGTTCTCCCCTTGGTCGCGCGTGAAACCGAGCTCGCCGTCGAACTCCTGCAGCTTCTCGATGTGCATCCACCGATGCCGACTGGAGATCCGCGTGAGCAGCTGGTGCACGTCCTCGTCGGGGAGGTCGCCTGGGTCCTCCTTGATGATGAAGCGGCATCGGAAGTGATCCCCGGTCTCCGTCAGGGCGCCGGTCGGGGGGAAGACCTTCGTGCCACGCGAGGAGATCATCTTCAGCGAGAGCCGCGTGTCGTGCGTGAGCTCCATCATCGATGCGCCCAGCTCGGACGCTGAGAGGGGGGATTCGACGAAGACGTCCAGACCGACGACGGCGCGGGACGTCGCCTTCACGTAGTCGGGCGCGGGGTCGAGCTTGGGCAGGACCAACGGCTTCACGTCACGCACGGTCCAGGTCTGGGTCCGCTTCCCGAGGTTCCCGATGATCGTGTCGGCGTACTCGGTCGTGGGCGTTCCGCGGTCGTACCCGAGGACGTCGCCCGTCAGGACGCCCGATTCCAGCGTGACGAACACCGCGTGCTCGATGACGGACGCCTGATCGAACAGTCCCAGGTACCGGAGCATCAAGACCGCCGACAGCAGCACGGCCGTCGGGTTGATCACGTTCTTGCCCGCGTACTTGGGCGCCGACCCGTGCACGGCCTCGAAGATCGCGACCTCGTTCCCGACGTTCGCGCTGGGCGCGAAACCGAGCCCGCCGATCAGCGCGCTGGACTCATCCGACAGGATGTCCCCGTTCATGTTCGTCATCACGATGACCTCGAACTGCTCGGGGCGCTTGACCAGCTGGTGCGCGGCGTTGTCGACGATGACGTGCCAGGGCTCGATCTCGGGGTAGTCGGGGGCCACCTTCTCGAAGGCTCGCTTCATCTCGCCTTCGGAGAACTTCAGGATGTTGGCCTTCGTCGCGCAGGCGACCTTCGTCCTGCCTTCGCTCCGGGCGTACTCGAACGCGAACCGCGCGATCCGCTCGGACCCCTTCGCGCTGATCAGCTTGAGCGCTTGGGCGACCCCGGGGGTCTGCATGTACTCGATCCCGGCGTAGAGGTCCTCGACGTTCTCGCGAACCACCACCAGGTCGATCCCTCGGCCGCTGTATGGCGTCTTCACACCGGGCATCTCACGGACGGGCCGAACGTTCGCGTAGGTCTCGAACAGCTTGCGGAGCGTGACGTTGGCCGACTTCTCGCCGAACCCGACGGGTGTCTCGAGCGGTCCCTTGAGGGCGACCTTCGTGCGACCGATCGAGTCCATCGTCTCCTGTGGCACGCCGGAGGCGATGCCCTTCTTGAAGACATCGGCGCCGGCATCCGCCAACTCCCAGTCGATCGGCGCATCGACCGCCTCGACGATCCGCCGCGTTGCGTCGATGCACTCGGGGCCGATCCCGTCGCCGGGGATCAGCGTCACGGGGATGCGGGCTCGGTCTTCGGTCACGCGCGCCTCCTCGATGTCGGTCCGTTCGAACCGGACACGTATCGTAGCGACGAGGGATGGCCGTTCAGCCGTCGCGTGATCGCAGGCGCAGCTGGGGCGCGAGGACTCGAACCTCGACTAACAGGGCCAGAACCTGTCGTGCTGCCATTACACCACGCCCCACCGCACTTCCCGCGCACTCTATCAAGGCCCCCTCCGCCAACCGCGACGCCGCCACCTGCGAGGTTGACCTTCCTTGCGGCGCAGGACTACGGTGGGTCGGACGACCCCACCGAACGACATGGGAGGGCAGATGAACAAGGGCGGATTGGTATCGGAGGTCGCCAAGCGGACCGGCTTGTCCAAGGCCGACGTCGCCCGTGTCGTGGACGCGTCGATCGACGCGGTGCGGGACGCCGTGGTCAAGGGCGAGCGCGTGACGCTCGCCGACTTCGGGACGTTCGAGCGCAAACATCGCAACGAGCGCATCGCGCGGAATCCGCGGAAGCCCGATGTCCCCATCGTGGTACCGGCACGGGACCTTCCGTCCTTCACACCCGGCAAAGAATTCCGGGCGCAGGTGTTGCAGCGCTCCTAGCGTCCCGCGAACGTCACCAATCGCAGTTCGCGCGCCACCTGCCGACCGTCGTCGTCCTCGACCTCGAAACGCACCCGCTGTCCCAGACGCAAGGTCCGGATGAACTCGTCTCCGAGCGATCGAGGATCGATCGCGACCTCGGTCCGATCGTCCGTCACCACGGATCCCGTCTTCGAGGCTTCGTCGTAGAGCTTGATCGTTCCCTGCATGGTCTCCTACCTTGCCCACGTCGCGGGGTGCATGCGGGTGGACACCTCGATGGCTCGCAGGACCTCGCGCGTGCGTCCTGCCCGGCGATCGTTCACGACCGTGAGGATATCGTCCGGGAGATCGAGGTCGAACGCGAGCTCGGCATGTTCGATCACAGCCACCGGAACGTCCCGCTGCGCTGCCTCCTCGAGATGCCGGCGGTACGAGTCCCTGCCGAAGCTCGAGGGGATGGCGGCGGGAGGACGGCGCAGGAGCAGGTTCGTTCCGGTTTCGTCTGCGGCCGGCGCGAGCACGACGGGGCCGAGCGTGTGGACCGCGCGAGTGAGCGCCGCGGCGGTCACGAGCGGCGTATCCGGCAGGAGGACGGCGAGCGCGTCCATCCCTCTGGACAGCGCCTCCTCCTCCGCCTGGCGGATGGCCTGCGCGAGGGGAGGTTGCTCCTCGGGCATCGGTGTCGCGCCCCGTCCCGCAGCCACCTCGAGGACCGCCTCATCGGGCGAGACCACCCACGTCTCCCACCCCGGGAGGAGCAGCGTCGCGTCCAGGACGTCTTCGAGCATCGCGAGCGTGAGCGCCGCGCGCTCCAACGGGGAAAGGACGGGGGCGAGTCGACCCTTCGCCTCGTCCAACGACTTCACCGGCAACGCGATGGCTCGCACCAGATCTCCAGCCTAGCCGAGGTCATCCGGTAGGCTCACGCACCGGCTCGGGGCCTCTCGAGGCGGGTGCACCGGGCGGCTGCATCCGGGTCAGGAAGGGAGATCGTGGCCGAACCGTGGTTCCTGGCGGCGAAGACGGTCGCGCTCCCGCCCGCCTGGCTCTGGTTCCGATGGCGATTCGAGCACCTCGAGCGGATCCCCGCGCGTGGACCGGCACTGATCGCGTGCAACCACGCTTCCTACCTTGATCCGATCGCGAACGCCTACGCCGTGGTCAAGGCCGGCCGGCGACCCCGGTTCCTCGCCAAAGCCGACCTCTTCGAGATACCGATCGTCGGCCGCGCGCTCGCCGGGGCGGGGCAGATCCCGGTGAGCCGCGGCAGCGGCGACCGCACGCCGCTGGCGACAGCGGAACGAGCCCTCGCTGCGGGAGAGGTCGTCCTCGTCTACCCGGAGGGAACGGTCACGACGCGGCCGGACGGACTTCCCATGGCCGGCAAGACCGGAACCGTTCGGCTCGCGCTCACGCTCGACATCCCCATATTGCCGATGGCGAGCTGGGGCTCGGCCCCCGTGTGGCAGAAGTCGGGTCCCGGCTCGTTGAAGCCGGGTCGCCCGGTGTGGGTCTCCGTCGGCGAGCCGATCCACCTGGGGAGCGGTCGCGACGAGCTCCATGAGTATGAAGCGGTCCGCCGGATGACCGCCGACCTCATGGACGTCCTCACGGCGCTGACGATCGACCTGCGGGACCGGTACCCGAAGCACTGGGCGAACGCCCGCTAGGCTTGGCGAGATGAGCGAGCGCGGGTTCCAGACCCGAGCGATCCACGGGACGTCCCTGCCGCCGATCGACCAACAGACGCCGAGCGTCCCGCTCTACCAGACGTCCACGTTCCGCTTCGCGGATGCCGACGCGTACGCGGACACGATCGCGTTCCAGCGACCCGGCTACACCTACACCCGAGGCTACGGCAATCCGACGCTCGGCGCGCTCGAGGGCGTGGTCGCGTCGCTCGAGCGGACGGAGGCGGCGATGTCGTTCGCGAGCGGGATGGCCGCGATCCATACGTTATGGACCTCGCACGTGGCGTCGGGCGACCGGATCGTGGCGACGAACGCGCTCTACGGAGGCGCGTTCGCCCTCGCGACGACCATCATGCCGCGGTTCGGGGTCACGGTGGACCTGATCGACGGCCGGGACCTGGAGGCGATCGACCGCGCGCTCCCGGGCGCCGCGCTCTTCTACACGGAGACGATCGCGAACCCCACGATGGCGGTTGCCGACCTGGAGGCGTTGGGGGCCATCTGCCGGCGGCACGGCGTACCGGCAGCCGTCGACAACACCTTCGCGTCCCCCGCGCTCTGCAACCCGGTCCGGTTCGGTTTCGACTTCGTCCTGCATTCCTCGACGAAGTACCTCGGGGGGCACCACGACCACGTCGGCGGCGTGATCGCATGCACCGACGACGGACGCTCGGCGTTGCGGGACCTCGTCATCGACACGGGTGGGACGATGGCCCCGTTCGAAGCGTGGCTCGCGATGCGCGGGATCATGACGCTCGGGCTGCGGATGGAGCGCCACTCCGCAACCGCGCTCCGGATCGCGACCGAGATCGAGCGCCATCCCAAGGTCGAGCGGGTCCACTATCCCGGGCTCCCGTCGCACCCGGATCACGACGTTGCGGCGCGCATGCTCCCGGAGGGCGCGGGCGGGATGGTCGCCCTGGAGGTGAGCGGCGGCGTCGACGGCGGGAAAGCCTTCTGCGATGCGCTCGAGCTCGCGTGGGTCGCGACGAGCCTCGGCGGCACGCACACGCTCGTCGGTCACGCGGCATCGACGACCCATCGCCAGTACGCCCCGGAGGCCCGGAGAGCTGCCGGGATCACCGACGGCCTCGTCCGCGTGAGCGTCGGGCTCGAGGACGCGGACGATCTGCTCGACGACATCGTGCGAGCGCTGGAGAAGATCTGATGGCGGATCGCAAACGCCGCGTCGCGGTGCTCTTCGGCGGTCGCTCCGCCGAGCACGAGATCTCGTGCATCTCGGCGCGATCGGTGATGGACGCGCTCGACCCCGAGGAGAACGAGGTGATCCCGATCGGGATCACGCGCGATGGGCGTTGGCACGTGCTTCCCGGTCCGCCCGCATTGCCCTCGGAGACCGGGCGGATGCCGGAGGTCACGGACGGATCCGGCCCGGCAGCCGAGCTGGCGGAAGGCGATGGCAAGAGCCGCGAGCTCGTGCTCGCCGACGGATCTCGGGCGCCGATCGACGTCGCGTTCCCGGTCCTGCACGGGCCGTACGGCGAGGATGGTGCGACCCAAGGGCTCCTCGAGCTGGCGGGTGTGCCCTACGTGGGCGCGGGGGTGCTCGGATCCGCGCTCGGGTTGGACAAGGCGGTGCAGAAGGTGCTCTTCTCCGCGGTCGGCCTTCCTGTCGTTCCCCACGACGTCGTCACCGAGCCGCGCTGGCGAGAGGACCCCGAAGGGGTGCACGCCCTGGCCGAGGCCCTGGGTTTCCCGGTCTTCACGAAGCCGGCGACCCTCGGCTCCTCGGTGGGGATCACGAAGGCCTATGACCACGCGGAGCTCGACGGCGGGATGGAAGAAGCGTTCCGGTATGCCCGGAAGGCGCTGGTGGAAAAAGCGATCGAGCCGATCCGCGAGATCGAGTGCGCCGTGCTCGGCAACGATGACCCCGTGGCGTCGGTCGCGGGCGAGATCAGGCCCGAGGGGCACGAGTTCTACGATTACGCGGCGAAGTACCTCGATGCCGAGGGTGCGCGACTCCTGATCCCGGCCGCGATCTCCGACGAGCTGCTCGGCCGGGTGCAGTCGATGTCCGTCCGCGCGTTCCTCGCGATCGAGTGCGCAGGGATGGCTCGGGTGGACTTCTTCCTGCGAGGGGACGACGAGCTCTGGTTGAACGAGATCAACACGATCCCGGGCTTCACGTCGATCTCGATGTACCCGAAGCTGTGGGACGCGAGCGGTCTTCCCTACGCGGAGCTCGTCGAGCGACTCCTCGAGCTCGCGGTCGAACGCGACGAGGTTGCGCGAACGAAGGACTCGAACGTCCGCGAGCTCCTATAGGTGCACGACCGGGCACGTGAGGGTGCGCGTGATGCCCTCGACGGCCTGGATGCGGGCGACCACGAGCTTGCCGAGCTCGTCGACCGTCTTCGCCTCCGCGCGGACGATGACGTCGTACGGCCCGGTCACGTCCTCCGCCTCCGCGACGCCGGCGATCGCGCGCACCGCATTCGCGACCGATGCCGCCTTGCCAACCTCGGTCTGGATCAAGATGTACGCGTTCACCACGGTCGAGGGCCTCCTGTCGCAGCGGAGGCCACATGCTAGTCCGGGCCGATGAAGGGGCGCAACGCCGGATGCTCCATGAGGACCGCATCCTCCGCCTTGGGCATGCCTGCCATCATCACGGCATGCGCTACGTCGATCGCACGGACGCGGGCGTCAAGCTCGCGGCCGAGATCGTTCGGGTCGTTCCCGGCCCAGCGGTCGTCCTCGGGATCCCGCGCGGGGGTGTCCTCGTCGCAGTTCCGGTCGCAAGGGCCCTGCGAGCGCCGCTCGACGTGGTCGTGCCGAGGAAGGTGGGCGCCCCGTTCAACCCCGAGCTAGGGCTGGGCGCCGTGGCGCCCGGGGTCCGGGTGCTGGACGAGACGTTGATCGCGCGGCTCGGCGTCTCCGCCGAGTACCTGGAGGGCGAGATCGCGCGTCAGGAGGAAGAGATCGCGCGCCGGACCGCGGCGTACCGAGGCGATCGGCCGGCGGTGGAGCTGGAGGGGCGCACCGCCGTGATCATCGACGACGGCGTGGCGACCGGGGGAACGGCCCTCGCGGCAGCACGGTGGGCGCGCGCGCAGCGCGCGCCCACCGTGGTCTTCGGGGCGCCGGTCGGGCCGCCGGAAACGGCGGCCCGACTCGCCGCCGCCTGCGACGCGGTCGTGGTGCTCCAGACGCCGTACGCGTTCTCCGCCGTGGGCGAGTGGTACGACCGGTTCGACCAGGTGAGCGACGACGAGGTCCGCGCGGCCCTCGCGGCAGCGGGATGAGACCGTTCGAGTTCGCGGTCGCGCTGGTGCTCACGGCGTTCGGGATCCGGTCTGCCGTGTACTGGGCGCGCCGTCCGTTCGAGTCCACCGCGACCCGTGACCAGCTGCTCTACGCCGTGTATCTGACCGGACGCGTCGGCATGTGGTTCGCGTTCGCCGGGTTGTTCTATCTCTTCGCGTTCGTCGGGACGACGGATCCGGTCACCGGTCAGCGTGTGCCCTCGACCGGACAGGTCTACGTCGACGACGTGAGCCGCTACCGGTGGTACGTCATCGTGTTCGCGGTCCTCGGAGCGATGCAGCTGCTCGCTGGGTGGTTCCTCGGGCACGGCGGCCCCGCGGACCACGGCGACGGACAGGGTCCGCGACGCTGACCGGCTGCGTCAGCCGACCGCCTTGATGATCTCCTCCGACAGCTGCGTGAACTGCTGCAGGTGGGCCACGCGATCCGTCTTCAACGTGTCGACGATCGACGCGTAGGTGTCGGCCCGGCCCTGGCGCTCGTAGAGCCGGCGCGGCTGCAGGAGCTCGGGGTCATCGAACCCGGGGACCGCGCTGGCGACCTCGTAGCCGAAGTCGGGATCCGTCTCGAAAGCGATCGTTCCTTCGGCGATGCCCTCCACGCACGCCGACGTATGGGGGATCTTGACCTTCTTCGAGCGATCGTCGCCGTCGGGCCCGCCGACGCGCCCCGTGTTGAGCAGATACGTCTGGATCGGGTGCGTGGCGAGCAGTTCGAGCAGGCGATTGCCCTGCAGGCCATGGGGGAGCGGGAAGAACGGGTTCGTTCCGGGGACACGCAGGAACTTCCCCTCCTCGGCGGCGCCGCCGGCCGAGGTGCCCGTCGTCTCGCCGAGCATGAAGTACGCGGCCCCCTGCTCTTGGGAGAGCTTGGCGACCGCGGGGATGATGTTCTCGTTGCGGTTCAGGATCAACAGGTAGTCGACCGGACCGACGTTGCGAGCGTCCTCGAACGCGAGCAGGTCGTTCATCTCGAAGACCGCGCGACCGTTCTTCGTGTAGTGCTCGTTGAAGAAGTCGATCCGTCCCTGCTCGTCCTGGTAGACGTTCTCGAGGTACGCGGATGGTTTCACGACGGCACCGTGGATCGACGGCTCGAAGCTCGGGTCCAACCCGAAGGTCTTCGCGAAGCATCCGTTCTCCGTGCCGTAGGCGTGGCCGCCGGGCATCAGCCCCACGAAGTCGTCCTGGATCGGGCGGGAGCCGTTCTGGGTCGTGAACGTCGTCGTCGTCTTGCCGGTCCCCGACAGGCCGATGATCATGAACACCCTGTCGCCGTCGTCCGTGGGGATGACCTTGAGCCCTGCGTGCAAGGCGAGCCCGCCCTTGCCGTAGACGATGTCGTTCCACATCCGGAGCCCGCCCTTCTTGGACTCCCCGAAGTAATCCGAGTTGAGGACGCGCGTGACGTAGTGGTCGAGGTCCACCGCGATCACGCGGTCGTCCGGGTATCCGGGGGCGGCCAGCCCCGGCGTGTAGATGACCTGTACCTCGGGCTCGGCACCGTCGCGTCGCTCGAAGTAGAGCTTCTGCTGCATCCCTGCGACGTTCGCGTACCGCTTCTCCATCACCAGGCGCGCGGCCGTCCGCATCTCCGGGTCGTTGCCGATGAAACCGTCGACGACGATCACGTCGTGCTCGGCCAGATATGCGTCCTGAAGGGCGGCGACCTCGTCGTACTGCGCACGCGTCATGGTCTTCCCGCTGGACTGCCGTTCGACGACGTAGGTGCTGCCCGCGCTCCGGGACAGGACCGTGGTCTGGACGTTGACGTTGCCGAACTCCGTCGAACGAGCTTCCGGCATGGCTTCGGTGAAGGTCCTGAGCTCTTCGGGGGTCGGGTTGTCGAACACCTTCGCCACGTAGGCCTCCTCGCTGGTGCGGAATCACGGAGAAACGTTCGTACGGAGTGCAGAACGGCCTAGAGTTTATCGGACGATCAAGGGCGCACTCGCGCTCTCCGTGCGGTGGGACGGCGCGGACGAGGGATGACCAGTGGATATCAGCGAGGACGAGCTCATCACGGCGATCGGACGGGTGCTCTCCGGGTCGGGGCCCGATGTCCTCGTGCCCGTTGGCGACGACGCCGCCGTCGTGCGCGGCGGGACGGGCGACCTCGTGCTGACGACCGACGCCATGGTGGAAGGCACCCACTTCGATCGGGCGCTGAGCACACCGCGCGATGTCGGGTACAAGGCGATCGCGATAAGCGTCAGCGACATCGCGGCGATGGCCGCGTCGCCGCGCTACGCGCTCTGCGCGTTGACCTTGTCGGACGACGTGGACGCGGGCTGGGCGATGGAGCTGTTCGGCGGGATGAGGGAGGCCTCCGACGAGTTCGCGTGCACGCTGGTCGGCGGCAACCTCGCCCGGGGCTCCGAGGTGAGCGTCGTGATCGGCCTGACCGGTGAAGTGGCTCGCGGCGCCGCGGTCCGGCGGACCGGAGCTGAACCCGGGGATCTGGTGATGGTCACCGGCGTGCTCGGCGGTGCGGCTGCCGGTCGCCGACTGGCGCGACGCGGGGCGCCGTGGACCGAGGACGAGCTCGATGCGATCCGGCGGCACGCTCGGCCCGTGCCACGCGTCGGCGAGGCGCCGGTGCTCGCGCGCCACGGCGTGACGGCGATGATCGACGTCTCCGACGGGCTCACGCGCGATCTCGTGCGGATGTGCGAGGCGAGTGCTGTCGGCGTTCGACTGGATCTGGGGAGGGTGCCGGCGCATCCGGCCGCCGCCGAGGGCGAAGCCCTCGGCGGCGGCGAAGACTACGAGCTGCTCGCCACGATGCCGTCGGAAGCGGCGTTCGTGGACGCGGCGCGGGAGCTCGCCGAGGTGTTCGCGACGCCGCTCACCGCGATCGGGACGATCACCCAGGAAGGGCTCGAGGCGACCGACGACCTCGGGGTGACGCGTCCCCTCGAGCCAGCCGGGTGGGACCACTTCAGATGAGCGGTCCGAACACGCGGCCGCGGGCGCTCTCGATCGCCGGCAGCGACTCCGGTGGGGGAGCCGGGATCCAGGCCGACCTCAAGACCTTCTCCGCGTTCGGGGTCTTCGGGATGACCGCCATCACGGCGGTCACCGTCCAGAACACGATGGGCGTCCAGGGCTTCGAGGCGATCTCGCCCGGAACCGTGTCCGACCAGGTCCGCGCGGTCGCGTCGGACATCGGTGTCGACGCGGCGAAGACGGGGATGCTCGCGACCGCGCCGATCGTCGAGGCCGTGGCGGACGTCGTGGCCGAGACCGCGATCCCCAACCTCGTCGTGGACCCGGTGTTCGTCTCCAAACACGGGCACGTGTTGCTGTCGGACGACGCCGTCGGCGCGCTCCGTACCCGCATCCTCCCCCTGGCGACGATCGTCACGCCCAACCTCCCGGAGGCAGCACGTCTCGCCGGCTTCGCCGTCGAGACCCGCGAGCAGATGCGGCGGGCCGCCGATGCGATCCTCGCCCTGGGGGCGGGCGCGGTCCTGGTGAAGGGCGGCCATCTCCAGGATCCCGCCCGTTCCGACGACCTCTTCGTCGGCCCTTCCTGGGAGGGATGGCTCGAGGGAGAGCGGATCGACACCCCGAACACGCACGGCACGGGCTGCACGCTCTCGGCAGCGATCGCGGCGCGGCTCGCGCTCGGGGACGACGTCCCCGACGCGGTCCGCGCCGCGAAAGCCTTCGTGACCGAAGCGATCCGGCGCGCGCTCACCCTGGGCAGCGGCATCGGTCCGGTCGATCCGATGTGGGCGATCCGCTCGGAACGACCGATCTGACCGGCCAGGGCTAGCCCGGGACGGCTATCGCAGATGGGTCCCCTGGGGCGTCAAGCGGGTCCACCACCGGGCCGACCTTGTACGTACGAAGCAACACCCAGCGGTCGAGGCGGAAAGGCCGATTCCCGATGCGCAAGGACCTCACTTCCGAGGCGTCGCGCCGGCTCCACCGGCGGCGAGGACGGGTGCTCATCGCTGCGTCGGCGGCCGTGCTCATCGTGGGGAGCGCGCTGTCGATGGGGATCGCGGTCGCCTGGCGGCACGACCGGCAGGATGCGGCCGCCAAACGCTTGCAGGCGGACGAACAGTTGCTGGAGAGCAACGTGCGCTCGACGGTATCCACGTACGTCCATGCCCTGCAGGTAACGCGCGGCTTCTTCCGGGCGGACCCTGCCGCCACACGACCACAGTTCCTCGCGTTCGCCGGCTCGCTGGACCTCAAGGATTCCACCCCTGGGTTGCTGGCCCTCGAATCGATCCGAGCCGACGCCGCGTCCGTGACCACCGGCGGACCGGACATCGCCTACCCGATCGACATGGTCGCTCCGCGCTCGGCCGTCATCGGGCTGCTGTGGCGCGATCTCGCCTACGACCCGTCGGTGCGCAGGGCGCTGCCGCTGGTCGCCCGGCGAGGCGGCGTCATGATGATGCCGCCGCGGATCGATGTCTTCCGCCACGTGCGCATGTTGCTGGTCGGTTCCGTGAGTCAAGACCAAGGCCGCGCCCG
>WNGO01002196.1_pt1 | contig 22717 bp, 18 predicted proteins | sample 5400511 | NCBI WGS metagenome assembly WNGO01 (sample SAMN13153380, study PRJNA577476) | soil metagenome | isolation source: 20 cm soil or saprolite under Garry oak tree replicate 2 | place: USA:California | collected 2016-06-15 | reverse complement strand
GTGCGAACGCTCGGGGTGAACGGCTGGGCCGTCCGCGAGGTGCCGGGCCAGGTCTGCTGCGGCGCCTTGCATGCGCACGCCGGGCTGCGCGACGAGGCACGCCTGCTCGCCCGGGCGAACGTCGCAGCGTTCGGGCCGGGCGACGAGCCGATCGTCGTCAACAGCGCCGGGTGCGGAGCAATGCTGAAGGAGTACGGGCATCTGGTCGACGCCACGAGTTTCGCGGCGCGGGTACGCGACGTCACCGAGTTACTCGCCCGAGGGGGAGGGCCCCGGCCGGGAGCGCCGGTCGACGTCCAAGTGGCGTACGATCCTCCGTGTCATCTCCTGCACGCGCAGCGCATCGCCGACGAGCCGCTCCGCGTGCTCGCCGCGATCCCGGTGCTCCGCATCGTGCCCCTCTCCGACGCGGCGCAGTGCTGCGGCAGTGCCGGTCTGTACACGCTGCTCGAGCCGGCGATGTCGCGCGCGGTGCTCGCGCCCAAGCTGGCGTCGCTGCGCGCCGCTGCGCCGCACGTCGTCGCCACGGGAAATCCCGGATGCCTGATGCAGATCGGCGCCGGCCTCGCGGCCAGCGGCCTCTCCGCCGGCGTGCGGCACCCGGTGGAGCTGCTCGACGAGTCGTACCGGGCCGCGGGTTATTATGCTTGAAGCAGTATGATCGAAGCCCTGCTGTTCGACTTCAACGGCGTGATCGCGGACGACGAGGAGCAGCACCGGGCCGCCCTGGGCGTCGTGCTCGCCGGGGAAGGCCTGTCGCTCACTCCCCAGCAGTACTACTCGGACTTTCTCGGCTTCGACGACCGCCGCTGTCTGATCGAGGCCTTCCGTCGCGCCGGCAAGACGCTTCCCCCGCCGCAGCTCGAGCGCCTGCTCGCCCAGAAGTCTCGCGTGTACCAGGAATTGATCGACCGATCGCTGGCGCTCGTGCCCGGCGCGGCCGACTTCGTGCCGCGCGCGGCGGAGCGCTTCCGGCTCGGGCTCGTCTCGGGCGCGCTGCGGCAGGAAGTCGAGCTGGTGCTCGGCCGCGCGGGGCTGCAACGCTATTTCGACGTGCTCGTCGCCGCCGAAGACGTGGAACAGTGCAAGCCCGACCCCGCGGGGTACCTCGCGGCGCGAGGCGCGCTCGACCGCCGCCGACCGCTGCCGGCCGGCCACTGCGTGGTGATCGAGGACTCGTTGCCGGGGCTCTCCGCGGCTCGCGCCGCCGGAATGCGCTGCGCCATGCTCACGACCAGCCACCCCTCGGCCGCGCTCGCCCGAGCGGGAGCCGATCTCGTGTGGTCCGACTTCGCCGGCCACGATCCGGCTGAACTGCTCGCCCTCGCCGAACGATGAGCGCCCCTCCGCCAGTGCCCGGCCCCGCGTCCCAGCTGCCGACGGTCGCCCGCCTCGGTCCGGGTGCCGTGTCGCCGACGCGGCTCGCCGCGCTGCGCACCGGCGCGGTCATCGCGCCGGCCGAGGCGGCCGTCGTCACGCTCACGGGACCCGGCGCCGTCACGGCCGCGCAGGGGCTGCTCACCAACGACGTCGAGAAGCCGGGAGACGGCGCGTTCGTCTACGGCGCCTTGCTCACGCCCAAGGGCATGATCGTGGTCGACGCCTGGGTCGCGAGACTCGGGGCTACAATGAGTTTTGCCGTCGCGGCAGAGGGACGGGAGCGCGCGCTGGCGATCTTCACGCGCTCGGTGCCGCCGCGCCTCGCGCGCCTGGCCGACCGGACGAACGAGCTGGCGGTGTATCGCCTGGCGGGCCCCAACGCGCTCGCGGTCGCCGAAGCCGCGGGCCTGCCCGTGCCGTCGGCCCCCGGTCGCGTCCTGGCCGTCCCCGCCCCCGGCACGAGCGAGGTGGCGCGCGCGACCGAAGGTGCGCCGTTCACTTTGCAGCTGACCTTCCCGACGGCGGAGACCGAGGTCCTCACCGCTCGTCTCACGGGCGCCGGAGCCGTTCCGGCCGACGCGGCCACACTCGAGCTCGCCCGCGTTCTGGCGGGGTGGCCCCGGCTCGGCGCCGAGGTGGACGACAAGACGATTCCCCAGGAAGTCCGCTACGATGAGCTGGGCGGCGTGTCCTACACCAAGGGGTGCTACACCGGCCAGGAGACCGTCTCGCGCCTCCACTTTCGCGGCCATACCAACCGCTACCTGCGGGGCCTGCTGTTCGACGCCGAGCCGCCGGCCACGCCGGCGGACGGATGGAGCAGCGTGACCCACCTCGATCGTGACGTCGGTCGCGTGACGAGCCTCGCCTGGGTGCCGGAAAGCGGCGTCGCGGGCGGCGGCCGCTGGATCGGGCTCGCCCTGATCCGGCGCGACGTGGGATCCGGTGTGATGGTACGCGCCGCAGGCCGCGACGCGCGGGTCGTCGACCTCCCCTTCGCCACGCCGTTCGTCGGACCCGCATGACGGTGCTGGTCACGGGCGGGAGCGGCCTCGTCGGCAGTCACGTCATCGAGGCGCTCCGCGCCCGTGGGGAGTCGGTGCGGGCGCTGGTGCGCCCGGCGAGCCGCGCGCTGGTCGAGCGGCTCGGCGCGGAGGCCGTTCCGGGCGACGTGCAGGACGCCGCCGCGTGGCGCGCGGCGGTCCAGGGGGAGGGGGGGGTCCGCGGCCTGGTGCACGCGGCCGCGCTGCTGCAGCAGCGTGCGAGCTGGCAGGAATACGAGGCGGTCAACGTCGGTGGCACGCGCCTCGCCGCGCGCGCGGCGCGCACCGCGGGGGCGCGGCTCGTGCACATTTCCTCCGTCGCCGTGTACGGCGGCCTCGCCGACTACCGGCCGGAGTCCGAGGGGCGCACCGAGGACTTTTCGTTCCGGCCGATTCCCGAGCACGACTTCTACGCCCGCAGCAAGCGGCTGGCGGAAGCGGCCGTGGGGGAGGAGGCCGAGCGCGGTCTCACCGCCGTGGCGCTCCGGCCGAACGTCATCTACGGCGAGCGCGACCGCCTGTTCACGCCGCGGGTCATCCGCGTCGTGCGGCGCCGCGTGGTGCCGCGTATCGGGCCGGGCACGAACCACCTGTCGTGCATGTACGCCGGGAATGTCGCCGCCGCGGCCGTGGCGGCGCTCGACGCTCCGGTCGCAGGCTTCCGCGCGTACAATGTGGCGAGCGACGCGCCCCCGGCGCTCACGCAGCATGAGTTCCTGACGGCCTTCGCCGCGGCGCTGGGCGTGCGCCCCGTGACGATCCCGATTCCTGCGGGCCTGGCACGCGGCGTGATGACCGTGGTGACGTCGCGGCGCCTCGCCCGCGCCGCGGCCGCGTTCATCACCGGGGAGAACCCGTACGTGGACGAGCGCGCCCGGCGGGAGCTCGCCTGGCAGCCGCCGTTCACGGCGGCGAGCGCCGTGCGACGCAGCGTGCGCTGGTTCCTGGAAAACGAAAAGCCCGGGCGCTAGTCCCGGGCATCGTCACTGCCGAGCGCGAGGGCGACTACGGCCGCTTGGCGGCGCGCTTCTTGGCGGCCGGCTTCTTCGCGGGAGCCGTCGCGGGCGCCATCTTCTTGGATGTGTCGGGCGCCATCATGTGCTTCGCGGTGTCGGCCATCATTTTCGACGTGTCGGACATCATCATCATGTGCGACGTGTCCTGCATCGTCTGGCCCTGAGCCGCGGCCTTCTGCTCCGGCTTGGAACACGCGCCCATGGCCACGACGGCGAGGACCATTGCGAGACGCTTCATGCAGACTCCTGGCGAAAAGAGTGGCGGTTAAGGGGGGCTTCGGCGGGAGAACCTAGCGCCGGGACCCCCGGAGTCAAGGGCGTTCACAGCCAGTGGGGTATACTACGCGTGCTCCCGCAAGTGCCTGAGACTGAGGCCAGCTACGACCGCCGCAGGTTCGTCGGCTGGCTGGGCAGCCTGCCGCTCGTCGGCAGGTACCTTCCCCCGCGTCTCGCTCCGCCGGTCACGATCGACGCGTCGCCGACGCCCCTGTACCAGCAGCCCGACGGCCGGCGCAATCTCGTGCGCATCACGGTCACCGGCCTGGACGCGCCCGCCGCCCGGGCGCGCGTGACCGATCGCCGCGGCGCGCTCGTGGGGACGGCGGGCCTCCTGCCCGCGGGGAGTGCGCCGGGGGCGGGCTTCGCGGGCGAGGTGTGGGTGCCGCTGTCGGAGCCGTCGGAGTTTCAAATCGACCTCGAGGTAGGGAAGCAGCGCGTCGCCCGGCGCAAGGTGCGACTCGCCCCACCGCGCCGCTGGACGTTGTACTGGCTCGCCAGCAATCACACCGACGTCGGGTATACCGACCTGCAGGAGCGCTGCCTCGAGGTGCACCGCAAGAACTTGGACGCCGCCCTCGCCCGTCTCGCCGCGCACCCCGACTTCCGGTGGAGCGCGGAATGCGCCCTGCAGGTGCTGACCTACGTCGAGAACCGCTCGCCGGCGGCGGGCGACGCCTTGGTTCAGGCGATCCGCGACGGCAAGGTGGGCTTCGGGGCGTCGTTCGCGAACATGCTGACGGGGATCCTCGATCACGAGACGCTGGCGCGGATCGCGTGGCCGGCGGGCCGGTTCGCGCGGGAGCACGGGCTGGGCTACGTGAGCGCGCAGCTCACCGACGTGCCGGGGCAGACGCTCACGCTCCCCTCGGTGCTGGCGGCGAGCGGCGTGCGCTATCTCGCCACCGGCCCGAACCCGGAGCGCGCCGTGCCGCTGCTTCCCGAGGCCGAGGCGAAGCGTGTCGGGCTCACCGGAGAATGGACGGCCTACCCGCAGCTCTACTGGTGGGAGGGACCCGACGGGGGCCGGGTGCTGCACTGGCGCGCATACCACTACGGCGACGCGCTGCGCTTCGGGTTCGACGTCGGCCCCGACGCCATGGCGCAGCGTCTTTCCGACTGGCTGCTCACCAACCCCGTGTTCGTCGCGCCGGGATACCCCTACGACGTGGCGCTGCTGTATGGCGCCCAATGGGACAACGCGCTCACCGACGAGCGGCTGGTGGACAACTTCGAAGAGTTCCGCCGGCGCTACGCCTACCCACGCATCGTCGCGGGCCGGGCGGAGGACTTTTTTCGCGACGTGGAGCGGCGCTTCGGTGCGAAGCTTCCGGTGCGGCGCGGCGATACCGGGCTGTACTGGGAGGACGGCGCCGCCTCCACGGCCGCGGAGCTGGCGCGCTACCGCGGCGCGCAGCTCGCGGCGCGCGCCGCCGAGCTGCTCGCGCTGTGGGACGCGAAGACGGAACCAGCCGACCCGGACGGGGCGGCGCGGGTCCGGCGCCGGGCCGACGAGCGCCGCCAGATCTGGCGGGACCTGCTGCTGTTCGGCGAGCACACCTGGGGCGCGGCCGAGAGCGTGTCGGACCCGGAGGGGCGGCAGACGGTCGCGCAGTGGGAGTACAAGCGGCGGTTCCTGGACGGCGCCGCGGCGGCGCTGGACCAGCAGCTGGCGGCGGGACTGCTCCGGATCGGGCGCGCCACCGCGGCGGGCCCCGGCCGCGTGGTGTTCAACGCCTCCAGCTGGCCGCGCAGCGAGGTGCTGCACCTGCCCGGCGGCGCCGGCCGGCGGCTCGTGGCCGACGGGCGCGAGTGGCCGGCCGTCGACCTGCCGGACGGGTCCGCACTCGTCCTGGCGCGGGACGTCCCAGCGCTCGGCTACCTGGCGCTGGCGGAGCGCGCGGGCACACCCAACCCGCCGCAGGACGGGGGGACGGCACTCGAGGCGCAGACGGGGAGCTTCCACGTCGTGCTCGATCCCGGGACGGGCGCGATCCGTTCGCTCACGGGCGCCGACGGTCGCGAGCGCGTGAAGCCCGGCGCGTGGTCGGGTCTGAACGAGCTGGTGTACGTGACGGGGGGCGCGGCGAGCGCGCTCTGGACCGACGGCGCGCGCGAGCACCTGACCGCGACACCCGAGCTGCGCCGCGCGACGGCGCGGTTCGCCTCTGCCCGGCGCGAGCGCCTGCCGGGCATCGGGATCAGGCTCGTCGTCGCGCGCACGCTCGATGGGTTCCCCGCGCTCACCTCCGTCGTGACGCTGTACGACGACCTGCCGTGGATCGACATCGAGAACCGCTGCACCAAGACCGCGACGCTCGACAAGGAAGCCCTGTACGTCGCGTTTCCGTTCGCCTTCCTCAAGCCCACCGTGGAGGTCGAGGTGCCGCTCGGACGGATGACGGTCGAGCAGGACCAGCAGCCCGGCAGCTGTCGCGACTGGTTCTGCCACACGCACTGGGTGTGGCTGCACGAGGGCCCGGACGGCGTGCTGTGGAGCGGCCCCGACACGCCGCTGTTCACGTTGAACGACGTGGTCCGGGGCCAATGGCGCCGCAAGATCGCGCCGGACGGCACGCTGTTCGCCTACGTCATGAACAACTATTGGCACACGAACTACGCGGCGCGCCAGGGCGGCGAGTACACCTGTCGTTTCCGGATCTCGTTGCTCGGGGCGGCGCCCGGCGGGGATCCCGCCGAGCCCGCGCGCCGCGGCTGGGCGGCGTGTGACCCGCTGTACGTAAGCCCGCCTTACAACAACGCGGCCGCCGGGCCGCTGGGCGCCCAGGGCACGGCGCTGTCGATCGCCGACACGGGCGTGCACGTGGTGGGCGCGAAGCTCGCGGACGACGGCGAGGGCGCGGTCATCAAGCTGCTCGACGTGGCCGGCACGGCCCGAGGGGTGCCGGTGGGGCCGGGCGCGTTCGAGTTCCGCGAGGCGCGGCGCACCAACCTGGTGGAAATGAACGGCGACCCGATCACCGTCGGTCCGGACCGTCGCGTGACGCTCGAGCTCCCCGCCCGCGGGGTCGCCGCCGCGCGACTCTTTACACCGCCGCAGGCGGCCGGTTAACTATCGAGCCATGAACAAACCGACCACGCTGGGCGAACTGAAACAGACTGAGTGGGGGAGCGACGCCCGCATCCGTCGCACGGTGAAAGACGAGCTGCGGGAGAACCTGATCTGCCTGCTCGAGAACGGCTCGCCCCTGTTTCCCGGGATCGTGGGCTACGAGGACACCGTTATCCCGCAGCTCGTGAATGCGATCCTGTCGCGCCACAACTTCATCCTGCTCGGCCTGCGCGGCCAGGCGAAGAGCCGCATCCTGCGCCAGCTGGTCACGTTGCTCGACGAGGAGATCCCCATTCTGGCGGGGAGCGAGGTGAACGACAATCCGTTCGCGCCCATCTCCAAGTACGGCCGGGAGCTCCTGACGGAACGGGGCGACCAGGCGCCGATCGCCTGGCTGCCGCGCGATGCCCGCTTCGTGGAGAAGCTCGCCACCCCCGACGTCACCATCGCCGACATCATCGGCGACGTGGACCCGATCAAGGCCGCGCGGGGCGGGCACCTCCTGTCCGACGAGCTCACCATGCATTTCGGGCTGTTGCCGCGCGCCAACCGCGCCGTCTTCGCGATCAACGAGCTCCCCGACTTGGCCGGCAAGATTCAGGTGGGGCTGTTCAACATCATGCAGGAAGGCGACGTCCAGGTGAAAGGCTACCCGGTGCGCCTCAACCTGGACGTCGCGCTCGTCTTCACCGCGAACCCCGAGGACTACACGGCCCGCGGCAAGATCATCACGCCGCTCAAGGACCGCATCGGCTCGGAGATCCTGACGCACTACCCCTACACCGTCGAGCTCGGCGCCGCGATCACCCATCAGGAGGCGTGGCTCGAGCGGAACGGCCGGCCGCTCCGGCTCCCCGACTTCGTGGCCGAGCTGATCGAGCGCATCGCCTTCGAGGCGCGCGAGGACAAGCGGGTGGACCGCCGCAGCGGCGTCTCCCAGCGCCTCCCCATCAGCGTGCTCGAGAACGTCGTCTCCAATGCCGAGCGGCGCACCATCGCCACGAAGGAAAAGACCGTGGTGCCGCGCATCTCGGACATCTACGCCGCGCTCCCCGCGATCACGGGGAAGCTCGAGCTCGAGTACGAAGGGGAGCTGCAGGGCCCCGAGGTCATCGCCAAGGACCTGATCCGGCGGGCCGCGGGCAAGACCTTCGAGGCGCGGGTCGGCGGCGCCAACGTGGACGACGCCGTGCACTGGTTCGACGAGGGCGGGGCGCTCAAGATCTCCATGGACGAGCGCTCCGAGACCTGCCTCAAGGGCTTTAGCGTGGTGCCCGGGCTGCTCGACCTCGTGGATCAGGTGGGGCTCGCCGCGAAGAAGGACCCCGCCACCATGGTCGCGGCGTGCGAGCTGGTGCTCGAGGGCCTGGTCGCCGAGAAGCGGATCTCGCGCTCGGAAGAGCTCGGCTACGTGCGGGCCCGCGCCGAGCCGAAGGGGCCGGGGTTTGGAAAGCCGGGAGGGGGAGGACCGAACCTCTTCTCCTGACGCCTGAGGGCCGGGGGCGTATCTTCTTCCCGTCTACCCCCTCGGAGCCCCCATGGGCAAGCTCGTTTCCGGCGCCGTTCTCCTCATCATCGCCTTCTCCCTGCTGCTCGCGGCCGCCACGCTCCGATCCCAGCGGCCCGGACCCGTCGTCAACCTGCTGCGGCTCGCCGGTTATGTGGTCGCGGCGATCGCGCTGGCGGTGGGCGCCGGAGCGCTGCTGGTCGTGATCGACCCCGGACAAGTCGGCGTGCGGCACGCCTTCGGGTCCACCGATCCCACGCCCCTGCTGGCGGGGATCCGCTTCGTGCCGCCGTGGTCGTCGATTGAGCGGTACTCCACGCGGGAGGAGCAGTGGCCGACGCGGGGTGAGCAGACCGAAGCGATCGAGGCCCTGTCGAGCGAGCAGATGGGAATGCACGTCGAAGTGGCGATCCGCTGGCAGATCGACCCGATGCAGGCCCCGAAGATCTTTACCGAGATCGGCGACGAGGACCAGATCCGCGGGGCGGTGCTCAATGCGATCCGCAAGGGTGTGCGCGACGGCATCGTGCAATTCTCGATCAACGACATCTCCAAGCGCACCCAGATCGCCAACACCATGGAGGCGCTGGTCGACTCGGCGCTCGTCACCACGCCCCGCGTGGGCGGCGGCAAGTTCCGCATCGCCACCGTGACCGCGTTCTTCCTGCGCGATCTCCAGCCGCCCGCTCAGGTGGTGCAGGCGATCAACGCCAAGATCGCCCAGGAACAGCAGATCGAGACCGAGCGGCACCGCGTCGAGGTGGCGCGCCTCCAGACCGAACAGCAGCGGCTCTTGAACCAGACGCTCTCTCCCGAGGCGCTCACCAAACAATGGATCGAAGTGTTGCACGACATGAAGAGCTCCAACAACCTGATCATCTTCGTGCCGACCGAGGGCGGGCTGCCGTTGCTCAACATCGGAGACCTGCGGAAGAACCTGAAGCCCTGAGCCCATGGCCGCGCCGGTCATCACCATTACCCGGCAGTACGCCTCCGCCGGTTCCGACGTCGCTCGCCGCGTCGCCGTCGCACTCGACTGGACGGTGATCGACAACGAGTTCGTGGACCAGGTCGCCGAGCGCGCCGGGCTGCCGGCCGCCGAGGTGGCGCAGCGCGAGGAGCGCGCCCCGGGGTTGCTCGAGCGGCTGGCCCGTACGCTCGCCGCCGCCTCGCCCGAGCTGTTCCTCGCGACGGCCGCGGCGCCACCGGTCGAGCAGGACGAGGCGACGATCGTGCGGGTGACCGAGCGGGTGATCGCCGAGGCCGCGGCGCACGGGCGCATCGTGCTCGTCGGGCGTGGCGCACAGGCGGTGCTGGCGCAGCGGCCGGACGCGCTCCACGTGTACGTCGTCGCGTCGCAGGTGTGGCGCATCCGGCACGCCGTCGAGCGGCTCGGCGTGGATCCCGCGAACGCCAGGCAGGTCGTGGACGAGACCGACCGGCAGCGCGACCAGTATGTGAAGACGTACTACAAGCGCCAGCGTCACGATTTCGTGAACTACGACGTGGTGGTGAACACCGAGCGGCTGGGGCTCGACGGCGCGGCGGCGGTGGTGGTGAGCGAGGCGAGAAGGCGGGGGTGGAAGTAAACGCGGAACGCGGAAGTCGGAACGCGGAACAGACGGGACCTGCGTCGCACCCCGCGCTCCTGTTCCGCGTTCCGCGTTCCGACTTCGGCGTTAGGTTCTTCGCAGCTCCCTCACCCGCCACCCCGCCACCCCGACCGCGAGGGCCGTCGCCGCGCCTCCCAGCGCCACCGCGACCGGGGTCCCGATCCGCTCCGCCAGCGTGCCCACCTCGAGCGAGCCGAGCGGCGCGAGCCCCACGAACACGAACGAATAGAACCCCATCACGCGTCCGCGCAGGCGGTCGGGGACGATCTCTTGGATCATAGTGTTCGCGAGCGCGTTGTTCACGATCATCGCGCCACCGGTGAGCGCGAGCAGCACCACCGACACGAGGTACGACGTGGAGAGGGCGAAGGCGACGAGCAGCAGCCCGAACGCGGCGCCGGCCGCGATGAGGGTGGGGCCCTTTCGGATGCGGCGGTCGAGCGACGCGACCGCCAGCGCGCCGATCAACGCTCCGATCCCGACCGCCGTCATCATCAGACCGTAGCCCGCGGCCCCACGATGCAGCACCTGCCGGGCGAACACCGGCATCATCACCAGGTACGAGAACCCGAAGATGCTGAACACGGCCATGAGCACGACGATCGTGGCGATGCGGCGATCGCCCCGGATGAACGCGACGGCCTCGGTGAGCCCCGCCCAGGCGGAGCCGGCCGGCGGTCCGGACACGTAGGACGGGAGCCGCATCGCCAATAGCCCCGCGATCACGGCGAGGTAGCTGACGCCGTTCAGGAAGAAGCACGCGCCCACGCCCAGCACCCCGATCAGCGCTCCCGCCACGGCGGGACCGATCACCCGCGCCGCGTTGAACGCTGACGAGTTGAGCGCGATCGCGTTCATCAGGTCGTCCTTGCCCACGAGGTCCACGATGAATGCCTGGCGGGCCGGGATGTCGAAGGCGTTGACGACCCCCAGGAACGCGGCGAGCGCGGCTACGTGCCACACGGCGACCGCCCGGCTCCACACCAGCGCCGCGAGCGCGAACGCCGGGAGCATGGACAGCGTCTGCGTGAGGATCACGAGGCGATGCTTGTTGGTCCGGTCGACCACGACGCCGGCGTAAAGCGTGAGCAGCAGCACGCCGAACGAGCCCAGCGCCGAGACGAGGCCGACGTAGAAAGGCGAGTTGGTCAGCTCGAGAACGAGCCACCCCTGCGCTACGTTCTGCATCCACGTGCCGATGAGCGACACGCCCTGTCCGAGGAAAAACAGCCGGAAGTTGCGGTGGGCGAGCGCCCCAAACCGAAACCCGCGCGCGGGCTCATCCATTGCGGGAAAGCTCGCCGCCGCCCGATATTTGGGGTAGGGAGCCATGAAATACACGACGTACAGCCGCTACCTCCCCGAGCTGGCCGACACGATCAACCTGCAAGGCCTGCTCGATCAGCTCGCCGACTTCCTCCTCCAATCGGGCTTCGCCGGAGGCGCGTACTCCCACCCGTTCTGGGGGGAGTTCGGCGAGGACGAGGCCGACCGCTCGCTCGACGCGCTGCGCCAGGCGATCCTCCAGGCGCTGATGGAGTCGGGGCAGCTCACCCCCGAGATGCTGAAGCTGCTGCGCGGCGAGTCCACCGGCGACGCGGCGCGCGACGCCGACCTCGAGCGCCAGCTCTCGGAGCTGCTCGACAAGATCGTCCAGAAGCTGATCGAAGAGGGCTACTTGAACGTCTCCGAAGCGCCCAAGATGCCCGCGGGCCAGCAGCCCCTGCTCGGGCCGGGCGGCATGGCGAAGGAGGCGGCGCAGCAGGTGCAGTTCAATCTCACCGAGAAGGGCATCGATTTTCTCGGCTACCGCACTCTGAAGCATCTCCTGGGGAGCATCGGCAAGTCGAGCTTCGGCGCGCACGACACCGAGCACCTCGCCACCGGGATCGAGGCCGAAGCGGTCAGCAAGCCGTACGAGTACGGGGACACGCTCAACCTCGACGTCAACGCCACGCTGACAAACGCGCTGCAGCGCGAGGGGCTGGGCGTGCCGATCAACCTCGAGTACGCCGACCTGATGGTGCACCAGGCGGAGTACCGCTCGTCGTCGGCGACGGTGCTGATGCTCGACTGCTCCCACTCGATGATCCTGTACGGGGAGGACCGCTTCACGCCGGCGAAGAAGGTCGCGCTCGCGCTCACGCACTTGATCCGTACCCAGTTCCCGGGCGACACGCTGCGCGTGGTGCTGTTCCACGACACGGCGGAAGAGATCCCGCTCGCCCAGCTGGCACGCGCGCAGGTCGGACCGTACCACACCAACACGGCGGAGGGACTCAAGCTGTCGCGCCGCATGCTCCTGTCCCAGCGCAAGGACATGCGCCAGATCATCATGATCACCGACGGCAAGCCGTGCCGGCGCAGCGGGATTTTGATCAACACCTTCATGCTGGCGCGCGACCGCAGCCTGGTGGAGTTCGTGAAAAAGGTCTCGGCGATCTGCCGCGGCAAGGCGTACTTCACGAACACCATGACGCTCGGGCAGTTCATCTTGATGGACTTCATGCGGAGAAAGACGCGGCGGGTGTCCTGACGCCGCGCACCACGACTCTCTCGCTCGCCGCCCTGGGGCTCGTCGTGGCCGCCGCCGGCGGCTATCTCGTCGCGCGCCCCCGGGCTCCCGCTCACCGCGGCGGCACCCTCACGGATACGGTCGCCCTGGCCGACTCTGCGCTCCGCACCTGCCGCGCGCCGTCCGGGGGCTCGCCCATGGACTGCTACGACGGCTTCCTCGTCCCCCTCGTCGCCGCGCCCGGCGTGCGCACCGCGCTGGGCACGTTGAACGCGCTCGGCACCCGCGACGCACAGCTCCGGGCCGACGGGCACGTCTACGCGCACGCCATCGGCATCGCGGCCGGGCGCGCCGGTCGCGCCGACGTGGGCCGCGCCTTCGCGAGTTGCACCGAGATCTTTCAATCCGGCTGTTACCACGGCGTGATCCAGGCGTACTTCGAGGACGTCCGCGCCGTGGACACCTCCGCGGCGAACGGGTTGTGCAGCGCGTTCCGATCGCCCTCCGCGGACCAGTGGTTGCGCTTCCAGTGCGTGCACGGCATGGGGCACGGGCTGATGATGGTGTACGACCATGACCTGCCGCGCGCGCTGGGAGGCTGTGACCTGCTGAGCGAGGGGTGGGATCGCGAGTCGTGCTACGGGGGCGCTTTCATGGAGAACGTGGTGAACGCGACCGCGCCGCACCACGCGCCCCACGTGCTCCACTCGCACGTCGCGACCCACGAGCACGGCGCGGCGCCACCCTTCAAGGCGCTCGATCCGAGCGACCTGCAATATCCCTGCTCGATCATGGCCCAGCGCTACCTCGTCGCCTGCTACAACATGCAGACCTCCGTGATGCTGTTCTTCACCCACGGCGACATGGCGGCCACCGCCCGGAGCTGCGGCGACGCGCCGCAGGCGTTGCGGCCGGTGTGTTTCCAGGGCATGGGGCGCGAAGTCAGCGCGTGGTCACACCAGGACCACCACGAGGCGATCCGCATGTGCTCGTTCGCGAGCGCCGAGTACCAGCCGTGGTGTCACGTCGGCGTGGTGAAGAACTTCATCGACTTGACCGCCAGGCCCGAGGACGGCATCGCGTACTGCCACTCCGTGACGGGAGCCGCCAACCGGCGCCAGTGCTACGAGGCGGTGGGCGAGCAGATCGGCACGCTGCGCAACAAGGCCACCGAGCGCGAAGCGGCGTGCGGGCTCGTCGCGGCGGACTACCGCGACGCGTGCCGCTATGGAGCGCGCCTCACGAGCACGCCGCCTCGCTAGATGTCGAAAGTGAAAATCGGGATCATCGGCTCCCGGTTTCAGGCGGAGTGCATCGCGGGAGCCGTGAAAGCCACGCAGGACGAAGCCGAAGTAGTCGCCGTAGCCTCGCCCACCCAGGGACACGCCGCCAGCTTCGCGCAGCGCCACGCCATCGCACGCTCCTACACCGACTACCGGGACCTGCTGCGCGATGCCGACGTCGAGCTGATCTCGATCACGGCGCCCAATCGGCTGCACGCGCCGATCACGATCGCCGCCGCCCAGGCCGGCAAGCACGTGGTGTGCGAGAAGCCGCTGTGCCTGACGCTCGAGGAAGCCGACGCGATGATCGACGCGTGCCGCAAGGCGGGCGTGCTGCTGCTGTACGCCGAAGAGCTGTTCTTCGCGCCGAAATACGTGAAGGCGAAGCAGCTGGCGGACGAAGGCGCATTCGGCCGCGTGCACCTGGTGAAGCAGGGCGAGAAGCACTCGGGTCCGCACTCCGACTGGTTCTGGGACGTGGAGCAGTCGGGCGGCGGCGCCGTCATGGATCTGGGGTGTCACGGGATCGCGTTCTGCTGGTGGTTCCTCGGCAAGCCGAAGATCCGGAGCGTCTACTCCCAGATGGCCACGCACGTGCACACAGCGCGCACTCAGGGCGACGACGAAGCCCTGACGATCATCGAATTCGACAGCGGCGCCGTCGGAATGATCGAGAGCAGCTGGAACCGGCCCGGCGGCATGGACGACTGCATCGAGGTGTTCGGCGACAAGGGACAGACCTACGCCGACCTGCTGATGGGCAACGCGCTCCCGACGTACTCGGAGGTCGGGTTCGGCTACGCCGTCGAAAAGGCGGCGACGACCCGGGGCTGGACCTATCCGGTGTTCGAGGAGCACTGGAACTACGGCTTCCCCCAGGAGATGCGGCACTTCGCGCGCTGCGTGCGCGGCAAGGAGACGCCGATCTCCGACGGCGAGACCGGTCGCGTGGTGCAAGAGGTACTCTACGCCGCGTACGCGTCGGCCGGGCTGGGGCGAAAGGTCACGCTGCCGTTCCGCCCCAAGGGCGTCGCGAAGCCGATCGATCTGTGGAAGACGCCATGATCGTCATACCAGGCACGAGGCCATGTCACGCAGAAAATTCGTCAAGTCCCTGATCGGAAGTGCGGGGCTGGCAGGCTTGGCCGGCCCGGCGAGCCTTCCCACCCTCGGGGCGCGGGACGACTCCGAGTGGCTCCCGTCCTACGCACGCGCCCAAAGCTACCGATCAAAGAAGCAATCGAGCCACGACCCGACCGGCGGCAATCGCGACTACTGGTCGATCAAAAGCGGGGAGCAACGGGAGGTGTTCGCCGCGTCCGGCGCCGGCGTGATTTCGCACATCTGGTTCACGATCGCCGCCCCAAGCTCGCTGCACCTGAAAGAGCTCGTGTTGCGGGCGTACTGGGACGGTTTGCCCAAGCCCAGCGTCGAGACGCCCATCGGCGATCTCTTCGGTCTGAACCTGGGCGACTACGTGATCTTCGAGAGTGCATACGTGGCCTGCTCGCCCGGGCAGTCGCTCAACAGTTACTTCGCCATGCCGTATCGCAAGGGTGCGCGGCTCACGGTGACCAATGAGGGAAGCCGCGACGTCGGCGCGTTGTACTCGAACATTGATTATCTGGAGCTGGACAGCCTCCCGGCAGACGCCCTCTACTTCCACGCCCAGTACCGGCAGGCCGCGCCCAACCCCGCCCAGCACCTTCCCGATGCCAAGAACCCGGACGGAGCCGCCAATTACATCTTCTGTGAAACCCGGGGGCGCGGCCACCTGCTGGGCGTGACGCTCGGCGTGGTGCAGAACGACGAGGGGTGGATGGGCGAGGGCGACGAGATGATCTTCGTCGATGACGCGTCCAAACCGGCCATCATCGGAACGGGCTCGGAGGACTACTTCCTCGGCAGTTGGAACTTTGGCGGGCGCCAGAACGCGCGACCATTCGCGCACCATCAGTACGGCGCCCCGCTGATTCAGAGCCCGGAGCGTACCGGCGGGCGGTACTGCCTGTACCGCTTCCACGGCGACAACCCTGTGACGTTCACGCGGTACTTGAAGCACACCATCGAACACGGTCACGCCAACGACCGGGCCGACAGCTTCTACTCCTGCTGCTTTTGGTATCAGGACCAGCCGTACACCGACTTCCCTACGTTGCCCGCTGTGACCGCGCGGATCCCGGTGGTACGACCCTCCTAATTCCGTAAGCCTCCGTCGTATACCATCCGCGACAGGTCGGCGGCCAGATTGTGCGCCACGCTGTCCTGCTTGATGGCGCCTGTCAGCACGACCAATACGTAACTCCCGCCACGGGCCGGGTACACGACCGCGGCGTCATGATACACGACCTCGCCGATCCATCCCGTCTTGTGGGCCACGCGCGTGCCGCGCGGCAGGCCCGCGGGAATGCCCTCGTTGAACTCCTGGCGACCGAGGATCGCCAACATCGTGTCGCAGGAGGCACGGCTCGCGGCCCGGTGCAGGGCGATGGCCGCGAGCAGCACGCCCAGGTCGCGCGCCGTGGTCGTGTTGTTGAGGCCCGCGCGGTACGCCTTGCCGTCCTCCACGCCGCGCAGCACCTGGATCGACCACGCGCCGAGCGCGCGCGCCGACGCTTGCGCCCGCGGGGCGCCGACCAGCTCGATCAGCAGGTTGGTCGCGAGGTTCGACGAGCGTGTGATCATCAGCTCGAGCAGGTCGCGGATCGAGGCCTTTCCCCCGGCCCGCAGATACAGCGTCGAGTCCGAGTCGTCCGCCTTGTCCACCGCGAAAGGGGAGCCGTCTACGAGCGACGGGAAGCTGGCGTGCACCGCCAACGAATCATCGAGCCCGAGCAGCCCGGCGTCCGCATCGCGCAAGAGCTGGATCATCACCGGGACCTTCATCGTGCTGGCGGCGTGAAAGCGCAGGTTGGCGCCGATCAGGATCGAGTCGGCGCGGGTGAGGCTGCGGTAGTACAGCCCCACCGCCGTGGCCGGCGCCAGGGCGATGCGCGCCGCCAGCCGCTCACGGAGCGCGCCCAGAGCCTGCCCCGCAGCCGTGCTGCACGGGAACAGAACCAGCAACAGGAAGCTGCGTCTCAACATGGCTCGCAGAATATACTGATAGCTGATGGCTGATCGCTGACGGCTGATTAAATTGCTGCTCGTGAGCGAGTTCGTGTTCGGCACCCACAACGCCGCATTCGTGCAGGTGATGTATGAGCAGTACCTGCGCGATCCCGGCTCCGTCGGAGAAGAGTGGCGGAACCTCTTCGACAACGGCAAGCTCGCGGAGCTGCCGGTGATCCCGACGAGCCGCGCGGAAGTGCTCGGGAGCGGGGAGCAGGGAGCGGTACCCTCCGCTGCCCGGCCTCACCCCCATCACCGGCCCCGCCGCCCGTCTCGTCCAGAACATGACGGACTCGCTGTCCGTCCCCACGGCCACGTCGTTCCGCGACATCGTGGTCGACACGCTCGACGCGCGGCGCAAGGAGCTGAACGCCCAGCTCGCCCCCCGGGGGAAGAAAGTCTCCTTCACGCACCTGATCGGCCTCGCGATCGTCCAAGCGGCGAAACAGCTCCCTGTCATGACCCATGCGTTCCAGGAGGTCGCGGGGAAGCCGCACCGCTTCGACCCGCAGGGAGTGAGCCTGGGCCTCGCGGTGGACGTGGAGAAGAAGGACGGCGGTCGCGCGCTCGTCGTTCCGGTCATCAAGCACGCCGAGCGCATGGACTTCGCCGCCTTCCACGCGACCTATGAGACGCTGGTCGAGAAGGCGCGGACCAACAAGCTCCTCCCGGACGACTTCGCGGGCGCGACGATCACGCTGACCAACCCCGGCACGATCGGCACCGTCGCCTCGGTGCCGCGGCTCATGAGGGGCCAGGGGACGATCATCGCGACGGGCGCGATCCGCCAGATCGGGCCGGCCAAGATCATGACGCTCACGAGCACGTACGACCACCGCGTCATCCAGGGCGCGGAGTCGGGGCTTTTCCTCCGGCGGCTTGAGAGCCTGCTCCAGGGCGATGAGAACTTCTACGGCTCGGTGTTTGAGAGCCTGGGACTGACGGGAGGCGGGAGGCGAGAGACGGGAGCCGTTGTGGCCGCCGAGCCCCCGCCTCCCGTCTCCCGTCTCTCGTCTCCCGACGACCTTCGTGCCGTCGCGGCAGCAATGGCATTGGTGAAAGCCATCCGCAATTTCGGGCACCTCGCCGCGCGGCTCGACCCGCTCGGCTCCGATCCGCCGGGTGATCCGGCGCTCGATCCCGGGCCTCTCGGCCTCAGCCCCGAGATCATGGCGCGGGTGCCGGCCGAGGTGTTGCGGATCTACGTGCCTGGCACAACCCTCGCCGAGGCGTACCCCGAGCTCCGCAAGACGTACTGCGGCACCCTCGCCTACGAGGTCGAGCACATCGGGAGTCACGTGGAGCGCCTGTGGCTGCGGCAGGTGATCGAGTCCGGCCAGCACCGCGCGCCGCTCTCGGCGCAAGAGAAACAGAAGCTGCTATTGCGGCTCACCGCGGTGGAAGGGCTGGAACGCTTCCTCCACAAGGCGTACCTCGGCCAGAAGCGCTTCTCGATCGAAGGACTCGACGTGCTCGTCCCGATGCTGGACCAGACGATCGAGCTCGCCGGCCTTAGCGGGGCGCGTCGCGTCGTGCTCGGCATGGCGCACCGCGGCCGGCTCAACGTGCTCGCCCACATCGTGGGGCTGCCGTACGAGACGATCTTCGCCGAGTTCGAGGGCGGGCGTCCCGTAGAGGAGACGCTCACCCCCGAGGGCGGCACCGGCGACGTGAAGTACCACCACGGCGCCGACGGCGTGTACCAGACCGCGGCCGGGAAGCCGGTCAACGTCACGCTGTCGCCCAACCCCAGCCATCTCGAGGCGGTCAACCCGGTGGTCGAGGGCCGCGCCCGCGCCAACCAGACGAACCGCCGCGGGAAGGATCCCATCCATGACGGGACCGTCGCCCTGCCACTCCTGATCCACGGCGACGCGTCGTTCGCGGCGCAAGGCGTGGTGGCCGAAACGTTCAACCTGGCGCGCCTCAAGGGCTACACGACCGGCGGGACGATTCACCTGATCGCCAACAACCAGGTGGGCTTCACGACCGACCCGAAGGAAGGGCGCTCGACGGACTACTCGAGCGATCTCGCCAAGGGCTTCGACGCGCCGATCGTCCACGTGAACGCCGACGACCCCGAGGCGTGCCTCGCGGCGGCGCGCCTCGCCATGATGTACCGCGACAAGTTCCACGCCGACGTCGTGATTGACGTCGTGGGCTACCGGCGCCACGGGCACAACGAGGGCGACGAGCCCGCCTATACGCAACCGCTCGTGTACGAGCGGATCAGACAGACGCCCACGGTGCGGCAGCGCTACGCGGAGCAGCTCGCCGCCGAGGGCGTCCAGGACGTCGCGCGGACCGACGCCCTCGCGGAGCAATTTGCTCAGCGCCTCTCGGAGATCCAGCAGTCCCTGAGAGCCCATCTCTCGGAGACGGGACAGGGCCAGGAGCCGCAGCGCATCTCCGAGGCTCCTCAGCCGACGCCCGAGCCTGCGACCGCCGTCGCCGCCCAGGTCCTCACGAGCCTCAACGAACAGCTGCTCGCCGTGCCGGCGGGCTTCAGTGTCAGCCCCAAGCTGCTGCGCCAGCTGGAGCGCCGCCGTGGCGCGCTCACCGAAGGCGGCATCGAATGGGCCCACGCCGAGGCGCTGGCGTTCGCCTCGCTCGTGGTCGAGGGGACGCCGATCCGGCTGACGGGTCAGGACACGGAGCGGGGGACGTTCAGCCAGCGACATCTGGTGCTGCACGACACGGTGAACGGACAGCGCTACGCGCCGATCCAGAACCTGCCCGGCGCGCGGGCGCCGTTCGAGCTGCACAACAGCCCGTTGTCGGAGTTCGCGTGCCTCGGCTTCGAGTACGGGTACGCCGCGGCGGCGCCCGATGCGCTGGTGCTGTGGGAGGCGCAGTACGGCGACTTTACCAACGGCGCCGAGGTCATCATCGACCAGTTCCTCATCGCGGGGCTGGCCAAGTGGGGGCAGGTGTCGCGGCTCACGCTGCTGCTGCCGCACGGCTACGAAGGTCAGGGACCCGAGCACTCGAGCGCCCGTACCGAGCGGTTCTTGGCACTCGGCGCCGAGGGCAACCTGCGTATCGCGAACTGCACCACGCCGGCGCAGTACTTCCACCTGGTACGGCGCCAGGCGCGGCACGCCGAGCTGCGACCCCTGGTGCTGTTCACGCCCAAGAGCTTGCTGCGGCTGCCGCAGGCAACTTCCCGCCTCGACGAGCTCACGAGCGGGGGATTCCGGCCGGTGCTCGACGACCCCGCCGGCGAGGCGCACCGCGCGGCGACCCGGCTCGTGCTGTGCAGCGGCAAGGTGTACTACGATCTCGCGCTCTCACCCCGCCGGGCGCAGGCGGGCCACGTAGCGATCGGCAGGGTCGAGCTGCTCTACCCCTTCCCCTCCGCAGAAATCGCCGAGCTGATCAAGCGCTACCCCAAGATCGACGAGATCGTCTGGGTGCAAGAGGAGCCACGCAACATGGGGCCGCAGAAGTTCATGCTGCCGCAGCTGCGCCAGCTCGTCGGATCGAAGGTGACCGTGCGTGACATCGGTCGGCCGGAGCGCTCCAGTCCAGCGGAGGGGTACCCCGCGGCGCACCAGGCCGAGCAGGCGAGGATCGTGGCGGCGGCGTTCGCGACGGCCGAGTGATGCGGCTCGCGGCCGCCCTCGCCACCGTAGCGACGTCGGTGCTCCCCTCCGACGGCCGCTGGTCTACCGCGGCGCCCCTCCCCGAGCCGATCCAGGAGCTGAGCGCGGCCGTGCTCCACGGCAAGATCTACATCGCCGGCGGGTTCGATCGCTCCGGGAAGCCGATCGCCAAGGCGTTCCGGTTCGACCCCGCAGCCAACCGCTGGGAGCGGATCGGCGACCTGCCCGCACCGCGCCACCACATGCCGCTCGCGGTCGCGGGGGACACGCTGTACGCGGTGGGTGGGCTCGCCGAGGCGACGTTCGTCCCCGAGAACACGCTGTGGATCTACCGCGAGGACCAGAACCGCTGGGAGCCGCGGGCGCCACTGCCGTCGCCGCGCGGCGCTTCCGGCGTGGGGGTCGTGAACGGCAAGCTCGTGCTGGTGGGAGGCTGGGGTCTCGGCCGCAAGCTCGTCGACTCGAGCGCGATCTACGATCCCGCCACCAACCGCTGGAATAACGTCGCGCCCATCCCTACCCCGCGCGATCACCTCACGGCGGCTGCGGTGGGAGGCATCGTGTACGCGATCGGCGGGCGCCCGTTCAACCCCGACCAGAACTACGACGTGGTCGAGGCCTATGACCCCGCCTCGAATCGCTGGACCAGGAAATCGCCCATGCCGAGCCGGCGCGGAGGGCTCGCCGCGGCGGTGCTCGACGGGAAGATCCATGCCCTCGGCGGCGAGACCAGATCGTCGGTGTTCGACAACCACGAGGTGTACGATCCCGCCACGGATCGCTGGACCGGAGCGCCACCGCTTCCGACCGCGCGTCACGGGCTGGGCGCCGCGACGCTGGGCGACAGGATCTACGTGATCGGTGGTGGCCCCAGGGCGGGGTTCGCACAGACGAACGTCGTCGAAATGTTCCTGCCCTGACCATGCACGACTACCGAGCGCTCGCTCGCTACGCCGTCTTCGGCGTCTTCGTGTTGAGCGTGCTGATCGCCTTGGCCTCGTGGCTAGTGCGTGCCAGGCACGTGTCGCCGTTCGGCGCCCTGGGGCGGGTGCTGCGCGCCGCCAGCGATCCGGTGATCCGCCCGGTGGAAGGGCGTCTGGTGCGGGCCGGCGGCAATCCGGTCAACGCGGGCTGGTGGCTGGTCGTGGTCGTGGCGATCAGCGGTGTCGTACTGCTCTCTCTCCTGGATTGGGTGGTGGGAACGTTGTACGGACTGTCCGCGGCGGCCGGGGGAGGCCCGCGGGCGATACTGGCATTCCTGATCGGCGCCGTCTACAGCGTGCTGTTCGCCGCTCTGCTGGTGCGGGTCGTCGGGTCGTGGTTCGGGGCGTTCCGGTACTCCCGCTGGATGCGGCCGGCGTACGCGCTCACCGACTGGCTGGTGGAGCCGATCCGCCGCCTGCTGCCGCCCATGGGAGCCGTGGACTGGAGCCCGCTGGTAGCCTGGTTGGCGCTTTGGGTGCTGAAGCAGCTGCTCCTCAGCGTGGTGTAGTGCTGAGCCCATGTTGGAAGACAGGGAGGGGGAACGCGCGTGAAGCTCCTCAAGGCACTCGTCAGCTTTGTCGTGGGCACGGTCGTCGGCGTGCTCGCGGGGCACGTGCTCGGGGTGTGGGGCCAGCTGTTGGGGTTCATCGTGGGGGCGTTGGCGGCGTGGTGGGCGGCGCAACGGGTGTTCGACTCTTGAATACCCGAAACAGGTAGTACAGCGACGGCAACAGCACCACCGCCCCGAGCGCCAGCGCGTCGATTAAGAGCCGCAGCGTGGCCACCGGCGCCGCCGCGCCCGCGACCGTGAGGTCGGGCGGCAGGATGTAGGGATACTGGCTCAAGCCCCAGCCCCACAAGATGAGCGACACCTGAGCGGCCGCGGCGACGCGGGCGGCACCGTAACGCCGGCGCCACAGGGCGACGAGCGCCGCACCGGCGGCCGCGGCCGTGAGGAGGTGCAGCGGCGCCGCCCACGGCGCGAGAATCAATCCTGCACGCACGCGCGGCGCCCCAGTGCCGGAAAGCACCAGCACTAGCAGCGCCGCGCCGAACAGCGCTACCCCTGCGCCCAGCGCGCGCCGGCGGAAGTCCTCCCGCAGCTCCGTTTCCTCTGCTTCGAGTGTCAAGTAGACCGCCGCCAGGAACGCGAACGCGACGAGCGCGAACACACCGACGCCCAGCGCGAACGGGGTCAGCCACGGCGCCACATAACCGGGGTAGAACCCTTCCCCCTTCCCCCTTCCCGCTTCCCCCAACGCCCCGGATGCAATTGCCCCGACCGTCGTTCCCAACAGCAGCGGCGTAATC
>WNGO01000962.1_pt1 | contig 22754 bp, 21 predicted proteins | sample 5400511 | NCBI WGS metagenome assembly WNGO01 (sample SAMN13153380, study PRJNA577476) | soil metagenome | isolation source: 20 cm soil or saprolite under Garry oak tree replicate 2 | place: USA:California | collected 2016-06-15 | reverse complement strand
CTCAATCTGTCGCTGTGACACTTATGGCCAAGGACGTGCCGATGAGCGTTTATCTCGGCTCGGAAGAGGGAGCGCTAGAACTGCTACACGAGTATGCTGATGAAGTCGGTCGCGCTACTCCTGCCGGAACACAGGTAGTTATCCTCCCGGAAAAAATCGCGCGCGTGAATGAGAGCGCCTTACCGCAGGTGGATGCGTTCTTTTCTTCGGCTGCGTCTGCTACACATGCGGCGATTGTCCTCGGGCTGGTCCGGCGAACGCCGTCCGCCGCCTACAACTCTTCTCGCTTTTATTCGCCCGATGGAAAGTTAAAGGCGAATTACGATAAGCATCATCTTTTGCCTGGGGTCGAACCGGAAAAACCGGGGGCTAAACGAGTCCTCCTCGACCAGCCGTCCGGGCGCTGGGGACTGCAAATTTGCAAGGACATGGATTTTCCCCAGTTGAGCCGCGAATACGCCGGCGAGGGAGCGAACCTGCTGCTCGTCCCGGCGTGGGACTTCAATCTTGATCGCTGGCTGCACGCGCGCATGGCCGTCCTGCGGGCGGTCGAGAATGGTTTCGCGCTAGCTCGATCGGCGCGCAACGGACTCTTGACGCTCAGCGACAATCGCGGTCGCATCCTGGCGGAGGCGGCGACGGTAACCGGTCGCTTTGTATCGATCACTGGAAAAGTGAACGTCGCGCGCGAAAAAACATTCTACGCGCAAGCTGGCGACTGGTTTGCCTGGCTTTGTGTCGCCATGTTCATCGTCCTCTTGGCCTCGCGCTTTCTTGAATGGAAAATGGTGAAGAAAATGGGTTCGCGTCTAAACATTTGACGTTTCCTTTGGCAAACATCGGCTCCGCCGCAGCAGTTCATGAATCTGTTGATTCCCGCAGCACGGGTTTTATGTCAGCAACCGGGGTCCCGTCTATTGCCTCCATCGGTCCGATCCTCATACGGTTGCCAACGATTTCGCGGACCGTAACGCGGTGCAATCCCAGCGGATTCGGCCTATCGGGAGACCGCGTTGAAAAAACGCCGGTTAGTGGGGAGCTCTTATCCCCGCGCGGATGCACTTTCAGTCTGTCCCGCCGCGCCTCGTGCAACCAGGTAACTATTATGATTTCTTCTCCCACAACGATGCCTTGCAACCCTTCTTCGAAACAAGGGCTGATTTCGAGCCAGGCATCAGGCGCTCCCTCCGGACCTTGCTGAGGCGCTTCGCCCCGACATTCTAAATCGGAGCGGATGAACCCGATTGGCTCAAGCGAATACGAAATCTCTTTAGGATCAATTCTATTTCTTCTGGCTGATGTCACAAAGCATATCCGAATGGATGTTCAGACCGATGTTGGTCATGTTGTAAAGATGTTCGCTGGCAACGAGCCAGACGATCTCGCAGATCGCGCGTTCGGAATAATAGGCGGACATGCGGGCAAAAGTTTCGGGGTTAGCCTTTTTATTTTTTGTCAGCTCCGTCACGTAGTCGAGCGCTGCGCGTTCTGCGTCGTTAAAAAGAGGGCTCGTGCCGTATTGCTCCAGCGCGTCGAATTTGGCTTCATTCATCGTCGCTTTGATCGCGACCGATCGGCCAATATCCATGCAGAAAAGACAGACGTTGGTGCGCGCCACCTGTTCGCGGATCAGCAGGGCAGTCTCCGGCGGCAGCAGCAGCTTCTTGTCGAGCTTGCCGATCTTCGTATAGAAGAGGCCGAATGCAGGTGGCAACCGTGCGGAATGCACTTTCAGCGGTGTGAGCACTTTGCCAAATTGCCGGCGCGTAAAGTAATACGCCAGCTTCATGATCAGCCCCTCTGGCTTTTCGATGGGAGGAAGGAATGTATCAAATGTATCATTCATGGATTTTTCCTTTTGTGTGTTGGTTCATTTCAAGTGCTGCTGGCAGAACGTTTGAAAAGGTAGTCACGCAATGCCGGGTCGTCAGTCAAGCTCGCGGCGCGCGTGAACGCTTTCTGCGCTTCTTCTTTCTGGTTTAGCAATTGCAGCAAATGCCCGCGCGCCGCCCAATAGGGTTGGTAGTTGGCGATTCGGCTGGCAGGAATCTCTTGCAGTGCGGCAAATCCGGCGGCGGGATCGCCCGCTTGCGTGATGGCAACAGCTCGGCCGACGAGAGAACCGATTCCGGGCGCAATTTTCACCAGCCCCTCATAAAGCAAAACAATCTCCGGCCAGTCGATGCTGCCACTGACAGCCCGACTATTGTGAATGGATTGAATGGCCGCCTCCAATTGATAGCGTCCCATCTGTTTGAACGTTGCAGCCGTCCGCAGATGTTTCTCCGCCTCATCAATCATCGGTAGCGACCAAAGAGCAGTGTCTTGTTGATCGAGCGGCACAAACTCGCCTTTGCTCCTGTAACGCGCAGCGCGGCGAGCTTCACAATGCAACATGAGTGCAAGCAAACCGTGAGCTTCGGGTTCGGTTGGCATCAGTTGGACCAAAGTTCGCCCGAGAGCAATGGCATCCTCGGCAAGAGCATGATGCGTCGAACTAACTTCCATCAAACTCTCCCAGCCGGTCGCGTAAGCCGAGTAGATCGCATCCAGCACAAAGGAAAGACGTTCATCCCACTCCGGCCGTTCAGGCACGCAGAAGGGAATGGCTGCGTCGCGGATCTTGTTTTTTGCGCGGACCAGTCGTTGGCTCATGGCCGCGGGCGAAACCAAAAATGCGGAAGCGATGCGCGCGGCGTCCAAGCCGAGTACCGTCTGCAACATCAGCGGCGTGCGCGCCGCCGCATCAATCGCGGGATGCGCGCAGACGAAAAGAAGTTTCAGTCGTTCATCGGGAAAATGTTCGTGCGTCGTCGCGACGTTCTCGGCTTCTTTTGCGGCTTGCAGAAGCATTTCCTCCGAGCGTTGCCGGACCTGGGTACGTCGGCTGGCGTCAATCAAACGATTGCGTGCGGCGTGAAGCAGCCACGCCTCAGGTTTTTGCGGGACGCCATCCGCCGGCCATTTCTCCAGCGCGGCGATGAACGCATCGCCGAGCGCATCTTCCGCTCCAGCAACATCGCCCGTACGCGCGGCGAGATACGCAATGAGTTGCCCATACGAATTGCGCAATACCGCTTCAATCGCATGGTGCGTTGCCGATTCGCTCATGGGTTGTCTGGTGGCCTGCGCTTTTGGCGATCCGCCAACTCCTTAGTCAGCTGAATTTGGTTTCGACTTCAGCAAAGAACGCTCTAGAGAGGAGGACAAAGGCTGACTCAGTCAGCTTGATCTCATCGCCAATTTTAAGCTTCACGACCGATTTCTCCGGACTGTATTTGATCGTCTTGTTGTTCGTCTTGTCTGTACACATCACGCCGTGGTTTTGCAGGAGTGAAGTACAGATCATCCGAAACTCATTCAGCGGATTGCCGTCCTTTCCCTCGAGTGTCCTGCTTCGATGAACGAAGAAGCCGTCCAAGACCACCACCAGGTTGTTGAAGAACAGCGGTTCAAAAGCGGCAACGGCTGAGTTAAAAGCCGCATTACCGGTGCCCGCTTTTGCTCTCGCCGTAGTGAGGCTTTTGCTCTCGCCGTAGTGAGCAAGGTCTTGTAGGCCGCGAGCTGCGATTCCATGCTTGAGCGGCATTCGTCAATGTAGTCTTCTTTGTATTTGTTTACGCAGAGCTTAAGATGGGTCTGGTTAATTCTTTAATTCAGGCATCACCACTAATTCGCTCGTTATGAAGATTTCGGGGCTCCGACCACAAAATGCGACCCTAACAAGGGACGGACTTCGATTGACGAGTATCCGGCGGCTGGATGGCGAGCCGCCCATTCCAATGCGGCATCCAGATTCGGCACATCAATGATGGCGATGCCTGCGAGAAATTCTTTCGTCTCGGCATACGGGCCGTCGTGGACCTGCCGCTTCCCGTCGCGCACGGAGACTGTCGTCGCAGCCTGCGGCGACTCTAATCCCGCACCGCCGACAAAGACGCCTGCAGCTTGAAGGGCTTCACCGTACGCCCTCCCAGCCGCCATCGCGGTGGCCTCGTTGCGGCGGTCGAAGGACTCCTGTGATTGGTGAACGAGTAATGCATATTTCATAATGTGTTGGTTTGGTTATCGTTTTATGTTCTCTGCTGCTGGAAACATTTCCCAGCTTCACAATAATGACGTGCGGCAACACCGCATTTCGACATTTTCGCAAAATTTTCTTGCGGCTGAACGCTTCAGAACCAACCAATCACGCTGTCGCGCCTTTTCGCAGGTGAGTTGAAGAATAAAGACGCAATGAGTTGCCCATACAAATTAACGACTTACAAATACGTCGTCCGAGGCAATGGGCAGACGCGGGCGTAGACTTAACATTCAAACGAATATGACAGACGACATTTACGTTACCGACGTTGCAAAAGGAAATAATCTAATGGCTACAAAGTTCGCGTTCATCGGCTCCGGCGTAATGGCTGAAGCAATTATCGCCGGGCTTTTGAAAAAAAAACTGGTGCGATCGGAGCAGATCGTCGCCAGTCACCCGCGGGCCAACCGACGCGATGAATTATTCGACAAATACAAGATTCGCGTGTTTGAAAATAATGTCGATGCTGTCAGAAGTACTCAAGACAGCGAAACGGCGATGGTGTTGCTATGCGTAAATCGTCGCTGGAGCAAAGATGGAAACAATTTCCGCACAATTGGAAAACAGAAAAATTATCCGAGCAATGCCGAATACGCCGGCACAGATTGGGCGCGGAATCACTGCCTGGACGTGTACGGACGAAGTCTCAGAATACGAACGCTCGCAAGTTAAGGATCTGCTGACGGCTTTGGGGCGCGAGCTATTTGTCGAAACGGAAAACATGATCGACATGGCGACAGCGCTAAGTGCGACAGGCCCGACATATATCTTTCTCGTGATGGAAGCCTTAACCGACGCCGGCGTGCATATGGGTTTTTCTCGTGAAATGGCGAAGGATCTCGTCCAGGAGACGATGCTGGGTTCAGTTCTGTTCGCGATCGAATCGCACAAGCACCCAGCCGAGCTTAGAAATATGGTCACGTCGCCCGGAGGGACTTCGGCCGCTGCGATCTACGAGATGGAAAAAGGTGGTCTGCGAACGGTTCTATCAAAGGCCGTCTACGCGGCCTACCAACGCGCTGGGGCATTGGGACAAAAAAAGTAAAATCGCTCTCCGCTACATAGAAGCGGTTTTTATTGATCTATGTGGCCGACTGCAATTGAAGATTCTTACGAGGAAAACGCACCAGGGCGTAGATTTCGGCCATGAGCTTCATCAATCTCGAACAGCTGCCATTTTTGTTGGAATGTCGTATGAGTTCGTTGGCGAAACTCAAGGCGCGCCCTTCTCGGCCCACATCGTCAAGGTCAGTCAGCCATCGCGGCGAGATAAGGCGTGCGACGCTGGCGATGGACAAGGCGCGACGTGCGCAAAATGGGAAAGAGAAGGAGGTAAACAAAGCTGCTCCAATTCCGCGTAAGAGGGATATAAGCGAGAAGAGCCGCGATCAGTCCGAACGCAACGAGGGCCGACAGTCGAAAAAGCTGGTAACGGGTATCGAATTTTTCCAGCTCGGTGAGTTGGAGCACATCGCGCAAACGATACGCGTGCAGATATAGCAGAGTCATGGCGAAATAGACCGCCGCGAAGCCCAGGCCGTAGATAATAAGCAGAGTGGAAAATTGTGAACGGGTCATCGAGACGGGCTGAGCGGAGCCACCGAAGAAGAGACTGGTGATGCTAAAATTGAAAAGGAATTTGAGCGGATAGACGTAGAAGAGGACGAGGAAAAGCATCACGCAGGTGAGGAAGCGCGCGGTGCCATCATCGAGGCCGTAGCGTCGGCAGTATCTGTAGTGGCCGTTCCAAATGAGCGCGAGAAAGAGAAAGCAGAGCGCGAAGGCGGGAAAGCCGCGCATCGTGGTGACCAGATCAGTAAAGGTTTTCGGCACGTCGAGCGAGACCACGAGAAGAGTCAGTGCGAAACCGAAGACCGCGTCGCTAAAAGATTCCAAGCGCGTTACCTCTCGTCCGCGCAGACGAAACCCGACGAGATCGGGGGATTCAGTCGAGCGCGGACGACGCATCATGTGCGATTAACTATCCGGCGCGGAGCGGAGAGGCAAGGAACAAGCGGATGCTATCTATTCAGCCAGTCTCTCAACTCTCAACCATCAACGCTCAACTTTCTTGTTGATCGACATCCACGCCAGTCCGCGATTTATCCAGACGAATCTCATATGAGGATTTTCAAATCGTTCGGCATAGTTCAGTTCGATTTCATCGTAGATCGGACTTGCTTCGAAGCCACATCCCTTGCTCTCCCCAATCTGCGGGCGAGTTCGGATTTGTTTTCCGTCCAGTGATACTCCGGATCCATGCCGACTTGTGTCCAAACGAGCTGTCCCGAGTAACGCCAGTTATCGAGCAGAATCCCCTTTTCGAATGCTTGGCCTCTGGCTGTAACTACGATGACGTTATGCTCGCCACTGGTCTTGGCAAAAGACTCGGCCCAGTGGAGCTCGAGCGTTTGCAGCTTCAGTGCATCCAATCGGACGAGAAGCTCCGTTGCCCACTGAAAACAGAGTCCCCCTTTTCTCGCTCCCATATTGACGAGCAAGTTCTGAACGCCGGGTAGCCATACCACACGCCACTCGCGGCGCAGTTCCAGTCCGGTCATGTATGCAGCGTATGCGACTCGCCGAGCCTCATCCGGACTGACGGTCGGGGAGAGTGCCGCGATTCGCCTTCTCAAGGAAGCGTCATCAGCAGACCCCGCAACGAACAGTTCTGTATGTCGGCCTCCCCTCTCCCAGGGTGGAGAAGCCGCGAGTACCAGCAACGGCACCGCCGCGAACGTACTAACCCCCAAAAGGAGAGAGCGATGGAAAAACATTTTGAGATCCCATACTTAACGCCCTGAGTAGCGCAATCGATTTATAAGACTTCCTCAGCTGGCATCGAGGCATTGGGAATGCAGCGAGATGGACGACACCACCTTGGAAACACAAGTTTGCCAAGCGATCCTGGAGCGCCGCCCTGCACAAATCATCCCTCGGCTAAAGGAAATAGTTGCCAACCCTGATCCAGCGTTGGGTTACTTCAATGGCGAACTGCGCTTCTATTTAGGCTGGGCGCAAGAAGTCGCCGGCGACCACGCCGCCGCTCAGGAAAGTTGGCGACAGGCGCGCAGCGAATTGGAGCCATTTCTCAAAGAGCAACCGGAAAATTATCAGCTGATTGGCGATCTCGCGCTCACGAATATGGGCCTCGGTGACAAAGCCACCGCATTGGCTTTGACCGAAAGGGCGATGGCCGCGAATCCGGTCGAGAAGGACGCGCTTTCTGGTGCCCGGCCGATCGAGATCCTTGCCCGCGTCGCCGCCCAGATGGGGGAACCCGACCCCGCCATTGCCGCTTTAGAGAGACTTCTCTCGACACCATGCAGTGGCGCGCTGGCTGAAAATATATCGCTCACTCCTGCGCTGCTCCGGCTCGATCCAATGTTCGATCCGCTCCGGAATGATCCCCGCTTTGAGAAACTCGCATCAACAGCGCCGAAGTAATTCCTCGCATGGCGGCGGAAGTTAAGAAGGAGATCCAGCTCCGAGACGGGCGCGCTCCCCGGAGTTTCTTCATCCGCATTATCCGTATCATCCGCGGTCGTTTCTGAAAGATTCTTCAACTTTCTCCCGAACTTCGCCCGGCAGTTTCCGGAGAAGGATGTTGAGGAGGCGCGGGACCGATGCCATGTATCCGGCATCGGTTTTGACTTTTTGACAGTCCCATGAACTTTCCCGGCATTCCTGTTTCGGCACGGCTCCGGAAGGAACCGGACGCTTTATTGTCGATGCGGATGAAAAGCTAACCGCATCTATGGAACTCGAATCGGCGATTCAAGGAATTTCGGAACATGTCGACGGAGGTTAAAAAAGAAATCGAGCTGGAGATCGTCCATGTGTTGTTCATCGACGCGGTCGGTTATTCCAAGCTGTTGATTGATGACCAGCGGGACTTAATTGACACGCTCAACCAGATAGTGCGCGGCACGGCTGAATTCCAGAGCGCGGAAGCAGCAGGAAAACTAATCAAAATTGCCACCGGGGACGGGATGGCGCTGGCTTTTTACAATCGGCTCGAAGCGCCGGCTGAGTGTGCGTTGCAGATAAGTCGCGCGCTCAAAGAGCATCCAGAATTGCGGGTGCGCATGGGAGTGCACAGCGGTCCGGTCAGCGGCGTTATCGATGTGAACGTGCGCGCGAATGTGGCTGGGGCCGGCATTAACATGGCGCGGCGCGTGATGGAGTGCGGTGATGCCGGACATATTCTGCTCTCTCAACATATCGCCGAAGATCTGGAGCATTACGGGCGCTGGGGGCCGCATCTGCATGACCTAGGAGAGTGCGAGGTGAAGCACGGTGCGCGCGTTCATGTGTTTAATCTCTACACGGACGAGCTGGGGAACCCGGAACTGCCAGAAAAATTTGGGCAAGTCGCATCTTCTGGCTCTGCCATTAGATCAGCGACTCTTAGGTGGGCATTGATCATCGGTGCAGGGGTTCTGCTCGTCGCTGTTAGTCTGTTCATGTTCGATCGGTCTCGGGCAATCCGATTGAAATCCGCCGGCGCTCAAGCAGAGCGAGACGCTTTGTCTTTGCCAGCGCCCCAGAAAAGCATTGCCGTCTTACCGTTCGAAAACCGGAGTGAGGACAAAGCGAACGCGTACTTTGCCGAGGGCATTCAGGACGAAATCCTGACCCGCATATCCAAGATCGCCGATCTGAAGGTCATCTCGCGCACATCGACGCAGCATTACAAAAGCGCGCCGGAAAACTTGTCCGAGATCGCCAAGCAACTGAGTGTCGCCCACATCCTGGAAGGAAGCGTGCAGAAGAGCGGCGACGCCGTGCGCGTGAACGTCCAGCTGATTAAAGCGGCCAATGATTCCCATCTTTGGGCCGATAGCTTTGATCGCAAACTAACCGACATCTTTTCGGTCGAGAGCGAGGTGGCCAAAGCCATTGCCGACCAACTGCGGGCGAAACTCACCGGTCAGGAAGAGCGAGTCATTGCGGCCAAACCGACAAACAATATCGAGGCCTACGATGCTTACCTGCGCGGCCTGGCTTATACACTGAAATCTGCAAACACACCCGCCAACACCCTTGGTGCACAAAAATATCTCAAAGAAGCGGTGAGGTTGGACCCGAAGTTCGCCCTTAGTTGGGCGCTGCTATCATACGTTGATGCGCTCGGCTACCTCACAGCGGCTCTTCAACCAACGGCCGCCCTCCGTGAAGAGGCACGGCAGGCAGCGGAAACCGCGCTCACTCTTCAGCCCAATCTCGGCGAAGCCCTGATGGCCAAGGGTTATTATCACTACGCCTGTCTGAAGGATTACGACACCGCCGTGCGTTACTTTGAGCAAGCACGTCAGCTTCTGCCGAATAGCAGCCGGATTCCTGAGTCGCTGGCCTATGTCATGCGGAGGCGAGGCCAGTGGGACCGGAGCGAGTCGTATTTCAACGAAGCCGAACGGCTCGACCCGCGCAACGTTACCCCACTCACTCAGCACGCCATTTCCTATAATGCACTCCGGCGCTTTCCCGAAGCACTGCGAAAGCTTGATCAGGTTCTCAATATTACGCCGGATGACCTCGATACCCTCGCGACCAAGGCCGCTATCGCACAAGCCGAGGGCGATCTGCCGCGTGCCTCGGCGCTCCTCGCTCCGCTGCATCCGGCTGCCGACGACCCGCTGGCCTTGGAGACACAGGTTTACCAAGCGATCCTAGAGCGCCGCCCCGCACAAATCATCCTTCAGCTAAAGGAAATACTTGCCAAGCCTGATCCAGCACTGGGCTTTTGGAACGGCGAACTGCACTTTTGGTTAGGCTGGGCGCAAGAAGTCGCCGGCGACCGTGCCGCCGCCCAGGAAACTTGGCGACAGGCGCGCAGCGAACTGGAATCTTTCCTCAAAGAACAACCGGAAAATTATACCCTCATTGGAGATCTCGCGCTGAGCAATATGGGACTCGGTGACACAGCCGTTGCGTTGGCACTGTCGGAACGGGCCATGGCCGCCCTGCCGATCGAAAAGGACGCGATAAATGGTCCCATTCCGATTGAGACTCTCGCCCGGGTAGCGGCGTGCATGGGGGAGCCTGATCGCGCCATTGCCGCTTTACAGAAACTACTCTCGGGACCGGGCAACGGCGCGCTGGCTGCAACCCCGCTCACTCCTGCGTTGCTCCGGCTCGATCCAATGTTCGATCCGCTTCGGAATGATCCGCGCTTTCAGAAACTCGCTTCAACCGCGCCGACAGCGGCGAACAAATAAGGCGACGCGATGCCGTCAGGAATCTTATCCCCGAGCTGAAGCCGAAAGTTTTTCTTCTCTTGGCATGTTCTTCAGGAGTCATCTTTAGGAGTCAGCAGGCGCGGCCTGCGACCTCAGCGGATTTGCTAGCTTGGCTGCCCGATAGCTGGGCTGCCCGACCTACGCCGCCTTTTGCATCTTTCCGAGGCTTCAAGTCACGGTGACGGACCTTGATGTCTTTTTTGTTTTTCTTCTTTTTCTCTCGTGTACTAGTTTTCCTTTGTTGGGTTGATCCCCCTTTCTTTTCTCAAAGAACCGCACCGCGGGATCGAACCAGGGTGCGGCTCTTTAACTTTATTTAACGCCGGTGCCGCCTTGGACACCACCGCCCGTGGGGGTGGAGCCTTTGGTACCACCGCCGCCGGCGCTCCCTGCGCCGCCTTTGGCGTCTTTTGATGGTTTTAGGTCACGGACTTTGATCTTTTTACTTTCCTTTTTCTCTGCCATTTTATTGTTCTTTCTTCGTTGGGTTGTTTGTTGTTTGTGTTGTGTCGTTGACACCGAACAGCAATTGATGCCCGTCCGTCACGTCCTGTTTTGGAATCAGGTCATCCAGACGAATCAATTTATCTTTCCTGCGCTTGGGCCTTTGATTACCTGACTCTCCGGCGGGCGCATTTTTCTTGTTCTTCGGTACACTCACTTCGGCTTTCTATATTATCAGTATCCATGCCAAGTTTCGCAAGACTGGTCGAAATAAAAGTGCTCGCTGCATTTGTTCTTAAACGGGAGGCACTTACGCAGCGCATCTTTACCAAAATAGACAGTCGCCACTGGAACCGGATGGAATGTCTGAATTCATTCTGAGACCGCTCCCGCTTATTTTTTAGACCACCCGTGCTTTACTTTTGGGCCACCGTCTCGGAGATGGCGGGCGAGCGCCGAGCGAGAAATACCGAGCAACTTTGCCGCCCGTCGCTGCTTTTGGTTTGCTTGCTCGAAGACGAGCTGGACGTGCCTTTTAACGGCACTCTCCAGCGAGAGATCGATGGCGGCGCCGGGCTCTTTATTATTGCTGGTGAACATGGAAACCGATTTGACATTGTCGGATCTAGCTCGATCTGGTTCTAGATCGGGAGGAAAAACGACATGCTCGGGCAGAACCACCGAGCCATTGCGAAACAACGTCATGGCTCGCACCGTGTGACTCAACTCGCGAAGGTTTCCGCGCTACTCATGGCGAAGCAACTTGTCCATCGCTTCAGGATGAATCGCCGTGATGTTTTTTCCTTCTTTCAACCCAGTCGCTTTCAATTCTGCGGCAATCAGTGCTGGAAGTTCCTGTAGCCGTTCGCGCAGTGGAGGAATGAGTAGAGTCAGTCCGTTTAAGCGCTGATAAAGGTCCTCTCGAAATTTTCCCAGTCGCACTCGGTCGCGCAACGAAGAGTTTGATGAGCAGATGATTCGCGCGTTGGAGGTGAGCATTCGTTCAGAGCCGAGCCGCTCAAATTCGCCGTACTCGAGGACGCGCAAGATTTTTACCTCGGCAAGCGGACTCATTTCCGAGATCTCATCCAGAAAAAGCGTGCCACTATCGGCCAACTCGAATTTGCCTTTAACGCTTTGTTGCGCGCCGGTAAAAGCGCCGCGCTCATGGCCAAACAGTTGGCTCTCAAGCAACGTGTCGCTGATCGCCGAGGCGTTGAAATGCGATGAACGGGCGTCCTGCTCGCGCCGACGAATTGTGGATCGCATGAGCGAGCAAAGTTTTTCCCGTGCCGGTCTCGCCGAGAAGCACGATTGGCACTTCTGACTTTGCGGCAAGCGCCGCCAGCTGCAAACACCGTGCCATGGCGTCATTGCTTGTGGTCAGGTCTTCGATTCTGAGTCTGAAGAGCGGATCTCGCATGGCGAATTATTGTTTCATACTTTCACGCAACTGCCGAATCGGTTCGAACGCATATTCAATCAGCGTCCGCCTGCCGACGATGATGTGCGCTTCTCCTCGCATTCCGACGCGCAGAGGCAAAATTTGTCCCGCACGTGGAGAGATCACAGAACGGTCAAGTGAGGCCAGCGCTATGAAATGCGAACCATCGCTGGAAGTGACCGCTGACGGGCTGATCCAGTCAAGCTTTCCGGTCACCGCGCCATAACGCTGATATGGAAAAGCTTCGAAAAAGTAGCGCACATGCTGAGCAACGGCGAGCTTCGGGAGACCGGTTTCGTTCAAGGTCATCCGGGCGCGTGGTTTCGCCTCCTTCCGAGCGAGCTGGCAAAGCACCTGACCCTGCTGCACTACGCTGCCCACAGTCCGTTGGTCCATGGAAATGATCACGCCCTCATATGGACTGCGAACTGTCAGTAAGTTTTGGTGGGTATTTTCCAGGTCGGTTTTTAAAGCGCCGATGCGCATCTTTAACTTTTCAATGTCGGACTGCTGTTCGCCCCGTTGGCGCGCGTGCTCCGTTTCCATTCGCTCGCGGTCGAGATTTACCTGCTGCACGGTCCTCTGGGCGACACTCAAATCTTTTTCGGAGCCGGCTAAATCGAGTTTCAACTTTACAAGATCGATTTCCGATTCACCGCCCTGCTTGGCTAATTTCTCCATGCGCGAGACGAGGTCGCGGCTCGTAGCCGCGTGATTCTCGCGGAATTTTACTTCGCTTTTTGCCTGCTCGATTTCGGCCTTCTTGATCTCAAGTTGCGCAACGTAAGCAGTCTCATATTGAGTGAGACTTTCTTCCTTGCTGCGTAAATCCTCGGTGAGAGTCCGAAACTGGGTATCCCAGCCGCGGATCTCGTCAGAGCGCAAAACAAACAACTCCTCGCCGGCGTTTACAGGTTGGCCCTCGTCGACGGTAACGCGACTAATTAGTGCCTGACGGGGCGATTGGATTGGATCGGCGCCCGTCGCGGGAACCAACACGAATGGACAGCGCACCGTTTCCGGCAGTCGCATCACAATGGCGATGAGTAGCGCAACCAGAAACGCCGCCATCAATAGCCACGCTGTCGACCGGATGATCCAAGGTGGCGGCTCCTGCGGCGACATTTCGGATTCTGCATCAATGGAGCCGCGTTGAGTTAATTGGGAAATCATTGCCGAATCAATTCAGATTCCTAGCTGCTGGCTCGAGAGGTAATAATAAAGACCGCGTTGCGCCATCAGCTCATCATGCGAGCCGACCTCGGCGACACTCCCCTGTTCGAGCACCACAATCGAATGCGCTTCGCGAATCGTGCTTAGTCGATGGGCGATCACGATGGTTGTGCGGCCAGCCATTAGCCGCCCAAGATTATCCTGGATCGCGCGTTCCGATTCTGTATCGAGCGCGCTCGTTGCCTCATCAAAGATCAAGACCGGAGGATTGTTGTAGATTGCCCGCGCGATGGCGATGCGTTGCTTCTGACCACCGGAGAGAGAAAGACCCGATTCGCCAATCTTTGTCTCGTAGCCAAGCGGGAGGCGCATGATGAAATCGTGCGCGGCGGCGGCTTGAGCGGCGGCAAGGATGCGATCGAGATCCGGCTCTGGATCGCCAAACGAGATATTGCGCGCGATCGTTTCGTTAAACATGTGATTTTCCTGAAGCACCGTTCCGATGTGCCGGCGCACATCGCGATAATTGAGCGTCTTTAGATCGACATTATCGAAAAAGATCGTCCCTTCCGTGGGTTCCAGCAGGCCGGCAATTAACTTGACCAGCGTAGTTTTGCCACAGCCGCTGCGGCCCACGAATGCGACCATGCGTCCCGGCGCGAGATTCAGCGTAATATTTTTCAAAATATCAGGTGCTTCGGGTCCGCCGTATTTGAAACTGACTCCGCGCAGCTCGATATGCCCTTCCAAGCTATGCACCGGGATGAGACGGGAACGGTCATGGCCTTGCTCCGGCTCTTGCTCAAAAATGTCGTTTAGGCGATTCAGGAGGACGGCGGCGAATTGCAGGCTGTCCCAAACTCCGAGCGCGCGCAAAATTCCTGCGTACGCCATTGCCGTCAGCGAGCTAAATGCGACAAATCCACCGACGCTCAAGTGCCCGTGAATCACTTGTGTCGCGCCCACCCACAAGAAAATCGCGGTGGAGAGAAGACCTATGCTCTGCAGGACACTGTCATACGACATCGTGATGAAGCTGGCCTTGAATAGCTTTTGCGAAACGGAGAGAAATTCGTTAAGCATAGCGTCACGAAATGCGCTCTCGGCGGACGCCGCCTTCACTGCCTCGATGCCCTTGATCGCATCGATTTGGTGCGAACTGTATTTACCCTGGCTTTCTTCCGTGCCCTGATACAAGGGGCGAAGCACTTTCACCGAAAAAATCATTAACCCGACATAGAGCGGTGTCGTTGCCAGGAAGGCAAGCATGAGGAGCGGACTGTACATCCCCATTAAAATAAGAGCGCCGAAGAGAAAGATTAGCGCCAGCAATGCGCCAATTCCCTGTTGGACTGCAAATTGTCGAACTTGCCTCGCCCCATCAAGCCGGCGTTGAATGTCGCCTGTCCGACGACTTGTGAAATAAGTCATCGGCAACGAGAGAAGTTTCCGGCTCAAGAAATCAAGCACCGCGGTGTCGAGCCGCACGGCGGCAAAGGCGAGCAAATATTCTTGCGCGAGGGTGGCGAGTTGCACGAAGACGAGCGCGGCGAGCATGCCGAGCAGAATCGTCGTCAGCAGACCGATATCATTTTCGACAATGACCTTGTCCACCACCATCTGCGTGAACACCGGAAAGAGCAGTTGAAGGAAACTTACGGCGACGGCCAGGCCCAGGACTTGAAGCAAGACGACCTTAAAGCGCGCGAGGAATGGAAAGACCCACGCCAGCGTTGGCTTGCTTTCCGGAGCTTGCTCGAATGCTGGCGTGTAATCGAACAGCGCCGCGTAACCCGTCCACTTTGCTTCAAATTCGCGACGCGGAACTTTCCGCAGGCCAAGCGCCGGATCGGCCACGCGCACAAACTGCTCATCAACATCATGGAGAACGATCCAGTGATTGCCTTCCCAATGTACTATGGCTGGCAGCGGCATCATTGGGAGATTGCGGAACGAGACTTTCAATGCGCGCGCCGCCAATCCGAGTTCGGTTGCAGCGCGAGAAAGCGCCTTCAGGCTCGTGCCGTCCGTTGCCGTGTGGCAGAGCTGCCGAATGCGCGCCAAACTTACCTTCCGACCGAAATGCCGGCAAATCATCCCGAGACTCGCCGCGCCACAATCCATCTCGTCGATTTGCATGATGTGATCGATCTTGCGGATGCGTTTGCCGCGTTTGCGGAATAAGCCCCGCTCGTCGGCGAACGGCTCTTCTTTCTCTTCGCCCTCAGCAGGCGGTTGTTGACCGTCCAACTCCACCTTGTCGTGAACCTGTGTCTCCGCAGGCAGCAGTTCGGTTGTGAAATCTAACGGAATGCGTGCTTCCGTTTTTGCCTGGTAAAGCGCGAGCCGCTCGCTCAGCAACTTGCTAAACTCAGGGAATCGGCGGCGTAAGTCCTTCACTGACTTCGCATCGAGCGCGAGCAATTGGCAATCGGTGGATGCTTCCACCGACGCCGCGCGCGGTGAGCCGTTCAAGATCGACAGTTCACCAAAAAAATCCCCCGCGCGATAGAACGCAAGATTGCGCTCGCGTCCGTCGACTCCGGCAAAGGCGCGCGCCCTTCCTTTTTCAATCACATAGAGTGGTCCGGCGTCGTCTCCTTCACGGATGATGAGACTGCCTTTTTCGAATGCGATTCGCCTCAGTTTGTCGATCATGCTGCGCAACACAGGCGTTGGAAGTCGGCCGAAATTGCTGAACTGATAAAGGAAGCTTTGCAGGGCCCGACTACGTCCGGTCGTCTCGACATACTGCTTCAACTCAGGCACGCGATGGACGAGCCGCAGAAAGTCGTCGCGATCGATCCGTAGAAGATCTACCGCCGTGCTACAGCGCACGGTCGCGTTTCGCGTTCCACCCTCAGACAACGCGGCTTCTCCGAACGAGTCGCCTGGTTTCAACACCCCCAATGGGATTTCCTCACCATTTGGTTTGATCTTCAGCGCGCGCGCGCGTCCTCTAGTTAAAACGTAAAATGAATCGGCCTGATCGTCCTGTTTTACGATTACGTCACCAAAATCGTAGTGTTCTTCCTGCAACAGCGGCTCAATCGCGCCAAAATGATCGTCAGAAAGAAACCGGAACACCGATGAACGCCGCAGAATTTCGCTATCTTGAGTTTTCATTCCGCTGAAATGGAAACACCAAGTCGCCATTGTACGTACTTGCTGGCGAGCTCGGAGAAATGCCGATCAAGGAGCCGCTGCTCGATTCGCAATCTAACACTCGGATCCTCCGGTTGCGGCTCGATCTTTTTGACAATACGACACAGTTCGAATCCGTCGCCGCGCACGACCGGTTCCAGCACATCTCCCGCTGATACGCTTAGAAATCTTTGCTGGGCATCGACGGGAATTTCTTCCATGAGAAAATCCGCACGGCGATATGGGTAGCGCCCTTCCATGGCAACTTCCTCCATTGACATGCCGTCTTCACGCACACAAAACAGCGCTTCTTTGGCGGCATCGCGCGATTCCAGCTCGATTACTTCAGTTTCGAATCGCGTCAGAGGCAATCGTAGCATCACCAATTCGCGTTGACGCGCTTGCGGGACAAGCACGGTGTCACACCGCTGGCGATATGCTGCTTCCATCACCACCATTTCATTGAACCACTGCGAATCGCGTCCAAGTCGCTTCAGCCAATTGGAAAGTTGCGCCGATTCAACCTCGTTGCGATCGAAAAACTTTCGTTCTTCGCCCGCGATCGCATCCGGATCGGAATCTTTCGCGGCGCAACGAGCAGCCAGACGCCATATCAACTCAGTCGTCATCCGGTCCAATTCTCCGGATAGAATCAATTCCGTCACGAATAACTGGCGTAGTTCCGACGACGCGGAAGTGTATTCAACTTCCTCCGGAACAATCTTTTCATTGAGCGTGCTGGCACAATATTGCCGGGTAAAGTAGTCGCTGAAATCATCAAGTGTGAGCCGTCGTGTCACCAGCCATGCTTCCGTCTCCTCCGCAGTGATCAGATCGTGTTCATAACGAAAAGCTTCTGCTGCCGTGGCAATGGCGGAGTCGTCCAAGTCCAGATCCAGTTCGTCGGCGCGTTTTTTGGCTTCCATGCAGCGGAGAAATTGCTTCCATTTTGAATCCAACTCGCCCCTGAAAAGCGCAGCGTCGACCGCGCCGCGCGCCATGTATTCGTGAGCCCCGCACGCACACACGATCAGGTTGTCGTATGAAACTGACTTTGTACTGGGCATGGAACTGAGGTTTCTACATCTTTTCGGGAAGAAAGTCGAGCCTGTCGTTAATCGGGTCAGGAACGACGCCGAAAATACTGAAAAATGGTATAGTGAACACTGATTGACGAAAGGTGCGATCGCACGGTTCAGTTTGGAGTATGCCAGCCGCTTCGCTTCGGGCTTTGCTCGCGCATTCTATTGATTACGCGGGAATGTTCCCTCCTTGTAGTCTCGATCTCGAACCGGGCGCCGAGCAATCAAGCGCAATATGTCCGTTCAGCCGACGCGTGGCGCGCTTCGAGAAACTCGTCGCAGCCGCTTCCATAAGACGCCGCAGTCAAATACTAGGAGTCTTAACAGCGAATCCGCCTAGGTCGAGACTACGGCGCGATAGGTAACGCGGACAAAATGGGTGGAGGTGGATCAAGCTGTCGTCGCTCGATGCTAACAACAGCCCCGAAAGCTTTCGGGGCTAACCTTAACATCGCCCGGCGGAGCGGCCGATTCACCTTCCGTTGTAACGATGTAGCGTTTTAACAAATCACGTTTCGCTTCACTTCATGAAACGAAGATACTCCCTATCCCACGCCGCCGGGATACTTTCCTGTGGCGAATACGGACCGGGTTGATACGCGCGTGACTCGATTCCTTGCTGGCTCAACTCGCACACGTGCCAGTCCTGCTTGTTAGTCATGTCCCAGAATTCGATTGCGTCACTTGGTTTGAAATCTTTTCGCTCGAACGCTTCTGGATGAAAAAACCAATCACAATGGATTAAAGTCCGTTCCGGCGACAGCGGGCGAAGCTGATGCACCATCACATAATCCGGATGCATGCTCAGCAGCATGTTAGGGAAAATGGAGTAGTAGAAAACGCGGTGAAAATCCTCGGCATTGACGTCGCCCACCGGCAACGCGCAGGCATTGCCGGTCATGGTGAGGCTGTTGCCTTTCGTGATTCGCATGAAACCACCGAGGAACGGCCCTTCGGCGAGATCGTTCTCCGCTGAATCATACGGCGATAATTTCGAGAGGGCCGGATGCACTCCCGGACAATGATAGCACTCCGAATAATTTTCGAAGATCAGCTTCCAATTGGCTTGCACATCGTAATCGATCCGTTTCGCCGAGCGCAGCGTCGGCAGATTCCAGTGAGAAAATTTTCTGGTCAAGGGGCAAACCATTCTTCCAGGGGAGTAGGGGATTCCGCCAGGTTGACGAAGATGAATCCTTCCCATAATCCAAGGTTCGCCGCGTGCAGTGAATAATCCGCCTTATCAAAACCCGGAACTTCATTCATATGCGGCGCGCCGATCAATCGCCCATCAAGTCCGTACGTCCACGCATGGTACGGACATTGAATCGCCGACACATGTCCACATGCGTCTTCCCTGAGTCGCGTCCCGCGATGACGACAAACATTGTAAAACCCGCGAACGGTGCCGCGCTGATCGCGAATAATGATCAAACTTTCGCCAGCCACCTGCGCAGTGAAATAATCCCCGCCCTTACCGATCTGACTCTGATGCCCGACTAACATCCAGCATCTGGAAAAGATTTTCTCCTGCTCCTCCGCAAAAATCTCCGGTGAAACAAAATACTTTTGCTCGAGCGTCTTCGCTCCAGCCGCGAAAGTCTCGGTAGTTCTGCGAAATGCGGGGACCACTTGGGTCTGAGTCACGGACATTTTAGAAACTCAGCGTCGACTGGCTGCAGGTCAACGGGCGATGCACGCGGCCGACCGTTACAATGAATCGGCTTTATTGATAATGTAGGGCGGTCATTGGATCGACCTTCGTCGCCGCAGTGCCGGGACGTAACTTGCTAGCAAGGCTACGCTCATTGAGATCCCATACTTAACGCCCTGAGTAGCGCAATCGATTTATAAGACTTCCTCAGCTGGCAATCGAGGCATTGGGAATGCCGCCAGATGGAACTTTCTTAACCTCCAGATCTATTTCCTCCGAAGTTAGCGTAGCCGCGAGGTTCGCCGCTCCAATCGACACGCCAAAGTTCTTCTGCGACCATTCCTGCGGATGCGCTGGGTGGTATTTCTTCGCGCGGTGAACGTCGGTGGGACAAATCGATGCCAACCGGCGCTCATCGCGAAGCAGTTAGCCAAGTTTGATATCGTCAACATAGGCGCGGTCGGCACGTTTGTTGTCCGTGAAGACGTGAGCGAGTCGGCTCTGCGGGCGGCGATCGCTCGGAAGTTGCCATTCAAATGCGAGATCATGATTTGTCCCGCGCGCGACATCATTAAACTCGCATCAAAGGATCCATTCTCACGACAACCCTCGGGCCCGAATGTAGTCCGGTTTGTCAGCGTGTTAGCCAAACGACCGGGCATTCGTTCCGACTTACATCAAACATCGAACATCAAACCTCAAACATCCCAACTGCCTCCTCTTCCTCTCAGTCTGCCCTCGGACGATGACTGGCTGCTGAAGATTATTGCGATCCAAGGCCGATTCGTCCTGGGTCTGTATCGTCGGCAGATGAAGGCGATCAGCTACCTCGGCAAGATCGAGAAGCGCCTGGGTGTGCCGGTCACGACGCGCAACTGGAACACGATCGAGAAAGTCGCAAAAATTCTTCTTACCGCGTCATCGGCTCGCGCACGACTCCCGTCTTTCTTGTCGATGTAACGCTTGAGCTTGTGAGCGTCGCTTACGCCTTGGGCGGCCACTCCACACCGAGCAATTCTTTTGGCAACTGCTTCGGGTCAACCGGATAAATGAGCGACATGTCGGGCTTGGTCTTTGCACCGGGCAGAAATTCCGCCTCCTCCGGCGCCGCCACGATGAGCCAGAGCACCTCGGCGTCGGTATCGTTGAACACCTGGCGCAACTGGTCCGGCCCGACCAATACCCCGCCGTATTTCGGCACGGTCAACGTCTCGCCGCCCACCCGGATGCGGCCCACGCCTTCCAGCACGAAATAAAATTCCTCCGCGCGGATATGTTTGTGCAACGTGTTCGCGCTTTTGGGCGGCAATCGCCAGAGCCGCGCGCCGAGATTCTCGCTTCCGGTGCGCTCCAGATAATCCGCGTTCGGGATTTGCATCAGGTTGGACGGCCGCCAGGAGAGGTCTTCCGGCTTGATGAGATAATAACCTTGAACGGCTTTCATGGATTTGCTGGCGGAACGTTTGCCTTTGCGCCTCAACGTCTCAACCCCTCAAGCGCCCCTCGACTTCCCGTGCGCGGTATTTCAGCATTTGACTCTCAACTCTCAACTCTCAACCATCAACCTTGCGAGATGAAATTGCTTTGCCGATCTGCTGCGGCAGTTTGTACAGCACACAAGGAAAGGCGAGGCATCATCCAAAGACCCGACAAAAAATGAAAATGAACCGCTTGTCACTGCAGGCCCTTTTCGCCTTCATCTGTTTAGTTACCCCGCTATTGTCACAGACCTTCGCTCAGTCGACTGCGGCCCCGTCAAGAAAGCCGGACGCCGTCCGCGACGGGCAGCACGATTTTGATTTCGAGATCGGAAAATGGCACACGCACCTTTGGCGTCTCGAGCATCCGCTGAGTCATTCCAATTCCTGGGTGGAATACTGGGGAACGACCGAAGTCAGGAAAGTATGGAACGGGCGGGCGAACCTCGTGGAGCTCGACGTGAAAGGCGCGGCTGGACACATCGAGGCCTTGAGTCTGCGGCTCTACAATCCGCAATCGCACCAATGGGGTCTCAACTTTGCCAGCAGCGCGGCCGGCAGCGTGAGTCCGCCTACCATCGGCGCGTTCAAGGATGGTCGCGGCGAATTTTATGACCAGGAAACCTTTAACGGACGGGCGATCCTGGTCCGCTTTGTCATTTCCGACATCAAACCGGATTCCTGTCGTTTCGAACAAGCTTTCTCCGAAGACGGCGGCAAGACCTGGGAAGTGAACTGGATCGCGATCGACACGCGAATAGGCAGCGACCCGCATTTTCCGGCAAAGACCCCGTAGGGACGTCCTCCATGCCGGCGTTGCGGTCCCGTCGCTTTTAGGCGCGACTAGTTGAGGGCTGAAAAGCTGGTCGGGTCCATGAAATACCGGTCGATATGGTCCACCAGTGGCCCGTGCGCCTCCGATTCGGCCTTCACCTTCTGCCATTCCGGATCGGCTTGGAAAGCGGCCCAATTCTTCTCCCCCTCTTGACGGCCGGGGTGCTCCAGAATGTAGATAAACAGGTTCTGAGAACTCGGCGCATCTTCGGACGACCAATAACCGATACTCTTCATGTTGTGCCGCTTGAAGATCGAGTCGGTGTGATTACCAAAGCGAGCTTTGAGAGCATCCATTTTGCCCTCGTTGACGTGATAAAGGCGCAATTCGTAAACGTGGTGTGGAGAGTTGGATCGACCGAGCGTGTTGAAGCCGAGCATCACCGCGGCGCCGCAAAGAAAAGATAGAACATAGGATGCTTTCATATCGCCTAAGATACTGCGGCGATTCATCGGCGTCGAAGGCAGGCAACCGGTGCCTTCGCATCGGGCACCGTGAACTTCGTGATCTCTGTGGTGAAGGAAAACCGCCAGTCCGATTCGGACTCAGCGACCGGTCATTTGCTCCAGCTTTTCGGGATATCGAGCGCCTTGGACCGTGATCGTTGATGCGGCCTCATCGATCTCGCGGAGGTCGTCGGCCGTAAGTTCGATTGCAGCTGCTCCAATGTTTTCTTCCAAGCGATGCAGCTTCGTCGTGCCGGGAATTGGAACAATCCATGGCTTCTGGGCGAGCAGCCAGGCGAGCGCGATCTGAGCAGGTGTCGCCTTCTTCCGTTCTGCGATCTTGCCAAGCACTTCGATCAGGGCCTGATTCGCCTTGAGCGCGTCCGGCGTGAAGCGAGGGAGGGTGTTGCGGAAGTCCGAATTGTCGAACGTGGTATTTTCGTCGATCTTTCCCGTAAGGAAGCCCCTACCCAGAGGACTGAATGGAACGAATCCGATTCCAAGTTCTTCGAGTGTCGGTAACACTTCCTCTTCAGGCTGTCTCCACCACAGCGAATATTCGCTTTGAAGTGCCGTCACGGGCTGGACTGCGTGTGCGCGACGGATCGTTTGCACTCCTGCTTCAGAAAGGCCGAAGTGCTTCACCTTGCCTGCTCGAATCAATTCTTTCATTGCGCCGGCGACATCTTCGATGGGCACGTCCGGGTCAACTCGGTGTTGATAGAACA
>WNGO01001603.1_pt1 | contig 22774 bp, 22 predicted proteins | sample 5400511 | NCBI WGS metagenome assembly WNGO01 (sample SAMN13153380, study PRJNA577476) | soil metagenome | isolation source: 20 cm soil or saprolite under Garry oak tree replicate 2 | place: USA:California | collected 2016-06-15 | reverse complement strand
GCACCATGTAGAACGCGCCGCTGACGGTCGCGATGCCGGGCGCGGTGCCCACGCCCCACAGCGCCGCCCGGATGGTGTCGCCGCTCGGAAACGTGGCGCCACCGACCATCACGTCGGCGAGCCCCGCGCCGACCAGGCAGGCCCCGTAGGTGAGCGGGTGATCGAGCGCGGCGCGCGCGGCGGCGTCGTCGGGGAACCGATCGGGGCGGCGGGCGCGGAGATGATGAACGAGAGACGGGAGGCGGGAGGCGGGAGGCGGCCGCCCCAACACCTCGACCACCCCGAGGCCTTCCCGCTCCAGCCTGCGGGCCGCTTCCTGCACCCGCGGGTCGTCCCCCTCGGGGAGCACGATGCGCTTCCCGGCGCGCCGCGCCCGCTCGTACGCGGCGTCGCGGAAGGTCACCGGCCGAACTTCTGCTCCAGGGCCTGCCGGACGGAAGGGTGGACGAGCGCCGACACGTTGCCGCCGAACCGGGCCACCTCACGGACCAGGCTCGACGAGAGGTACGTGAGATCGAACGCGGGCACCAAGAACACCGTCTCGATCCCGGGAGCCAGGTTGCGGTTCATCAGGGCCATCTGGAACTCGTACTCGAAGTCGCTCACCGCGCGCAGCCCGCGCACGATCACCGCCGCGCCCGCCGCGCGGGCGAAGTCGGCGAGCAATCCTTCGAACGAGCGCACCTCGACCCTGGGATCGGTCACCGCCTGCTGGATGAGCGTCACGCGCTCGGCGAGGGTAAAGAGCGGCTGCTTCGCGGTGTTGACGGCCACGGCGACGACCACCCGGTCCGCAAACGTGAGCGCGCGCCGGATCAAGTCTTCGTGGCCGCGCGTGATCGGGTCGAACGACCCGGGATAGACTGCGACGCGGGGGCCGGTCATGGCGCGTAGATGAACGTGACGGCCGTGTCCCCGTAGCGGCGCGTGTCGTCGCCCGGGATCGGCCGGTCCGCCGGGTGCTCGATCGAGAAGATGCTGGCGAACGCGGTGAGGCGGAACATGGCGACGAGACGCGCCGCCTGGTCGCCCGCGTAGGGCGGGTCGGCGAACGCCACGTCGTACTGCCCCGGGTGCAGCCGCTCGGCGAAGTGCAGCGCGTCGAGCCGGTGCACCACGGCGCGATCGTCCACGTGCAGCGTCTGGATGTTCGCCTTGAGGGTCGAGAGCGCCAGGCGGTTCAACTCGACGAACTCCGCGGTCGTGGCGCCGCGCGACAACGACTCGAGGCCGAGGGCGCCTGAGCCCGCGAACAGGTCGAGCACGCGGGCGCCCGGGATGGAGCGTTGCAGGATGCTGAACCACGCCTCGCGCACCCGATCGGCGGTGGGGCGCACGGAATCACCCCCCGGCGTCTTGAGCCGGCGGCCTTTGAATTCGCCGGCGATAATGCGGATGAACCCCACCCTTCCCCCTTCCCAACGCGGAACGCGGAAGGCGGAACGCGGAACAGAAGTGCGGGCGCCTGTTCCGCGTTCCGCGTTCCGACTTCCGCGTTCATTGGCTCGGCGCCAAAGACGCGACCCGTGCCTGCAGCGTCGTCCTCCCCTGCCACTCGTCCCGCTCCAGCCGGAACGCCACGTCGAGCGGCTGCGCCAGCCAGGCATCGGGCACGACGTCCGCCCATTGAAACCCGATCGCCGGCAGCGCGCCGGAGCCGTCGTCGAGCGTGAAGCGCAGGTGGTTGGTCCCGACCCGCCGGGCGCCGACCGCGCGGGCGCCGCGCACCCCGAACACCGGCGCCGGATTCCCGGGCCCGCACGGCTCCAGGTAACGCATCAGCTTCTCGAGCTCGGGACTCACCAGCCCGAGCGGCAGCTCTAGATCGACGCGCTGGGCGGGCGCCAGGTCGTCGGGGCCCAGAAGCTGGCCCGCCACCTCGAGAAACGCAACACGGAACGCCTCGTAACGGTCGCGCCGGATCGTGAGCCCCGCTGCCATGGTGTGGCCGCCGTACTTCTCGAGGTGGTGTCCCACCCGGTGCAGCGCGGCGTGGAGGTCGAAGCCGACGATGCTGCGCCCCGAGCCACGGCCGCTGTCTCCACCCTCGTCCCACCCGATCAGGAAGGTAGGGCGTCCGTAGCGCTCCACGAGGCGCGACGCCACGATGCCGATGACCCCCGGATGCCAGCCGTCCGCCGCGAGCACGAGCGCGCGGTCGTCGGGCGCGAGCGTCGCTTCCGCGAGCTCGAGCGCCTCGTCCAGGATCCGCTGGTCCAGCTCCTGGCGCCGCGCGTTCAAGGTCTCGAGCTCCCGGGCGATCGCCGTCGCCGGGGACGGCTCGTCCGACAGGAGCAGGCGCAGGCCGTCGGCCGGCTCGCCGATGCGGCCGGCGGCGTTCAAGCGGGGGGCGAGGATGAAGCCGACGTGCCCCGCCTTGATCGGGCGGCCCGCGAGCCCCGCGACTTCCACCAGGGCCCGGAGCCCCGTCCAGCGTGAGTCGGCGAGCATCTTCAAGCCGTGCCGCACCAGAATGCGGTTCTCCCCGACCAACGGGACCACGTCCGCCACGGTCGCCAGGGCCACATAGTCGAGGAAGTGGAGCGGCAGGTTGGACGATTGGCCCAGCGCCGGCATCAGGGCCTGGGCGAGCTTGAACGCGACGCCGGCGCCGCACAGGTCCTTGTCCTCCGAGGGACAATCCCGGCGGCGGGGGTCGAGCACCGCGGAGGCGGGAGGCAGCTCGTCGCCCGGGAGGTGATGGTCCGTGACGAGCACCGCAATGCCGGCGGCCCGGGCGGCGCGGACCGCCTCGATGGCCGTGATACCGCAATCGCAGGTGATGATGAGCCCGGCGCCCACCCGCTGCGCCTCGGCAAGCCCCGCGGGCCCGAAGTCATAGCCGTCGCGCAGGCGATGCGGCACGAAGGCGTGCGCCGTTCCCCCCACGCTGCGCAGCACGCGAGTGAGCAGCGCCGCGGCGCACTGGCCATCCACGTCGTAGTCGCCGTGGACCAGGATCGGGGTCCGGGCGCGCACCGCGCGCGTCACCAGCTCGACGGCGAGCGGCATGTCGACCCAGTCGAGGGGATCGGAGAGGCGCTCGAGCTCGGGCCGGAGGAAGGCTTTGGCGAGGTCGGGGGCGGCGAGCCCGCGTTGCACCAGGATGGCGGCGAGCGGCTCGGGGATGTGCAGCTGACCGGCGAGCGCGTGGGTCAAACCGGGGTCGGGCCGCTCGGTGATCGCCCAGCGGGCCGGGATCATTCCTTCGCGTACAGCAGCACGCCGCAGGCCTCGCAGGCCTCAATGGAAACGCCGCGCTGGATGAGGGTACGGCGCTGGGTCGGGACCGCCGTAAAGCAATGCCCGCAGGCATCGACATGCAGGGGGTAGACGGCAAGCGGCGCCTTGCCGCGGCGGATGCGCTCGTAGCGGGCCAGCATCCCGGGGGTGACGCGGGTGGCCGCCTGCTCCCGCTCGGCGACGGCGCGCTCGCGCTCGCCCGCGATCTGCTCGCGTCGTCCCGCGAGCGCCTCACGCTCCGCCGCCTGCTGCGCCCGCACGTGCGCGAGCGCCTGTTCCGCCTCCGCGGCCCGTCGCTCGGCTTCCCCCACGGCGTCGCCCGAGCGCATGAACTCCGCCTCTTCTTTGGCCAGGACCGAGCGTGCGAGATCGAGCTCGGCCATGAGCGTGGACGCCTCTTTGGCTCCCCGCACCCACTCGAGCCGTTGCCGTCGCTGCTCCTGCATGTTGCGGTAGCTGGCGATCTTGCCTTCGAGCTCGTCGCGGCGGTCGAGCGCGGCCTGAATCGCGGCCCGCGCCGCGCCGAGCGCCCGCTCTGCCGCCGCCTGCGACTCGTCGAGCGCCCGCGTCGCGGGCTCGAGCGCCGCCAGGGCATCGTCCGTCTGGTTTACCGCCTGGTCCTTCTCCTGCAGCGCCAGCAGCGCCTCAAGTTCCGGGTGCACCTCGCCTCCTCATCGCGATCTTGTAACGCGGATATCGTTTGCGGAGCTCGTCGAACACGCGCCGCTTCTCCGCGATCAGCGACGCCTGCCCTTCGGGGGTCTCGAAGGGCAAGCGCTGGTCGATCTGCTCGAGCTGTCGCTCCAGCCGGCGGGCCTCGATGAAGTTCACGGCCCGCTCGTACAAGGCGTTGGGGTCGCGGTCGCCCAGCCCTTCGGCCCGGAGCTCCTCGTAGGCGCGCGCCGAGGTCTCGCTGAGGGAGAGCACGGCGTCGTCGGCGATCGCCTCGAACGCCTCCCGGTACGGCATGAACTCGAACTCCTCGGCATCCACGGCCTGGATCACCTTACTCTTCCAGGGCTCGCCCTCGAGCAGCAGGAGCAGGAGCGTCTTCTCGGCGCTGGCGGGAAGTTCGGGAGGCGGGAGGCGGGAGGCGGGAGGTGCCGCCGCCGGTCCCGTCTCCCGTCCCCCGCCTCCCCTGCTTGCGACTTCACGCTCCAATACGTCCTTTCGCACTCCCGCCGCCTCCGCCGCCCGCGACATGTACAGCTCCTGTGTGATCGGATCGGCCGCCGCGCGGATCGTGGGGAGCAATCGATCGAGCGCGCGCCTGCGGCCGGGCAAGGTGCCGAGAAAGCCTTTGCGCTCGAGGATCTGGAGCTTTCGCTCGAACACGTCCACGGCGTCCTTGAGGATCGCTTCGAGACCGGCGGCGCCGCGGCGCTGCACCAGCGTATCGGGGTCCTCGCCCGGCGGCAGCGTGGCGACGCTCACGCGCAGCCGCTCGCGCAACAGCTCGTCCGCCGCGCGGAAGGTGGCCCGGAGCCCGGCCTCGTCGGAGTCATACAGCAGGATCACGTGGGAGGCATGACGGCGGACGAGCTGCGCCTGGTCGGAGGTGAGGCCGGTGCCGAGCGGTGCCACGACCTCTTCGATTCCCGCGAGCGAGAGCCGCAGCACGTCGAAATAGCCTTCGACCAGAATGGCGCGCTCGGCCTTGCGCATGGCGTGCTTGGCCGCATGCAGGTTGTACAGCAGCCGCCCCTTGTGGAAGATGGGGGTCTCGGACGAGTTGAGATACTTGGGCTCTCCCGCGCCGAGCAACCGGCCGCCGAATCCCACGACGCGGGCGCGGGGGTCGTGGATCGGGAACAGCAGCCGGCTGCGGAACGACGGCGCCAGCGTGCCGTCCTCTCGTTTAATCAAAAGGCCCGCCTCGAGCAACACCTCGTCACGCAGCCCCAAGCTTTTCATCGCGTCGAGGAATGCCCTGCCGGTGGGCGCATACCCCAGGCCCAGCGGCAGCACGCTTTCCAGGTCGAGCCCGCGCGACCCGAGATACTGCCGCGCCACGTCCCCCTCCGGGCCCTCGCGCAACTGCCGAGCGAACCAGTCGGCCGCCGCCGCGACGGCGTTGTAGAGGGGCTCGTGGGGATCCGGCCCGGACGGCCCCCGCTCGGGAATCGTGATCCCCACGCGGCGGGCCACCTCGCGCACGGCGGTCGGATAGTCCATCCCGAGGCGCTTCATGAAGAACGTGAAGACGTCGCCCGCCTCGTGACATACGAAGCAGTAGAACATCCCTTTCTTCGGAATGACCGCGAAGTTGCGGTGGGTGCCGCCGTGAAACGGGCACGACCCGCGATAGTCGGACCCGCTGCGCTTGAGCTCGACGTGCTCCCCGATGATGCCGACCAGATCCGCGGCCTCGCGGACCTGGTCGATGACGTCGTCGGGGATCAAGCTCACGCGGTGAACTCCACGATCGTCACGCCATGGCCGCCCTGGTTCGCGGGCGCGAAACCGAAGCGCTTCACGCGGGGGTCGGCGGAGAGAAGCTCGTGCACCAGCTTGCGCACCGCTCCCGTGCCTTTGCCGTGGATGACCCGCAGGTACGGCAGATCCGCTGCGACGGCGTCGTCCAAGGCCCTGACCAGCATGGGCTCGGCCTCGTCCAGCCGTAGCCCGCGGAGCGAGATCTCCGATGCGGCAGTCGCCGTCGGGCGCTCCGCTCCGCGTGCCGGTCCGGCCGGCCTCGGCACCCGTCGCGGAGCGTCCGACGGCTCCTGCTTCAAGCGCCGCAGCTCCTCCAGCGACAGCCACGTTTCCCGTTTCACGTTTCCCTTTTCTGGGAGTTCCGTCTCTTCGATCGCCGTTTCCAGGAGCCGCCTCGCCTCCCGCGCCGTGGCTTCGTCCACCGCCGCCCGCGCGCGGCCGAGCGCCTCCTCGACCTTGCGGCGGGCCTCGAGCAGGTAGGCCCGCGTCTGCTCGCGCGCCTCGCGCTCGAGCGCCTGCGCCCGCGTCGTGACCTCGCGCTCGCGCCGGGCGAGGTCCTCCGCCCGCGCGTCCACCCGGGCCGCGTCCTCACGCAGCGCCGTGTCCCGCTCGGCGAGCTCGCGCTGCTTCGCCTCGAGCTCCCGGGCGCGGGCTTCGACCGTGGCGAGCAGCGCGTCGAGCGCCCGCTCCGCGTCGGGGACCGCCCGTTCCGCCAGGTCGAGCACGTCGGTCGGCACGCCGAGCCGGCGCGCGATGGCGAGGCCGTATGAGCGCCCCGGGACGCCCTTCAGCAGGCGATAGGTCGGCGTCAGCGTCTCCGCCTCGAACTGCAGCGACGCGTTGACGATGCCGACGGTCTGGGCGGCGAGCTGCTTCAAGGCGCCGAGGTGCGTCGTGGCGAGCGTCACGACACGGCGCCGGGTCAGGGTGCGCAGCACCGCCGCCGCGAGCGCTCCGCCCTCGGCCGGATCGGTGCCGCTCCCGATTTCGTCGAGCAGCACCAGTGAGCCCGCGGTCGCGTGCTCCAGGATGTCGCGCAGCGCGGCGACGTGGGCGGAGAACGTCGACAGGCTCGCGGCGATGGACTGCCGATCGCCGATGTCGGCGAACACGGCGTCGAACACCGGCAGTGTCGACTGCGGTCCGAGCGGGGGAATGATGCCGCTCTGGGCCATCAAGCACAGCAGGCCCACGGCCTTGATGAGCACCGTCTTGCCGCCGGTGTTCGGGCCGGAGACGAGAATCGTGACCTCGTCCGGGGCGAGCACCAGGTCGAACGGAACGGCGTCCTCACCCCCTGACCCCCTCTCCGTGCCATCGGTCCTCACCCCCTGGCCCCCTCTCCCTCCGGGAGAGGGGGAACTCACCAAACGGGGTGAGGACGGAACGAGCAGCGGGTGGCGGCCGTTGCGGATCGCCAGCGGGCCCGCCCCGATCGCCGGGGCGAAGCCGTTCACCTCCACGGCGTACCGCGCCCGCGCGCACAGATCATCGAAGGCGATGCACATCTCCCACGCGGCCGCGAGCGCCGCGCGCTGCGGCCGCACCAGGTCCGTGAGCTCGCGCAGCACGCGCAGCACTTCGCGCTGCTCCTCCGCCTCCGCGGCACGCAGCGCGTTGCCGAGCTCGATCACCTCGGGCGGCTCGACGAACACGGTGGAGCGGGTGGCGGATTCGTCGTGCACGATGCCGCCGACGCGGGCGCGGGCCGTGCTGCGGATCGGGATGACGTACCGGCCGCCGCGCAGGGTGACGGCGGCGTCGGGCGCCCGGTCGGTGGGATCGAGCGCGCCGAGCATCGCGTCGAGCCGGGCGACGAGCCGCTGGCGCGCCTCGCGCACGCCCTGGCGCGCGCGGGCGAGACTGCGCGAAGCGGCGTCCAGCACGACCCCCTCGGCGTCGAGCGAGTGCGCGAGCCGTGTCTCGATCTCCTTGGGTGGCGGATCGACCCGCAGCGCCGCCGTACGCGGCGCGTCGCGCGCCAGCCGCGCCAGCTCCGCCGCGGTGAGGCGGGCGGCGGCCAGCGCCCGGGTGAGCACGACGAGCTGCACGCCTTCGAGGGCGCTGCCGGCCACCGCGAGCAGCTCGAGCGGCGGCCCGATGTCGGGCACCGGCTCCGCGCGGATCGCATCGTCGTGGAGCAGCAGCGCCGCGAGCTCGGCGACCTGGGCGAGCGCGGCCCGGATCGCTTCCGCGTCGGCCGCGGGAGTGCGCCCGCGCACCCGCGCGGCGCCAAGCGGCCCGGCGGCGTGGGCCGACACCCGCTCCAGCGCGGCGGGGAATTCCAGGGTGTCCAGGACGGAGGGGGCGACCCCTCCTGCGACGCTCATACGGTCGCGGCCAGCTCCTCGCGGGCGATCTGGTTCACGAGCTTGCCGTCCGCCCGGCCTTTGAATTGCGGCATCACCTGCCCCATGAGCTTGCCCAAGTCCTTGGCCCCTTGGGCGATGGCCTCGCGCACCGCCCGGCGGATCTCGTCGGGATCGACCGCGGCGGGGAGGAACTCCTCGAGCATCTTCACTTCGGCCAGCTCCCGGTCGGCGAGCTCCTGGCGCTTGCCGGCGACGTAGTGCTCCGCCGCCTCGCGCCGTCGCTTGATTCCCCGCCGCAGCACTTCAGCCGCTTCCTCGTCGGAGGGGGGATGGTTCAGCTCGAGTTCGCGGTTCTTGAGGTCTGCGAGGATCGTGGAGAGGAGAAGGGTGCGCGCTTGATCGCGTTGCTTCCGGGCCTGGTTCATCGCGGCGCGCAGCCGCTCGGTCAAGTCGGCCACGATCAGACCAGCCGCGGGCGCCGGTTCTTGCGTCGCGCGGCATTCATCTTGCGTTTGCTTCGCTCACTGGGCTTTTCGTAATGACGGTGCTTGCGCAGGTCCGACAAGATCCCTGCTTTCTCGCATTTCTTCTTGAAGCGCTTGAGCGCGCGTGCGTTCGAAGCGCTCGTCATCATGAATGATGCCTTCCGGCATGCTCGACTCGCTAACTATGATCGACGCAAAAACTTAGCCCACGTCACGGCCCGGGGCAAGGTCAGCCCGGCGGCCACGTCATCGGCCGCCCGCCCAGCAGGTGGAGGTGGAGGTGAAACACCGTCTGACCGCCGTCGGGGTTGGTGTTCACGACGACGCGATAGCCCCGCTCGGCCAGCCCCGCGTCCCGCGCCAGGTCGCGCGCGAACCCGAGGAGGCGACCGAGCAGCTGGGGATCCCGTGCGTCGTTGAGCGACGCGAGGTGATCGGTGGGAATCACGAGCAGGTGGGTCGGCGCCTGCGGATTCAAGTCCTTGAACGCCATGATCCCGTCCGCCCGCTTCACGATCGTCGCCGGGACCTCGCCCGCCGCAATCTTACAGAAGATGCACGCGCCCATGTGACCGCTCCCTCGCGCCTTCAGCGATTCCCGAACGCCTGGCGCAGCTGCTCCCAGAACTTTCTCCCGAGCCGGTCTTCTGCGGGGGGCGCCGTCTCGACCTTCGCCAGTTGCTCGAGCAAGGCCCGCTGCTCGGCCGTCAGCTTGGTGGGCGTCCACACATGCACGCGCACGTGCAGGTCACCGCGGCCCCCTTCGCCGAGCCGCGGCAGCCCCTTTCCCTTCACGCGGTACACGGCTCCCGTCTGCGTGCCCGGCTGCAGCTTGAGGGTAGCGGTGCCGTGGGGCGTGGGGACCTCGACGTCGGCGCCGAGCGCCGCCTTGGTGAATGAGAGCGGGAGGTCGTAGACCAGGTCGTCGCCGTGCCGCTCGAAGCGCGGGTCGTCGGCAATCTCGAGTACGGCGATCAGGTCCCCCGACGGCCCGTTGCGGGGACCCGGTACACCCTGGCCGCGCATCGTGAGGTAGTGGTGCTCCTGAACGCCGGCCGGGACGTCGATTTGGATGGTCTTCTCGGCCCGCACGCGCCCATCGCCCTGGCACTTGGGGCACGGCTGGCGGATCACGGTGCCCTCTCCCGCACAGCCCGGGCACGGTGATACGGATACGAACTGGCCGAACACGGAGCGGGCGGCGCGGCGCACGTCACCCGTGCCGCCGCAGGTGGCGCAGGTCGTCGGGCGGGCCCCATCCTGGGCGCCCGTGCCACCGCATGCGGTGCACCGGTCCAGCGTGCGCAGGCGCACGGTCTTCGCAGCGCCTTTCGCGACCTCGTCGAGCGTCAGCTCGAGCGCGACCTTCAAGTCCTGCCCCCGCTGGCGGTCGCGCCGGGCGCGCTCGCCGCCGCCGAAGAAGGCGTCCAATCCGCCCAGGCCTCCGAAGTCGCGCATGAAGACGTTGAGCGCTTCGGAGAGGTCGAAGTGCGCGAAGCCGAACCCCCCGCCCGCGGCTCCCGCCCCGCGCACGCCCGCCACGCCGTACCGATCGTACGCGGCGCGCTTCTCGGGATCACGCAGCACCTCGTAGGCCTCGGTGATCTCCTTGAACTTCTCTTCGGCCGCCGTCTTCTCCTCGGCCGCGACGCGGTCGGGATGGTGCTTCATGGCCAGGCCACGGTACGCCTTCTTGATCTCCGCCTCGCCCGCGTCCCGCGCCACCCCCAGCAGCGCGTAGTAGTCGTCCGGCCGGCTCATTCGAGCAGCTCCCCGACCAGGCGGCTCGTGTGGTCGACCAGCGCGACGATCTTGTCGTACGCCATGCGTGTCGGGCCCAGCACGCCGATCACGCCCGACAGGGTGCCCAGGCGATACGAGGCCGTCACCAGCGTGAAGGGCGAGAGACGCGAGTCGCGGTGCTCGCCGCCGATCGTGATGGTGAGGCCGTGACCCAGCCGCTGCGCGAGCGCCTGGCGCAGGAGATCGCGCCGCTCGGTGACTTCGAGCAGCCCCTGGAGCCGCTCCTGCGTAGCGAACTCCGGCTGGCCGGCGAGCAGCTGCGCGCTGCCGAGCACGACGCCGGAGCTCGCGGCGGCGCCCGCCGGCACGTCGAACAGCTCGTCGGCCTCCTGAATGAAGATGTTGAGGAGCTCGTGCGCGCCGGAACCGCCCGCCGCATCGCGCAGCCGATCGGACAGCGTGGCGCGGATCTCGCGCAGCTGGAGCCCGCCGAGCCGCTCGTTCAGCACTACCGCGACCTGTCGCACCGCATCGGGCGCCATGTGCGACGGCACTTCGACGAAGATGGTGCGCACCACCCCGCTCCGGAGCGACAGCACCAGGAGCAGCCGCTCCGACGAAACTTGCAACAGCTCGAGTCGCTCCAGCACCGCGTCGTCCAGCGACGGGCCGACGGCGACCCCCAGCTCCTTGGTGAGGACGCCGAGCACCTGCGCGGCGCGCTCCAGGATCCGGTCCACCGCCGTGCGCTCTCCCGTCAATTCTTCGCGGATTTGATCCGAGTCGGAGGGCGAGACCGGCGGCAGCCGCATCAGCGAATCGACGTAGACGCGGTAGGCGAGATCGGTCGGGATGCGGCCCGCGGAGGTGTGCGGGTGGTACAAGAAGCCTTTCTCCTCCAGATCGCTCATCGTGTTCCGGATCGTCGCCGCGGACAGCATCATCCCGGACCGCCGAGAGATAGTCCGACTCCCCGCCGGCTCAGCGGTCTCCACGTAGGTCTCGATGACCGCCTCGAGCACCTGCCGTTCGCGCTCTGTCAGAGACTGCGACATATCACTCAACCTCTTAGCTGCTAACAATTTAGGCCACCACTCCGGCATCGGTCAAGTCGCGCACCAGGGCATCGAGCCGCAGCCAGCCCTGGGGAGTGCACCGCACCGACTCGGCGGTCACCTCCACCCACCCCTCCCCCGCCCAGGCGGTCAGGCGGTCGGGCGGACACGCGGTGCGCGGCACCCCCGCGTCGGTGCGCAACGACAGATAGAGCCGCTCGAGTTCCCGTTGCCGGGGAGTCAGGACCTCTCGGGACTCGATCGGAGAGCGCCCCGCCGCGATCGCGCGGGCGTAGGCCGGCCAGGCGGAGACGTTCCAGCGACGCGCGCGGCCATCGTAGCTGTGCGCCGCGGGGCCGAGCCCGAGATAGGGTCGGCCGGACCAGTAGGCGGAGTTGTGACGCGACCGAGCGTCGCCGTGACAGGCATTCGAGACCTCGTAGAAACGATAGCCGTGCGCCGCAAGCCGCACGTGTGCCAGTAAGTACTCCTCTGCATACCGGTCATCCTCCGGAGCAGCCACGGCCCCGCGCGAGATCCAGCGGGCGAGCGGTGTACGCTCCTCGACCGTGAGGCCGTACAGGGAGAGGTGAGAAGGGAGAAGGGAGAGGGCGAGATCCAGGTCCCGCTCCCAGTCGCGCTGGAGCTCCGCCGGCAGGGCGAAGATGAGGTCGAGGGAGATGTTGTCGATCCCCGCGCCGCGCAGGGCGTGCATGGCAGCGCCGATGCGCGCCGCGTCGTGGGAGCGATGCATCCAGCGCAAGACATTGTCATCGAATGACTGGGCGCCGAGGCTCACCCGGTTCACGCCGGCACGGCGCCAGACGCTTGCAAGTTCGGGCGTCACGTCCTCGGGATTGGCCTCCGCCGTTACTTCAACGGCGTCACGCGAAGGCGTCGCGCCAAAGGCGTCAAGCAAAGACGTGAGCAGCGTCGAGACGGCATCGGGAGGAAGCAGCGACGGGGTGCCGCCACCCAGGTAGAGAGTTTTGAGAGCGCCCCGGGGCACCGCCCCGGGGTCAGCCGAGCGAACCTGCTCGAGTTCCCGGAGCACCGCCTCGACGTACTCCCGGGCCGGGATGCGCTTCCGGACCGCGATCGAAAAATCGCAATAGGAGCAGCGGCGCACGCAGAAGGGGACGTGGAGGTAGAGGTGGGGCATGGAGAGAAACTAACGCGGAACGCGGAAGTGCGAACGCGGAACAGCAGTGGAGGGTCGCTCGCCGCACGAAACTCGCACTAATGTTCCGCGTTCCGCGTTCCGACTTCCGCGTTTCGAGGTTCCGCGTTCCGCGTTCAAGCCATCCCAAACCTCATCCCCGGCTGCTGCTTCACCAGGCCGCGCATTTCCAGTTCCGTGAGCGCCGTCAGGACCGCGCCCGCGTCCGCTTCCGCCGCCGCTACCAGGGCATCCACGTGCTGCGGTTCGGCGCGCAGCGCGTCCCAGAGGGAGCGTTGCAGCTCCGTCAGATCGGGTGGCTGACCCCGGGGCGGTGCCCCGGGGCTCTCAGATGCCCCCTCGGCGGTTTGTCCCCGGGCCATCGGCCCGGGGTCAGCCGTCCCCGGCAGCCCCAACTCCTCCAGAATGTCCGCCGCGCACAGCGCCGGCTTCGCGCCCTGCTGAATCAGCCGGTTGCAGCCGAGCGAGGTCGGGCTGGTGATCGGCCCGGGGACGGCGAGCACCGCCCGTCCCTGATCGAGCGCGCAGTCGGCGGTGATGAGCGCGCCCGAGCCGGCGGCCGCCTCGACGACGACGGTGACGCCCGCCAGGCCGCTGATGAGCCGGTTGCGGCGGGGAAACGTGTGGGCGCGCGGCCGCTCGCCCGGCGGCAGCTCCGTGACGAGACAGCCGTGCGCGATCATGCGCTCGTACAACGGCCGGTTGGCCGCGGGGTAGACCACGCCGAAGCCGTTTCCCAAGACGCCCAGCGACGCGCCGCCCGCCTCCAGGGCCGCCATGTGCGCGATGGCATCGATGCCGCGCGCCATGCCGCTCACGATCACGACGCCGGCCCGCGCCACGCCCAGAGCGAGGATCCGCGCCGCCGTCGCCCCATAGGAGGAGTGGTTGCGACTGCCTACTACGCCGGCCGCCGGCCGCCCGAACAGCTCCAGGTTCCCCCACGCGTACAGCAGCGCCGGCGGCTCCGGAATGTCGCGGAGCGCTCGTGGGAACCGGGGATCGTCGGGCAGGAGCACGGTCGCTCCCAGCCGGTCGAGCTGCGCCAGCTGCTCGCGCCCGGCGTCGAGCGACACGGCGCGCACGGCAGTGGCGGCGGCCCGGCCGAAGCCGGGGAGCGCCGCGATGGCACCGTGGGGCGCCTGCAGCGCCGCCGCCGCGCTCTGGAAGGCGGCGGTGAGCGTGCCGAGCCGGACGGCCCCGATGCCCGGCAGCTGCGCGAGCGCGAGGTAGGCCGCTAGCTCGTCGCGACTCGCACCGGAAGCAGTTGCCACAGGGTCTCCGACAGTTCCGGCAGCCCCTCCCCCGTCACCGCCGAGATGACGACCACGGGGGCGCCGGCGTGCGTCTGGATGCTCGGGAGACGGGAGCCAGGAGAGAGCAAGTCGCGCTTGGTGAGCACCACCGCGTGCGGCTTCGCCGCGAGGTCGGCCGAATACAGCGCCGCTTCGCGCCGCAGCAGCTCGTACGTGGCCTGCGGATCCGGGCTGTCCACGGGGACGAGCACGGCCAGCATCCGGGTCCGCTCGACGTGCTGCAGGAACCGCAGGCCGAGTCCCTTGCCCGCGTGCGCTCCGGCGATGATCCCCGGAATGTCCGCGATCACGAGCGAACGGCCGTCGGAGAGCCGCACGACGCCCAGGTGGGGCTCGAGTGTGGTGAACGGATAGTCGGCGATCTTGGGCCGCGCGGCGGAAACCACCGACAGCAGCGTGCTCTTCCCGGCGTTGGGCTCGCCCAGCAGGCCCACGTCGGCGATGAGCTTGAGTACCAGCTCGAGATGGCGCTCTGCACCATATTCGCCGGGCTCCCATTCGCGGGGGCTCTGATGCGTGGGGGTGGCGAACCGGGCGTTGCCCCGCCCGCCGCGGCCCCCCTGCGCGACCAGCAGCGCGTCCCCGGAGTGCAGCACTTCGCCCAGTTTCGTGCCGGCGTCGGCGTCATGCACCTCGGTCCCCGGGGGCACGGGGAGGCTGGGCCTTCCAATGGGTGCGGTAGCGGTAGTCGAGCAGGGTGGCGAGGTTCGGATCGGCGCGCACGTACACCGAGCCTCCCGGGCCGCCGTCGCCGCCGTCGGGCCCGCCTTTGGGGACGAACTTTTCGCGGCGGAAAGATGAGGCACCGGCTCCCCCCGCGCCGCCCAGGACGTGAACTAGAGCGCGGTCGATGAACATCAACGCGGAACGCGGAACGCGGAGGACTGCGAATGCGGACTGCGGAATGCGGAATGCGGAATTGCAGGGGGAGTTCTGCGCGCCGTACGAATCGAGGACACGACGATCGCTACAAGCTGGCGAGCCTCGTCGCGCAATGAAGACACCCGCTCGGCGGCGGCCAGCCCCCGCTCCTCCATGAGCTCCAGCCAGAACTGTGCCTCGTCGGCCTCTTCCTCGACGATGCCTAACTTTGCCAGGAATTCCTTGCGCGATCTCGCACGGCAGGCCGCTCGATAGTTCGCCCCGACCGACGTCCCAGCCCGCAGCAACTGACTACCGATGACATCGGCACTGCGCCCGCGTGGCAGAGCATCGACCAGGCGGATCACAGCGAGGGCGAAGGCTCGGGTGCGATCTTTCAGGTCGATCTGCGGCACGACCTCACCTTTCTATTCCGCATTCCGCATTCCGAATTCCGCATTCAGAGATTACGCTCCTTCACGTCAGCCCACTGCTCGCGAGCGCTCTGCAAGTGTTCAGGGCTCAGGTCAGCCGCCACCAGCCCCAGCACCTCCTCCACCTCACCCCGCGTCGCCCCGGTGTTCAGCGCCCCCCGCAGATGGGAGTGCAGCTGTTGCGCCGCCCCCAGGACGGCGATCGCCGCGACGGTGCACAGCTCCCGCCGCTTCAAGTCGAGCCCGGGGCGGCCGATCACCTTCCCGTACGCGTCCACCAGCACCAGATCCTCGAGCGCCGGATGCAGCGCCCGCAGGTTGAGGAGCAGCTTGTGGTAGGCGCGCCCGTACACCGCGGCGCACACCGCGCCGCCGCGGGCCGCCCACGCCTGCCAATCCTCGTGCGCCAGCTCCTCCCCGCCGCCCTCGCCGGCCCCGGAGCGGGGTCCCTGGACCTCACGCCACACGCCGAACGCGACGAGTGCCAGCGGGTAGCCCACGACGAGGAGACTCTGGAGCAAGAGCTCCTCGATCCAGCGGTCGGCTACCGTCGCGGCGCGCGCGGCGACGAACCGGTCCCGCAGCACCTCGACCTTCCCTGCGGCGAGCGCGGCTGCCACCCGCACGAGGGCGGTGGTGGCCGAGTCGAGGGCGTTCCGCTCGTCTGACCCCGGGGCGCCGCCGCGAGGTTGGCCGCGCTGGTTCATATTAGCTGTCCCGCTCGTCTGACCCCGGGGCGCCGCCCCGGGGTAAGCCGCGCCCGCCCAAGTTACCAGTCCCGCGTCCGCGTTCCCTCATCTTTTCATTTCTCCAACCCGCCTTTTACGCGCAATTCGCCCACGGTCTCGCCCCGCGTGTTCACGTTGGGCCGCGCACCGAGCGATGCCGGGCGGGGGCGCAGGCCCAGCTCCTCCAGCACCGCCGCCAGCGCCAGCGCCGCCGCCAGGCCGTGGCCGTCCGCCACCTTGAGCGCCACCCCGAGCCCGTCCCGCACCAGCAAGGCGCAGTACACCCCCTCGGCCCCCACCTTGGCGAGGACGCGGCCGGGATGAGCGCGCATCAGCTCGGTGCATGGCCGCCCTTCTCCCGCCACCAGCTCGGGATGTCGCAGCATGGCATCAACAATCCGGGAGAAGGGAGACGGGAGAGGTACCTCTCGGTGCGGACGGGAAGCACGGTCGGCACCGTCACGCACCTCTCCCTTCTCCCTTCTCCCAAGTCTTGCATACGCCCCCGCCATATTCCGCAACGGCAGCCCATAACACACCACGCCGCAGCCGTCGACCGCGGTCCGGATCTCGTGCTTCGGCAGGTCTGTCCAGCGGCTCACTTCCTCGAGGCAACGCTGCTGCACGGGGTGCTCCACCCGTGTATAGAACTCCGTCGGCCAGCCGTGATGGCGCGCCAGCGCCAGCATCCCCGCGTGCTTGCCCGAGCAGTTCGAATAGACCGCCGTCAGCCGCACGCCACGACTCGCGTAGTCCCGCGCCACGTTCTCGGAGAGTGGCGGGTGGGGGCCGCACAACAGGTCGCGCTCGCTGCACTCGATCTTGCTGAGCAGGTCGCGGACGATCGCCACTTGTTGCGGCTCGCTCGAATGCGACGCGCAGCACAGCGCGAGCTCTTCGCTCGTGATCGCGAACCGCTCCAGGACCCCGTCCGCCGCGAGTGGCAGCGCCTGGAACGGCTTCGCCGCCGAGCGCCAGAAGGTGACGAGATCGGGATCCCCCACCTTGGCGACGAGCTTGCCGGCGGCGTCGACCACGGCGACGTGGACGTCGTGCCAGGCTTCGACCGCCCCTCCCCGGAGCTGCTCAACCCGCATGGCCACCCTCCTTCCCCCCTCCCGAACGCGGAACGCGGAAGGGGGAACGCGGAACAGCAGTGGAGGGTCGCTCGCCGCACGAAACTCGCGCTAATGTTCCGCGTTCCGCGTTCCGACTTCCGCGTTTCGAGGTTCCACGTTCCGCGTTCATTCTCTAGCTCGCAACGCCATCGCAATCCCCAGGAGCACCAGAATCCCGCCAAACAACACAGGCAGCCGCGGCACCTCATGTATCGAAGGCACCAGCCACGCGATCAGGCTTGCGCCCACCGGCTCCCCCAACGCGGCGACGTTCACGGTCGTCGCGCGGTAGTGCTTGAGCGCGTAGTTCATCCCGGTGTGGCCGATGAGCATCGGGCCCGCCGCCAGCGCGGCGAACACGGTCCAGTCGCGGCGGCCGAACCCGGTGAGCGGCGCGTCCCGCAGCGCCGCGACGAACCCCAGGGACACCGCCGCGACCGCGTACACGACGGAGGCGTAGGTCCAGACGCTTACCGTGCGCCGCACGCGCCGCCCGATGACGTAGTAGCCGGCGCCCGTCAGCGCGCCCGCCAGCGCCAGCGCGTCGCCGCCCGCGGCGCCGAGCGACAGCCGCGCATCTCCGAGCCCGATCAGCGTGGCTCCCGCGACCGCGAGCGCGATGCCCCGGCGCTCGGTGCGCCCGGGATGCTCCCCCAGCCACAGCGCCGCCACCACCCACGCGAACACCGGCTTCAGCGAGACGAGCACCACCGAGCTCGCCACCGACGTGAACCTGAGCGACGCGATCCACGTCCAGAAGTGCGCGGCGAGGAACAGCCCCGCGAGCAGCATCAGCGGGAACGCCTCGCGCACGGCGCGGGTGCGCTGCCGCTCGCGCGCCGCGAGTCCCAACGTCACCGGGAGCACCAGGACGAGCCGCCAGAACGCGATCGCCACCGCCGGTGCGACCGCGAATCGGACGATCGGGCCGGCGTAGGTGGTGGCCAGCACGGCGGCGATGAGGACGACGACGGGCGACATGGGCGGGGACAACTTAACGGAAAGACGTGCGGGTCGGCTGACCCCGGGGCGTCGCCCCGGGGTCCCACACCGTGGAGGTAACCCCGGATCAGCACACCGTGGAGCTAACCCCGGATCAGCACACCGTGGAGCTAACCCCGGATCAGCACACCGTGGAGCTAACCCCGGGTCAACACGCCGTGGAGCTAACCCCGGGTCAGCACACCGTGGAGCTAACCCCGGATCAGCACACCGTGGAGCTAACCCCGGGTCAGCACACCGTGGAGGTAACCCCGGGGCAACGCCCCGGGGTCAGCCGACGCACACCCGCAATCGCCCCGCGGTTGCCATCCATCCCGGTCGGACTCAGATTCGGCGCCCATGCGCCTCCGGCTGGCTGTTCGCGCCGTGGTGTCATGTGTGGTCCCCGCCCTGACGGGCGGGGCCATGCTGGTGACGGGTGGGGCCGTGCTCGCCGCACAGGAGGCCTCTCCCTACGTCCCGCTCGAGCATTGGGCGATGCCGTACGTGGAGCATCTGATCACGACCGGCGTGATCGCGGATCCGATGCCGCTCACGCGGCCGTTCAAGCGCGCCGACCTGGTGCGGGCGCTCCGGGCGGCCGACACCGCGCGAGTCAACCCCGCCACCCGCCGCACGCTGCGGCTATTGCTCAGGGCGCTGGCCGATCGGTCCCCTGCCCCAGCCTACCGCATCGAGGGCGCGGTGGGGATCGCGGCGGCCACGCACGCGTTCCGCGACCCGCTCGAGCTCGACCGCGGCGTACCCCCGCGCCTGGCGGTGCGCCGCGGATTCGCGAGCGCCGGGCTCGATCTGCACCTGACGTTCGGCCCGGTCGTGCTCGTGAGTCATCCCGTCGTCGACACGCGACTGCAGTTCGATCCCGATTGGTACGGCACAGGAGACAACGCGACGGCGTTCCCCGAGGCGTACGCCAGCGCTCAGTGGCGCCAGGGCGAGTTGTTCTTCGGCACCCTGGCGCGGAACTGGGGGCCGAGCGGAGTCCAGGGCGTGCTCGTGTCGGACAACCCCTACGCGCTCGATCACCTGTACGTGACGTTCGGCACGGCCCGGGTTCGGCTGCAGGTGCTCGCGACCGAGCTCGACACCCGAACCGACTCGACCGGGGCCGCCATCAACCGGTACTTGTCGGTGAGCCGGGCGTGGATCCGGCTGCCGCGACGCTGGACGGTCGCCGTGTGGCAGGCGGGGGTCTGGTCCGGCGCCGGGCGTCAACTCGAGCCGTGGTTTCTGAATCCGGCCACGTGGCTCTACATCCGTGCCTCGAACAGCAATACGAACGTGAACAGCTTTCTCGGCCTCGACCTCGAACGGCGCGGAGCAACCACGGCGTTCGCTCAGTTCATGTTGGACGATATTCAGGTCTCGCGGAAGATCGCGGCCGATCGGAAACCTACCAGCTATGCGTTCACCGTCGGCGCCAAGGGCCGGGTGCGGCGCACGGCCGTCGCGTGGCAGCTGTTCTACACGCAGGTGGCGAACCTCACGTACCGCAACGAGGACGATCTCCAGGTCCCGCTGTACCATCTGCTGGGCACGGGTCGTAACTTCGCGGACTACGATCAGGCGACCCTCAAGCTGAGCGCCCTGGCGGGTCCCCGGCTGTTGCTCGAGCCGGAGTTGACCGTGCTGCGCCAGGGCGAGGGCGATCCCCGGCTGCCGCATCCGCTCGTGCCCGACTATCCGAGCACGGCCACCCTGTTCGAAGGGGTGGTGGAACGGACCGTGCGACTCGCCGTGGTGGGCCACTGGCAGCGCGGCGCGCTCGAGCTATCTGCCAACGGAGGCGTACACCTGATCCACAACGCCAGTCACGTGACGGGCGCGAGCGACACCCGCTGGCTCGGCTCGATCGGCGTGACGTACCGGCTGTCGTACGAAAACGCGCTTCCCTGAGCCCACCCGGTTGCGGGACGGGGGCGGCCGCCCCAATTTGCGCGCTTCTCGAATGCGTGCCTTCCTGCTGCTCGTGCTGTGTGCCGGCCCGCTCGCGGGCCAGCAGGCGTCCGCGTACGTGCCGCTCGACCATTGGGCGATGCCGTACGTCGAGCACCTGATCGCCAGCGGCGTCTTGGCCGACCCCACGCCGCTCACCCGTCCGCTGCGGGAAACGGATCTGGTGCGCGCCCTGCGCGGCGTCGACACCCTGACCACGAGCGGCGCGGTCACCGCGACAGTGCGCCGGCTGCTCGCTGCGTTCACCAGCGGGCAGCGAGAAGAAGAGTCACGGTACCGCTTAGACGGGAACCTGGGGCTCGCCGCAGCGACGTACGCCAAACGCGACCCGCTCGCCGCCATCGATTCCGCCGGCCCGCGCGCCGCGGGTCCGAAGCACGGCTACGTGAACGGTGGTCTGGCGCTGCAGCTCGATTTCGGACCGGTGGTCGCCGTGACCCACCCATACTTTGACACGCGGCTCAAGTATGACCCCGACTGGTTCGGCAAGAAGGACCGCAAGCTCGCGGGGCGGACCGCCGAGTCGTACGTCAGCGCGCAATGGCGCTTCGGCGAGGTGTTCTTCGGCAGGCTCGACCGCAACTGGGGCCCGAGCGTCGTCCCGGGGCTTCTCCTCTCCGCCAACCCCTACGGGCTCGATCACCTGGGGATCGCGCTCGGCACGAGTCGGGTGCAGCTGCAGGCGATCGCGACCCAGCTCGACGACCGGATCGACCCTGCCGGCGCGCGGGTGCATCGCTACATGACGCAGCACCGGCTGTGGCTCAGGCCCGCGGACGAATGGTCGTTCGCGCTGTGGGAAGGGTCCGTCCTCTCGGGCGCGGATCGCCAGTTCGAGCCGTGGTACCTCAATATCCTGAACCTGGGCCTGCTGGAGCAGCTGAACACCGGCACGAACGTGAACAGCTTCGTCGGTCTCGACTTCGAGCGCCGCGGCGACGCGACCCTGTTCGGGCAGCTGATGCTCGACGACATCCAAGTCGACCGCAGCGCGGCGAGCGACCAGAAGCCGATCAGTTATGCACTGACCGCCGGGGCGAAGGGGGGCGTGGGAAGGGGGGCGGCGTGGACGCTGTTCTACACGCGCGTCTCGAACCTCGCGTACCGCAACGAAGACAACCTCCAGGTGCCGCTCTATCACTTCCTCGGCACGGGGCGCAACTTCGACGACTACGACCAGGTCACGTTCACGATCGGCCTGTTGCCGCGCGCCGGCCTGCTCGTGACACCCGAGCTCACGCTGCTGCGCCAGGGTGAAGGCGACCCGCGCCTGCCGCACCCCACCGTCGCCGACTATCCCACCACGGCGACGATCTTCCAGGGCGTCGTCGAGCGTACGCTGCGCGCCGCGGTGTCGGGCAACTTCGCGCCCGATGCCCGCCTCGGCGTCAAGTTCGACGCGGGCCTGCATCGCGTCAGCAACGAGGGGCACGTGCCCGGACGAACGGCGACGCGCTTCGTCGGGTCGGTCGGGCTGACGTACCGCTTCTCGCGCGCGGGCGCGCTGCCGTGAGCCTCACCACCCCCACTCCTCCGGACGCCCGCCTCACGCGGGACCACCTGGCGGGACTGTTCGTGAAGATGGCGGCGCGCCGCATCGTCGTGGTGGGCGACGCGATGCTCGACTTGTATCTCGAGGGCGACGCCGACCGCATCTCGCCCGAGGCGCCCGTGCCTGTGGTGGCAGTGCGGGCGCGACGCACCGCCTTGGGCGGCGCGGCCAACGTGGCGGCGAACGTGGCGGCGATCGGCGCCGAGTGCCGGCTCGTGGCGGTGATCGGCGACGACGCGCGCGGCGACTCGTTCCGCGCGGAGCTGGCGCAAAATCGCCTGATGGACCAGCACATCGTCGTCGCGGCCGCGCGACCCACGACGTCGAAGACGCGCGTCACCGCGCGCGGCCAGCAGGTGGTGCGGATCGACGAAGAAGTGGAAGACCCGATCCCGCCGCGCACCGAAGAGCAGCTCGCCGCCAAGCTGCAACGCGCCATGGCGGACGCCGACGCGCTGCTGATCGAGGATTACAACAAGGGGACGTTGACGCCGGTGGTGATCGAGCTCGCCATGTCGCTCGCTCGGAAGCGCAGCGTGCCGACCGTGGTGGATCCCAAGTTCAAGAACTTCTTCGCCTACCCCGGCGCCACCGTATTCAAGCCGAACCGGCGCGAGCTGGAGCAGGCGATGGGTGCGACGCTCGACCTGGACCGCGCGGACGCCCTCCCCACCTCACTCGACAAGCTCGGCGTGGACAACCTGCTGCTCACGCTTGGCGCCGAGGGGATGGTGCTGTTCACCAAGGACAAGCAGGTCCACCGCATCCCTACGATGGCGCGCGAGGTGTTCGACGTCTCCGGCGCGGGCGATACGGTCACCGCGTGGGTCGGCACCGCGCTCGCCGCGGGCGCGTCGGTGCGCGAGGCGGCGCAGGTGGCGAACTACGCCGCCGGCGTCGAGGTCGGCAAGCTGGGCGTGGCGACGGTGTCCCCGGCGGAGCTGCTGGCGGCGCACGAGACCCGGTACGATCAGCTGGGGAAGCTGCGGCGCGGCGGGCTGCTGTGAGGGTCACCCCGGGCTCGCGCCCGGGGTCAGCGCTCACAGCCCCGTCAGCACCTTGAGCGTCTTCGAGTCCGAGCCCACGGCACCACGGCTGTCGGTCACCGTTACCGTGATCCTGAAGGTGCCCAGGAGGTAGGAGTGCGTCGGGCTGATAGAGCCCGGACTTGAAGCGTTGTCGCTGGTGGACGTGCCGTCGCCCCAGCTCACCGTCCAGTGCCACGGTCCGTTGTCCGGATCGGTGAATGATGCGTTGAGCGTGTAGACCACACCCAGGAACACGCTCTGGTCGCCACCCGCGTTCACGCTGGGCGTCTGATTGGGCGGCGGCGGCGGCGGCGGCGGCGGTGGT
>WNGO01001062.1_pt1 | contig 22784 bp, 20 predicted proteins | sample 5400511 | NCBI WGS metagenome assembly WNGO01 (sample SAMN13153380, study PRJNA577476) | soil metagenome | isolation source: 20 cm soil or saprolite under Garry oak tree replicate 2 | place: USA:California | collected 2016-06-15 | reverse complement strand
ATGACGCTCCTGGAAGGTGGCATGCCGCAATTGCTGGCCATGGAGAGTTCGAGCGAGCAGGTGCCTTCGGCCCCATCGCCCGCGGATGACGGCGCCAGGCCGGCCATCCCGGCGCCCGCGGTGCCTTCGTTGACCTCACCGACACCGATTGGCCGGCAATCGCTCAATAGTGCCGCACCGAGCGCCCCCGATGGCACCGCGTCGGTCGCCATTGCGCAAACCCCGGCTCCGCCCCCCGCCCCGCCCGCACCCGGCGGCGATGTCACCGGCACTATTCCGACCGTGCAGGCCACCCCGATCGCAAGCAAACCCACGCCGGTGCAGACCCAGAGCGAAAGATTGCCGGACGCGATCGGTGGACCGGTGCTGCGGGCCGCGGCGCTGAAGGGCGATCCAGCGGCTGCCTATGAGGTCGGCCTTCGCTTCGCCGAAGGCAAAGGTGTTGCGCCAAGTTTCGAGGAGGCCGCGAAATGGTACGACCGCGCGGCGCGGGCCGGCGTGGTGCCGGCTCTGTTCAGGCTCGGCACCTTCTATGAAAAAGGCCTGAGCGTGAAAAAGGACGTCGACGTCGCGCGGCGCTACTACATGCAGGCTGCCGAACGCGGCAGCGCGAAGGCGATGCATAATCTGGCCGTGCTCGACGCCGATGGCGGCGGCAACGGCGCCAACTACAAGAGCGCCTCGCAATGGTTTCGCAAGGCGGCCGATCGTGGCGTCGCCGACAGTCAGTACAACCTCGGCGTCCTCTATGCCCGCGGCATCGGCGTCGAACAGAATCTCGCCGAATCCTTCAAATGGTTCAGCCTGGCGGCGGCGCAGGGCGACGCGGAGTCGGCGCGGAAACGCGACGATATCGCCAAGCGCCTCGACGCCCAGTCGCTTGCGGCGGCACAGCTTGCAGTCCAAACCTTTGCGCCAGAACCCCAGCCCGATGACGCGGTCAATGTGGCGAGCCCGGCCGGCGGATGGGACGGGGCACCGGGACAGGCGGCTGCGGCAAGGCCCGCAACAAAGCCGGTTTCGATCAAGCGCGCCGCCGGTTAATCTGAATTATTCACCACGTCACATAGTGTGTGACGGCCGGCTTCAAAAAAACTGCTGGCCCGCGGATTCTTTAGTCCCTCCCACGGTCGATTTCGGTTATGCAGAGGCGCGGCAGATGATCGACGCCGCTTGTCGAAAAATCACGCCGTGAGCGGTTTCGGCCAGCCTCAGGGCAAAATCCGAAGCGAACGCGCGTGCAGCTTTACCTTCCGATCGCCGACATTCCGGTCAATGTTTTCCTCATCCTTGCGATGGGCGCGGCCGTCGGTTTCGTGTCCGGCATGTTCGGCATCGGCGGCGGATTTCTGATGACGCCGTTATTGATCTTCGTAGGCATCGCGCCCGCGGTCGCGGTCGCTTCCGTCGCCAGCCACATCGCGGCCTCCTCATTTTCCGGCGCCATCTCCTACTGGCGCCGCCGCGCCATCGATCCGGCGCTGGCACTGGTGCTGCTCTGCGGCGGCACCCTCGGCACCGCGCTCGGTGTTTGGACCTTTACCCTGTTACGCTCGCTCGGCCAGCTCGACCTGATGATTGCGCTGTCTTACGTCGTGCTGCTCTCGACCGTGGGCGCGCTGATGTTCTGGGAAGGGCTGCGCGCCATTCTGCGCGTCCGCCGCGGCGTCGCGGTACCGATGCGCCGCTCCGGCAGCCACGGCTGGGTCCACGGGCTGCCGCTGAAGATGCGCTTCAAGCGCTCCAAGATCTATTTGTCGGTGATTCCGGTCGTTGTGGTCGGGCTGATCATCGGCTTTATCGGCGCGGTGATGGGTATCGGCGGCGGCTTCATCCTGATCCCGATCATGATCTATCTGTTGCGGGTACCGACCTCCACCGTGATCGGCACTTCCATGGTGCTGACGCTGGTTACCATGGTGTTCGCCACCATGCTGCACGCCGTCACCAACCATCTGGTCGATGCCGTGCTGGCGCTGATCCTGATGGTCGGCGGGGTGACCGGTGCGCAGTTCGGCGCGCGGGCCGGCCAGAAGATTCGCGGCGAACACCTGCGGCTGTTGCTCGGGCTCTTGATTCTCGCGGTCGGAATCCGCTTTGCGATCGAGCTGGTGATCCAGCCTGACGACCTCTTCACCATCCGCGAAACCGGAGGCACCGGATGATCGCGCGCACCTCATTGGCAACCGTCGGCGCTGCGCTAGTGCTGAGCACGGCTTGCGCCGTGTTGCCCGCGGGCGCGGAGCGCCTGATCGCGTCGGTCTCGAACCACCGCGTCACCGTGACGCCGAATTATTCCGGCGAAGAACTCGTGCTGTTCGGCTCGGTCGAAAAGGATGCATCCACGCCGGCCAATCGCACCAGTTACGATCTCGTGGTGACCGTCGCCGGTCCGCGCGCCGACATGGTGACGCGGCGCAAGGAGCGGAAATTCGGCATCTGGGTCAACACCGACTACCGGCAGTTTCTCAAAGTGCCGACTTACCTCGCGCTGTTTTCCAACCGGCCGTTCAACGCCATCGCCACGCCCGAGGTCGAGCGGCGGCAGCAGCTCGGTCTCAACAATGTGCTGCTCACGCAGCGCGTCGGGCCTGATTACGCCGACGTCGTGCCGAACGATGCGTTCCGCAGCGCCTTTGTGCGGCTGCGTTCCGAACATGGCCTCTATCGCGAGGAAACCTCTGCGGTGACATTTTTGACGCCGACGCTGTTTCGCACCGACATTCCGCTTCCGGCCGACGTGCCGATCGGGACCTATGACGTCGAGATCAAGCTGTTTTCCGACGGCCAGTTCTTGACGCGGACCCAAACCGCGTTCGAAATCGTCAAGGTCGGCTTCGAGCAGTTCGTCGCCACCAGCGCCCGCCAGAACGGTTTTGTCTATGGGTTGGTCACGGCGTTCATGGCGGTGATGACCGGCTGGATGGCGTCGATCGTGTTTCGCAAGGATTAGGTATCTCATGTTGAGGAGGCGCAGTTGCGTCGTCGCGAACCTTACACCCTGGCGTACATGCTCAGTAGCAGCGCGACGCGGCGATCGAGTGCAGCCTGGTGTCGCCGAGCACATGCGCCATGAAGCCGAGCGTCTGGAATATTTTCGAGAACGCCGCGTCGCGGATGCTCAGGCCGCCCGCATAGGCGCCGAACGCCGGCATCACGGCGCGCTCGCCATCGCAGGCAAAACACCGGCGCTCCATCGAACGTCCGCGTCTCGTCACGCGCGCCTTCGGATGCAGATGACCGGCGATTTCACCCACCGCACCGGTCGGCTCGTGGCGGAACGCAATCGGCCCGATCGCAACCTCATGAGCGACCACCCCGCCGAGATCGGACGGCAGCGCGGGATCGTGATTGCCCGAAATCCAGATCCAGTCGCGCCGCGCCTGCAGTGCGGCGATCGTGTCGCGGTCCGGCGCGGACAGCCGGAAATGGGCGTCGCGGTCATGAAAGCTGTCGCCGAGCGCAATCACCATGCGCGGATCATGGCGCGCGATCACCGCCGCAAGCCGGCCAAGCGTCGCCACCGTATCGTAGGGCGGCAACAACACGCCGCGCGTCGCAAAGCTGGAGCCCTTTTCCAGATGCAGATCGGAGACCACGAGCAGGCTCTGCTCTTCCCAGAACAACGCGCCGGAGAGATCGGCGACCATGGTCACGCCCGCGACACCAAGGGTGGTGACGCGCGCGGCGGCAGGCCGGTTTTCCGGGGATTGGGCGTGCGCCGTCACAGTCTATCCCATCGCCTCTTTGACCAGTTCATCGGCGGCTTCCGCCAGCAACTCGTCGGATGCTTCGCCATAAACTGACTCGCGGCCGATTTCCAGCATCACGGGTACCGCGAGCGGCGAAACGTGATCGAGTTCCTTGCGGATGATTCGGCCCTTGATTCGCGAGAGCATATCACTGAGCCGGCGAATATCGAGCAGTCCGGTCGCGGCATCGGCGCGCGCCGCGCGCAAGAGCACGTGATCGGGCTGGTGCTTGCGCAGCACGTCGTAAATCAGGTCGGTCGAGAACAGCACCTGGCGCCGGGTTTTTTCCTCCCCGGTGAAGCGCCGCGCGATCAAACCGGAGATGATGGCGCAGGTGCGGAAGGTGCGCTTCATCAGCGCGGATTCGGCAAGCCAGGCTTCCAGGTCGTCGCCCAGCATGTCCGGATCGAACAGCGCGTTGAGATCAAGCCGGCCTTGCCGGATCATGAACGACATGTCGCCGAGGCCCCACACGGCAAGCGCGTATTCATTGGCGACAAAGCCGAGCGGACGTACCCGCGCACGCTCCATCCGCCGCGTCAGCAGCATCCCCAGCGTCTGATGCGCCAGCCGTCCTTCAAAGGGATAGCAAACGAGATAGTGCTTGTTGCCGCGGGGAAAGGTTTCCACCAGGAGTTCGCGCACGCCGGGGACATGCGAAGCATCGCTTTGCAGGGATAGCCAGTCGCGCACCTGATTCGGCAAGCCGCGCCAGGCGCGTCTGTCGTCGAGCAATCTGCGGACGCGCTCGGCGAGATAGGTCGAGAGCGGGAACTTGCCGCCCATATAGGACGGCACCTTTGCGTCGGCATCGTTGGCGCGCGAGACATAGACCTGATCCTCGGCCAGCGCTTCGTAGCGCACGATCTCGCCGCCAAAGACAAAAGTGTCGCCGATCACGAGTCCCTCGATAAAAGCTTCCTCGATCTCGCCCAGCATCCGGCCGCCGCGGCCCAACGCGCCGGTCGATCCAGAGCCGCCGCCGCGCGAGCGCACCAGACGCACTTTCAGCATGGTTTCTTCGACGATGGTGCCGACGTTAAGCCGATAGCTTTGCCGCACCCGGGGATTGGCGACGCGCCAGCGCCCCTGCTTGTCCTGCTTGATGCGGGCGAAACGTTCGTAGGTTTTCAGCGCATAACCGCCGGTGGCGACGAAATCGACGACGTCGTCGAAATCGGTCCGGGTGAGCTTCGAATAGGGCGCGGCGGTCAGAACTTCGCCATAGAGCTTCTCGGAGAGAAACGGCTCGCCGCAGGCGCAGCCGAGCACATGCTGCGCCAGCACGTCGAGCGCGCCGCTGCGCAGCGGCGGGGTGTCCTGGGCATTTTCCGCAACCGCGTCGATGGCGACGCGACACTCCAGCACCTCGAAGCGGTTGGCCGGCACCAGTACCGCGCGCGAGGCTTCATCGATGCGGTGATTGGCGCGGCCGATTCTTTGCATCAGCCGCGAGGCCCCTTTCGGCGCGCCGATATTGATCACGAGATCGACGTCGCCCCAGTCGACGCCGAGATCGAGCGAGGAGGTGCAGACCACCCCGCGCAGCTTTCCCCTGGCCATCGCGTCCTCGACCTTGCGGCGCTGTGCGACATCGAGCGAGCCGTGATCGCCACAGATCCTGGAACAGCATCTCGGCCTGGCTGCGGGTATTGACGAACACCAGCGTGGTCTTGTTGCGCTTGATCAGGTCGTAGATTTCGCCGAGCGCGTGGCGCGCGGTATGGCCGGCCCACGGCAATCTCTCGCGCGTATCGAGCATCTCGACGATCGGCGCCGCCGCCCCGCCGGCGACGACGATGTCGGCGGCTTCGCTTGCGCCGCCGCGCTGCGGCACCAGAAACCGCGCCAGCGATTTCGGCTCCGCCACCGTGGCCGACAGCCCGATCGAGCGCATCCCGGGCGCCAGCCGCCACAGCCGCGCCAACCCGAGCGACAACAGATCGCCGCGCTTCGAGGTCACCAGTGCGTGCAACTCGTCGAGCACGATGCGCTTCAGCGATGAGAACAGAAACGGCGCATCGTCGGATGAGAGCAACAGCGCCAGTTGTTCCGGCGTGGTGAGCAGAATGTCGGGCGGATAGCGGCGCTGCCGCTGCCGCCGCGACACCGGCGTGTCGCCGGTGCGGGTCTCGACCTTGATCGGCAGACCCATCTCGCTCACCGGCGTTTCCAGATTGCGCGCGATATCGACCGCGAGCGCCTTCAGCGGCGAGATGTAGAGGGTGTGGAGACCGAGGCTTCGCCGCACGCCGCGCCCGGTGGAGATGACATTGAGACGCGGGGACCTCGCGGGCTCCCCTCCCCCCGCGCGCCCGGCGCGTGGCGGGGAGGGGTCGGGGGTGGGGGGTGCCTCCGCAGTCTCGGTGCGAGCATGAGAGCGAGTGGAGAGACCCCCTACCTCCGACCCCTCCCCGCCGCTTCGCGGAGGGAGGGGACAAGAAAGCTCCACCAGTGTCGGCAGGAATCCGGCCAGCGTCTTGCCGGCGCCGGTCGGCGCAATCAAGAGTGCCGAGCGATCGTCCCGGGCCTTTGCCAGCAGCGCCAGCTGATGCTCGCGCGGCGACCAGCCGCGGCCCGCGAACCAGCGGCGAAAGCGGTCCGGCAGCAGCGTTTCGGTCGGCGATTCGAGAAGGGTTTGGGGCGGCACGCGCCAAGAGGTAAGCGGTTAAACCCGCTTCGTCGAGGGCGGCAGGGAATACCGGCCCCGAATTCGAGTCACCTCTCCCCGCAAAGGGCGGGGAGAGGGAGAAGACGCGTTATTCCGTGACCGGCCTGTCGGAAATGTCCCAGTCCTTGCCGTTGAACACGGAGATATAGAGCGTCTTCATCGGCGTGTAGTCGTCAGGGGTGTAGCTGTAGCTGATGCCGTCGAGGAAATATGGTGAGTGATACCCGTTGAGGTTCGTCGCCTGCTTCAGGACATTGGCGCGCGTGAGATCGTCGCCGCAGCGGCGCAGGACTTCAGCCATCGTCGCCACCTGGCCATAGCCTGCGAATGCGATGGTATTGTCGGGATCGACATTGGGCAGGTACTTCTTGCGCAACTCCTCGAATGCCATGACGTCGGGATCGTTCTCCCAGCGCGGCACGCCGACTTCCTTGGCGTAGCGGATGGCGACGATCCCGGCCGCGTTCTCAAGGCCGGCAGCACTGAGGATCGAGCGGCCGGTGGATCCCGCGGAAAGCAATTGTAGAGGCTTCCAGCCGAGTTCTGCCACTTTGCGGATCGACTGCGACGACGCCTTGCCGGTGGAGATGTTATAAAAAACGTCGGCGCCCGACTTCGAGAGATTGATTAGCTGCGAATCAATGGTCGGATCGGTCAGATCGTAAGTCTGCTCCATGATCACCTTGGCGGTGCCGCCGGCATCCGCCAGCACCTGCTTGAAGGGACCCAGGAAATCGCGGCCAAAATCGTCGTTCTGATAGAGGATCCCAACCTTCGCGTTCGGCTTCACGCTCACCACGTGCTTGGCGAGAATTCGTGCCTCGGTCGGATAGAGCGGCAAGCCCGCCATGGTCCACTTGTTGTTTTTCGGATCGTTCCATTTAGATGCGCCGGTGTTGAGCAGAAGCTGCGGCACGCCTTTGGAATTGAGATATTTGTGCACGGCCGTCTGCGGCGCGGTACCGAGCGAACCGAACAGGGCAAGCACTTCCTCCTGCTCCACCAGCCGCCGCGTCGCCTCAACGCATTTCGGCGCGCTATAGGCGTCGTCCATGGTGAAGAATTTCACCTTGCGTCCGTTGATGCCGCCCTTTTCGTTGAGCATCTGGAAATAGGCTTCGCCGACCCGGCCGAGCACGCCGTAAAGCGAGCCCGGGCCACTGTGCGGCACGGTCTGGCCGACCTTGATTTCGGTGTCGCTCGCGCCCGGATCGTATTTTTTCTCGGCGGCCTTGACGGATGTGGCGGACGCGAAGAGCGTCGCTATAGCGGTGGCGCAGAACTCACGCCTCGACCGATTGTTGCTCATTATCGTTTTCTCCCTGGAGCGCGCATTGATCTACATTACCGCGTGCGCGGCAATAGCGAATTCGCGGCTTTGCGGCGCATGCGGCCCCGCTTTTGAGGCATGCCTTGCGAGAAAATACTCAGGATTTCGTCGCAACCACGACAAGACCGGGAACCGGTACGTTGTCCTCGTTGCGGGCCGACAGATCCTCACATCGCGACAGCGCAAGTCCGGCATCGCCGATCGAGCCGCGCACATAGCCCTTACTGTGGGCATAACGCAGCCCCTCGCCGAGAATGATGCCGTCGCCATCATGCGTTTCCACGGTGAACGCCAGCAAGCCGCCGGTCGCCAGCACGCGCTTCACCTCGCGCAGGACGGTTGCGAGATCGCACAGATAGACCATGGCGTCGGCGGCGAGAACGAGATCGGTGCTGGCGTCAGGCTTGTCGCGCAAACCCTGCACCATGTCCGTGACCTCGAGCTGCGCATAGATTCCGGTGGCGCGCGCCCGTTCGATCATGCGTGGCGACAGATCGATGCCGATGAATTGGTCGACCTCGCGGGCAAAGGCGGCGGCAGCTAACCCCGTACCGCAGCCGAGATCGATGGCGCGCTTGAAGAAGGCAGGTTTACGGACCGCCTGCCGCGCCGCCAGCACCGCCTTGAATAAAAGCGCCGGGCCGCGATAGCCGAGATCGCCGACCAGTGCCTTCTCGAATTTGGACGCGTATTGATCAAACAGCGCGCGCACATAGCCTTCCGGCATCGCCGACAACTTTTCGGCTCCGAGCAGCATCAGCCGCAGGCTCGCGCCATGCCGGTCCTCGGGATCTGCGGTCAGCGCTTTGCGAAATGCCGCGATCGCCGCATCGCGCTCGCCCAGTTGTTCGCGAATTTCGCCCAGCGTAAACCAGGCGGAAATAAAGCCCGGCGCGAGTTCGGTAGCCTGCGAGAGCAGATCGGCGGCGGCGGCGAGATCGCCTTTCAGTTGCAGATCGCGTGCAAATTCGAACCGGCGGTCGGCAACCAGATCGCCGGAGGACAGGAACAAGCGCGCGGGCATTTTTTTGGCACCACCTTTGTCGTTGCCGGGGGCCTGTCCCCGACCTGGTCGGAGACGATCCGGCAATCCACCGATCGAAGAATTCTTCCGGAAGATGGATGCGCAGGTCAAGCCCGCGCATGACGGGTAAAAATCGCGGCAACAGGCCCTATATAACCGACATGCGCCCGCAAGACATCCTGATGCCGGTTGCCGCTGGGCTATGTTGCAAGCCCGGCGGCTTCCATATCGATCCGGTGCGGCCGGTCGAGCGCGCCGCGATCACCCACGGCCATTCCGACCACGCCCGGTCGGGCCATGGCGCGGTGCTGGCCACCCAAGAGACGCTCGACATGATGCGGCTGCGCTACGGCGACAATTTTGCCGGCAGCACGCAAGCCATCGCCTATGGCGAAAAGATTAAGCTCGGCGACGTCACCATCCAGTTTCATCCCGCAGGCCATGTGTTGGGCTCGGCGCAGATCGCGGTCTCCTGCAAGGATATCTGCATTGTCGCCTCCGGCGACTACAAGGACGCGCCCGACCCCACCTGCGCGCCGTTCGAACTGGTCCCTTGCGATGTGTTCATCACCGAGGCGACGTTTGGCCTGCCGGTGTTTCGTCACGGCAATGCCGCCGACGAGATCAGGAAGCTGCTGGCTTCGGTGGCGCTGTTTCCGGAGCGGGCGCATTTGGTCGGCGCCTATTCGCTTGGCAAGGCGCAGCGGGTGATCGCGCTGTTACGTGCCGCCGGTTACGACGCACCGATCTATCTGCACGGCGCGATGGAAAAGATCACGCGCTATTACGAGAGTCGCGGCGTGGCGCTGGGCGACCTGCGCCCGGTCAAAGGCATGAAGAAGGCCGACCTCGCCGGCACCATCACGCTCGCGCCGCCTTCGGCCACCTCCGATATCTGGACGCGGCGGTTTCCCGATCCGGTCACGGCGTTCGCCTCGGGCTGGATGCGAGTGCGGGCGCGGGCCCGGCAGGGCGGCGTCGAACTGCCGCTGGTGATCTCGGACCATGCCGATTGGGACGGACTGACCGCGACCATCGATCAAACCGGCGCCGGTGAGGTCTGGGTCACCCATGGCCAGGAAGACGCGCTGGTGCATTGGTGCACGGCCAAGGGGCTCGCCGCGCGGCCGCTCGACCTCGTCGGTTACGGCGAGGAGGATGAAGGCGATAGCGTGCTCCCCGGTGAGGGCACCGAGGCATGAACCGCTTCGCCGAATTGCTCGATCGCCTCGCCTATGAGCCCGGCCGCAACAACAAGCTGCGGCTTCTTGCGAACTATTTTCGCGAGGTCGAAGATCCCGATCGCGGCTACGCGCTCGCCGCGCTCACGGGCGCACTTTCGTTCAAACACGCAAAACCCGGGCTGATCCGCGATTTGATCGCCGCCCGCACCGATCCGGTGCTGTTCGCGCTGTCGTATGATTACGTAGGCGATTTGTCCGAGACGGTGGCGCTGATGTGGCCGAAGACTCCTCCCCTCCTCCCGCGAAGCGGCGGGGAGGGGTCGGGGGTGGGGGACGGCGCCGCGTTCACCGAAGCCGCGTTTCCTGCGGATGCACCCCCCGCCCCCGACCCCTCCCCGCCACGCGCGATGCGCGTGGAGGGAGGGGAGATTGGCCACAACAACCCGCCCCCTCCCACCCTCACCGAGGTCGTGACCACGCTGCGCACGCTTGGCAAGACCGAGTTGCCGAAGCAGCTCACGCGCTGGCTTGACGAGCTGGATGAGACCGGCCGCTGGGCGCTGTTGAAACTCGTCACCGGCGCGATGCGGATCGGGATCTCGGCGCGGCTGGCGAAGACCGCCGCGGCCGAGCTTGGGGATAAGGACCCGCACGACATCGAATTGATGTGGCCGGGGCTCACCCCGCCCTATCTCGATCTGTTCGCCTGGCTGGAAGGCCGCGCCGAGAAACCGGTCAATCTCGATCCCGCGCCGTTCCGACCCGTGATGCTGGCGCATGCGATCGAGGAGGCCGACTTTGCCAATCTTGACGCCGCCGATTTCATCGCGGAATGGAAATGGGACGGCATTCGCGTCCAGGCGGTCAGCGGCCGTGACGCGCGCGGCAACATGCTGGCGCGGCTCTATTCACGCAGCGGCGAAGACATCACCAAAAGCTTTCCGGACCTTCTGCCGTCATTGCGTCTGCAAGATTCTTCAGATTTGGAGCATGATGCTTCCCGAAAACCGCTTCACACTTTTCGGCATCATGCTCCATTCGCCATCGACGGCGAGCTGCTGGTGGTTCGCGGTGGCCGCGTGCAAACCTTCAACGTCCTGCAGCAACGCCTCAACCGCAAGGTCGTCTCGCCGAAGTTGATGAAGGATTATCCGATCCATCTGCGCGCCTACGATCTGCTCGGCGAGGGCGACACCGACCTGCGTACCCTGCCGTTTGCCGAACGCCGCGCGCGGCTTGAGGCCTTTGTCGCCAGGCTCGATGACCCGCGCGTCGACGTGTCGCCGACGATTGCCTTCGACAGCTGGGAGGCCCTCACCGCCGCACGAAAAAATCCCGCCAGCGCCGGTGCGGGCGAGGACGCCGAGGCGGTCGAAGGCGTGATGCTGAAGCGCCGCGACGCGTTGTATTTGCCCGGCCGTCCGAAAGGACAATGGTGGAAATGGAAGCGCGACCCGCACATCATCGATGCCGTGCTGATGTATGCGCAGCGCGGCCACGGCAAGCGGTCGTCGTATTACTCGGACTATACGTTCGGCGTCTGGACCACAGGCGAGGACGGCGAGCTGCTGGTGCCGGTTGGCAAGGCCTATTTCGGCTTCACCGACGAGGAACTGCTGCAGATCGATCGCTTCGTCCGCCGCAACACCATCGAAAAATTCGGCCCGGTGCGCGAGGTGGTGCACGAGCCCGATCAGGGCCTGGTGCTGGAAGTCGCTTTCGAGGGCCTGCAACGCTCGCCGCGGCACAAATCCGGCGTGGCGATGCGGTTTCCCCGCATCAACCGGCTGCGCTGGGACAAGCCGCCGCGCGAGGCCGACCGGCTGGAAACGCTGGAGCGGATGCTGAAACCCGACGTAACTGAGGCGATAGCGTCGTCAAGCGAAAGCCTGCCCCGCCCTTGATGCGGCCTGTACACCGGTTCGCGTGAAGAAAACGCGTCAAAATAAAGAGCGCCGGTCGCCGGCCATTGACGCCAACAAGCGGGTTCCCCATCTGCCCTCCGCCGTACTACAATGCGCTGATAAATCCGCGCGGGAGATCATCGATGCCCAACGACACCCGGCAATTGCCGGCAGCCCATGACGCCCTCTATCGCTTTCTCGGCGGCTCGCCGCTGGCGGTGGCGTTCCGGCTGATCCTGCTGTCGATACTCGTGGGCGTGGTGCTCGCCGCCATCGGTTTCGATCCCTGGAATATTCTCAACAGCATCCAGCTGTTGTTTCGGCGGCTCTGGGATCTTGGCTTTGACGCCGTCAACTGGTTATGGCGCTATTTCCTGCTCGGCGCGGTGATCGTCCTTCCGATCTGGCTCTTGTCGCGAATGTTCGGCGCGTCGCGCGGACGATAGATCGCGGGCGTCCATGGTTTGCTAGTTCTTCCATCGAAGGTTACGACCGCACAGGTCTTCGCCATCGCGGGTCCCGCGATGGTTGCGAACCTGACCACGCCGCTGATCGGTATTGTCGCGACGATCGCGATCGGACGGCTCGGCGATTCCGCGCTACTCGGCGGCGTGGCGATCGCGTCGGTGATTTTCGACTGCCTGTTTTGGCTGTTCGCGTTCCTGCGCATGGGAACGCTGGCTTTCACTGCACAAGCGCTTGGCGCCGGCGAAACGCTGGAATTGCGCGCGCCGCTGGTGCGGGGATTTATCGTTGCCGCGCTGATTGGCGCCTGCCTGATCGTCCTGCAGAAACCGCTCGCCGCAATCCTGCTTGGCGCCATGGGCGGCAGCGTGGACGTCACTGGCGCAGCGAAGGTCTACTTCACCATCCGGATCTGGTCTGCGCCGCTGGCGCTGGCCAATTACGTCGTGCTCGGCTGGCTGATCGGACAGGCACGCGCCAGACTTGCGCTTGCCGTCCAGATCGCGATCAACCTCATCAATGTCACGGCGACCGCGCTGCTGGTGCTGGTAGCGAACGCCGGGATCGCCGGCGCGGCGATTGCCGCCGTCGTGGCGGAAGCGGCCGGGGTGGCGCTCGGCGTTTTGATTGCGCGGCACCTCACCGATGGACAGCTTTCCGTCCCGCGAGCGGCGCTGCTCGACCGTGCCAAACTGACCCACATGCTGGCCGTCAACCGCGATATCATGATCCGCACCGCGTCGTTGATCGCCGTGTTCCTGTTTTTTACCGCGCAGGGCGCCCGCGCCGGCGACGTAACGCTCGCCGGCAACGCGGTGCTGAACAATTTCCTTTTGATCAGCGCCTTCTTCCTCGACGGGCTCGCCAACGCCGCCGAGCAACTCTGCGGCCGCGCTTATGGCGCGCGCGACGGAACCGGCTTTTCAGCTGCGGTCCGGCTGGTGATCCTGTGGGGAGCAGGCTTTGCGCTTGCGGTAACGGCGACTTACGCGCTATTCGGCCCCTGGCTGATCGACGTCATGACCGCGAGCGAAGATGTTCGCCTCAGCGCGCGTCACTATTTACCCTTCGTGGTCCTGTCTCCCTTGCTTGCCGTCGTCGCTTTCGCCTATGACGGCGTCTATATCGGCGCAACCTGGGCGCGCGATATGCGCAACCTGATGGTGCTTTCGCTGCTGATCTTTCTCGCCGCGTGGCTGGCGTTGCGCTCGTTCGGCAATGCCGGCCTGTGGGGCGCTTTGCTGGTGCACTACGCCGCACGGGGCGGATTGCAGGCGTTGCGCTATCCTCAGCTCCTGAAGGCCTCATTTGATTTGAAGCGTTAAATCGGCCATTCCTCGGCCGTGATCGTCGCCGCGTCGGCGCCGACGATTTCGGAGAGCGAATCGCGCCCGGTGCGGAGCAGCGTCGAGGCGAGATCGTTCTTGATGTCGTCCACCAGTCCAAGGCCCTTGTAGATCAGCGACGAGTAGAGCTGGATCAGACTGGCGCCGGCGCGGATTTTTGTCAGCGCGGCGCCGCCGGAATCGATGCCGCCGACGCCGACCAGCGGAAACCTACCCTCGGTGCGCACGTAAGTCTCGGCCACCATCCGTGTCGACAGTCGAAACAGCGGCCTACCCGAGAGTCCCCCCTGCTCCCTGGCCCGGCCCTGTTCGCGGAGCGTCGAGGGCCGCGCCACCGTGGTATTGGCCACGATCATGCCGTCGACCCGGCGCGAGCGGGCGATGTGAACGACATCATCGAGTTCGGCGAGACTCAGATCAGGTGCGATCTTGAGGAGCACCGGCGAGTCGCCGGCGTTCTGCCGCACGCGTTCGCGCGCATCGATCACCTTTGCCAGGAGGTCGTCGAGCGCGGAAGCCTGCTGCAGGTTGCGCAAGCCCGGCGTGTTCGGCGACGACACATTGACGGTGAAATAGCTTGCCACGGGTGCAAACATCTCGATCAGTTTCACATAGTCGGCGACGCGGTCGGCGGAATCCTTGTTGGCGCCGACATTGACCCCGACAATGCCGCCGAAACGCGCGCGCCCGGCCAGCCGCCGCAGCACCGCCTCCGCCCCGTCATTGTTGAAACCCATGCGATTGACCGCGGCCTCGTCGCGCTCCAGGCGGAACAGGCGTGGCCGCGGATTGCCGGCCTGCGGCTTCGGCGTGACCGTGCCGACCTCGACAAAACCGAAACCAAGCCGCAACAAGGAATCCGGCACCTCCGCGCTCTTGTCGAAGCCCGCCGCCATGCCGATCGGATTGGAAAAATTCAAGCCGAAGGCCCGCACCGCCAATTTTGCATCGTCCGGCCGCGGCCGGATCGGCGGCAGCAGCCGCAAGCCGTGGATCGCCAGGCGATGCGCGTCCTCCGGATCGAGCCAGCGCAACAGCGGCAGCGAAAACGCATCGAAGGCGCGGATCACGGCGCCAGCTCCGGAATGTCGTGAGACCCGTCGGCGCGCGTGTGCATGTCCAGCACATTGGTGACTGCGCCGAGATCGAGTTCGCCGTAGAGGTGCGGAAACAATTCGTCGCCGCGCGACGGCTCCCACCGCAGCGCGTCCCCCAGCGCGTCGGCATCGACCTCGATCAGGAACAGCGCGGTCTGCCCGAGGAAGTGCTTTCTTGCCGTCTCCGCCAGCTGCGACGGGAGCGAAAAATGAATGAAGCCGTCGCGGATATCGTCGGCGCTGCCGCGGTACACGCCTTGCCGCTCGGCCTCGCGCCAGGCTGAAGCGGAACAGATTTTGTAGATCCTGCGCACGCGTTACGGAGTTCCTGCTTGTTGTTGAGTCTTTTGGGCTTTTCCCGGAATTTGCCGGATCACGCGCCGACCGTATCGGCGCTACCCGCGCACTTCAAGCGTCGCATTACGGCTCTTGCCCCAGCTCGGAAAAGCCGGTCTATTGAGGAGATAATTCCTAGGATGGCAAAATCGACCGATGGCCAGGCAGCCGAAAACACCGCGCATGCTGACCCACGGCCAGATCTGGACCGCGCTGGACCGGCTTGCCGAGCGCTCCGGGCTGTCTCCTTCCGGGCTTGCCAAGAGCGCCGGCCTCGATCCCACCACCTTCAACAAATCCAAGCGCATCACCTCTGACGGCCGCGAACGCTGGCCTTCCACCGAATCGGTGGCCAAGGCGCTCGCGGCCACCAGCAGCTCCATCGACACCTTCGTGCAGTTGATCGGCGATACCGCGCGCGCCGTGCAGTCGGTGCCGCTGCTCGGTTTCGCGCAGGCCGGCAGCAGCGGCCATTTTGACGACAATGGTTTCCCGGCCGGCAGGGGCTGGGATGAGGTCGCCTTGCCTTCGGCCAGTGACGAGCATGCGTATGCGCTCGAAATATCCGGCGACCAGATGAATCCCGCCTACCGCGACGGCGATGTCATCGTGGTGTCGCCTGGCACACCGATCCGGCGCGGCGACCGCGTGGTGGTGAAAACGCGAGTCGGCGAAGTGATGATCAGGGAATTGAAACGCCGGACCGCGAAGACGCTGGAGCTGCAATCGCTCAATCCGAACCACGCCGATCGCGCGCTTGCGGCCGGCGATGTCGAGTGGATCGCGCGGATTGTGTGGGCGAGCCAGTAAACTTTCGAACCGGGTGAGGGGTTACGCTCTATCGTGCAGCATTCATCAAGAGCACAGCAAAAAGCAGGACCAGATAGAGCATCGAAAACACAAACAGGTGGCGAGCAGGCCGCCTGTCCTTATCATTGCTACGATGTACTTGCCATGAGAGAAAAATCATGACCGCTCCAAGCATCGCCGCAGCCGCGCCATAGATGGCCCCCGCGAACCCCAGTGCCCAAGGTATCAGTGAGATCGGAACCAGAAGAACGCTATAGAGAAGAATCTGGCGCTTTGTTTCGGCCCTGCCGGCTACGACCGGCAACATCGGCACACCGGCGCGAGCATATTCTCCGGCAAGATTGAGCGACAGTGCCCAGAAGTGGGGTGGCGTCCAAAGGAAGATGATCAGGAACAGGATGAGCGGTTCGAGCCCAACGTTTCCGGCGACCGCAACCCAGCCGATCACTGGAGGGAGTGCGCCAGCCGCACCCCCAATGACGATATTTTGCGGTGTTCGGCGTTTGAGCCACATCGTGTAGACGACGACATAGAAGAAAATTGTGAAAGCAAGCAGCGCAGCCGCGGCCATGTTCAGCAAAGTGCCGAGGGCCAGAATGGCGCACATGCCAAGCGTCAGTCCGAAAACCAATGCTTCCGAGCGCGATACACGACCGCTAGGAATTGGACGCGTGGCGGTACGGGCCATCACCGCATCGATGTCGGCGTCGTACCACATATTGAGCGCACCTGCGGCGCCAGCTCCGGCAGCTATGCAAAGAAGAGCAACGACACGTGCGAAGGGATCGATGCCGCCTGGTGCGACCATGAGACCGACTAGTGCGGTAAAGACGACCAGCGACATAACGCGCGGTTTCGTCAGCGCGACATAGTCCCTGATGTTGGCATAGCTCCCGCGAAGGAGAATTGAACGATTGATTTGCATGAGATTAATGCCTCGTCTTGCAGGCGACATGGCGGTCCGATACTCAAGATGCCATCAGTCGTAGAACACTCTTGTCAGGCAGTCTCCGAAAGGCGGCAGGCCCGATTTCGTCGACTGCGCCGCTACTGCACCTTCGCGAGATTTCTTCCGGCAGGGACAATCTCCGCCTTCTTTTTTCCCGAAGAATCGAACTGTTTGAGATAGGCGACGATATCGTCAATTTGCTTGGGGTCTTTCAAGCCTGGAAAAGTCATTTTGGTACCGGGTATCCTGGCCTTCGGATCCTTGATGTATTCGCGGAAAGTTGCTTCATCCCAGGTGATCCCGGAATTCTTGTTGGCGGAGGAATAGCTGAATCCCTCGATCGTTCCAGCCTTTCGCCCGAACAGCCCGTTGAGCACCGGGCCAACTGCGTTCTTTGCGTTCTCCCCAATCTGGTGACACGCCTTGCATTGCACGAAAATCTTCTCACCCGAAGCCGCATCCTGGGCATAGCCAGGGACCATTGCGAAGATTCCGGCTCCGAGCACCAGAACGAGACTGCGCATCCGACTATCTCCATGGATAAGAAATACGGTCGCGCAAACCGCAGTGACTCCTGCTTCTGGCGCGAGGCAATGATATCTACGTCGCTGGCGCGAAAAATAAGATCCGGAGGAGATGCGTATATTCGGATTCGAACACCATGATCGCCACGAATACCAACACCAGTACCGGCGGCAGCAGGATGGCGTAGGCCAAGGCCAATCGCTCCCAGGCCATATGCATGAAGACGGCGACGATCAAGCCAGCCTTCAGCACCATGAACAGCAGGATCAGCGACCATCTGAGATAGCCATGTAACCCAAAGTAGTCGACGAGATAGGAGCACGTGCTCAGCACGAACAGCCATCCCCAGACCACGAGATAAAGCTTGATCGGGTGCTGCTGCCCCTTTTCGTGCACGGCTCCCGATGCCAGTGCCTCATGCGCATGAATGTGTAGCGAAGGTTGTTGTCCTGCTATCTGTACCGCTGCATCTGTCATGCGCCGACCTCACCAAAGATAAAAAAGGGCAAAGATGAACACCCACACAAGATCGACGAAGTGCCAGTACAGGCCGGTGATTTCGACGATCTCGTAATGCCCTTTCCGGCTCGTGAAAAAACCGCGCCTTTCGACATCGAAGTCCCCCCGCCAAACCTTTCGCGCGATGGCGATCAGGAAAATCACGCCGATCGTCACGTGGGTGCCATGGAAGCCGGTAATCATGAAAAAACTGGAACCAAACTGCGCCGCGCCCCAAGGGTTGCCCCAGGGCCGGACGCCCTCCATGATCAGCTTGGTCCATTCGAAGGCTTGCATTCCGACGAACGTTGCGCCGAATGCCGCCGTGGCCAGCATCAAGGCTGCGGTTTTGGCGCGATCGCGGCGATAACCGAAATTGACGGCCATCGCCATCGTCCCGCTGCTGCTGATCAAGATGAAGGTCATGATGGCGATCAGGATCAGCGGGATTTTCTTATCTCCGATCGTGAGGGCGAAAACTTCGCTGGGGTTGGGCCACGGTATGGTCGTGGACATTCGCGCCGTCATGTACGACAGCAGAAAACAGCTGAAGATGAAGGTGTCGCTAAGGAGGAAGATCCACATCATGGCCTTCCCCCAGGAGACATTCTTGAACGCGCGCTGATCCGAGGACCAGTCGGCGGCGATACCTCGCCAGCCTGCGGGCCGCGCCGGCGATGCTCCGGTGTTTGTCAACGCAGTCTCCGCCATCTGGTCCTTGCCCTCCTTAGGTCAGCATCTGGCGACAGATGTCGACGAAACCGTCCGTCCAGCCCGTCAGCAGACCGAGTAAGACCAGCCACACCAGCAGCAGGAAATGCCAATAGATAGCGCAGAGTTCCACACTCAGGCGCACCTTCACCATCTCAACGCCACGCCACACCTTGGCGGTCGTTCTGCCGAGGGCCACCAGACCGCCCATCAGATGCAGCCCATGCACCGCGGTGATCAGGTAGAAGAAGGAATTGGCTGGATTGGACGCCACGAAATACCCCGCGACGCTCAGCTGTCGCCACGCCAGGAGCTGTCCAACCAAAAATGTAACGGCGGATGCCCCTCCTGCGCAGAGGCCGACGATGACGCCGTCGATATCGTTTCGGCGCGCGGCCAGGTACGCCCAATGCAGCGCGACACTGCTCAAGACCAGGACGCCGGTGTTAAACCACAGCAGCCTGGGGACGGGCAGCGCCCGCCAGTCCACCATGGCCATGCGCATCGAGTACGCGCTGATGAACAGCGCGAACAGCGAGCCGACGACCGCGAGAAACACGCCCAATCCGATTTTCGCCGGAGGCACAATCGAAGTGCTCTCCTCGCGAAAGTCGACAGCCACTCCTTCCTCCAGCCAGGGTTTGGCTGCCAGCCGTTGCTGCGAGAGCCACCATCCCGCAATTGCCGCTATTCCAGCCATGAACAGGATAATGGCGCTCACGAGCCGGCCCCCTGCGCCAACAATCTGGCCGGCGGTTCATTTTGCGGCACGAAATCCCTGATGGCGCCGGGCACGCTGTAATCGTAGGCCCAGCGATAGACGATGGGGAGCTCCTTGCCCCAGTTGCCATGTCCCGGCGGTGTTTGCGGTGTTTGCCATTCCAGCGACGCGGCTCCCCAGGGATTGCCGCCAGCTTCTTTTCCTTTGAACAGGCTCCAGATCAGATTGAATAGGAACACAAGCTGGGCAAAGCCGACGATCAAGGCCGCCACGCTCATGAAGGCATTGAGGTCGTGGGCGGACGCCGGGACGAACGCCGTTTCCCCGATGTCGTGATAGCGGCGCGGCATACCCAACAGGCCCAGATAGTGCATGGGGAAGAAAATCGCATAGGCTCCGAGGAACGAGACCCAGAAGTGGAATCGTCCAAGCGCCTCATTGAGCATTCGTCCGGTGATTTTCGGATACCAATGATAGATCCCGCCAAACACGGCCATGATCGGCGCAATGCCCATCACCATGTGAAAGTGCGCGACAACGAACATCGTGTCGGACAACGGAACGTCTACGACCACGTTGCCGAGAAACAGGCCGGTCAGGCCGCCGTTCACGAACGTGATGATGAACGCCAGCGCGTACAGCATCGGGACGGTGAGATGAATGTCGCCGCGCCAAAGGGTCAGCACCCAGTTGTAAACCTTGATCGCGGTCGGGATGGCGATGATCAGCGTCGTGGTGGCGAAGAAGTACCCGAAATACGGGTGCATGCCGCTCACATACATATGGTGCGCCCACACGACGAAGCTGAGAGCGCCGATTCCCACGATCGCCCAAACCATCATGCGATAGCCGAAGATGTTCTTGCGGGCGTGGACGCTGATCAGATCGGAAATGATGCCGAAGGCCGGCAAGGCGACGATGTAGACTTCGGGATGCCCGAAGAACCAGAACAGATGCTGGAACAGGATCGGGCTGCCGCCGCCATACTTCGTCAGTTGGCCCATTTCGACCAGCGTCGGCATGAAGAAGCTGGTTCCCAAAATGCGATCGAGCAGCATCATCACCGAGGCGACGAACAGCGCCGGGAAGGCCAGCAGCGCCATGACGGTGGCCGTGAAAATGCCCCACACCGTCAAGGGCATACGCATCAACGTCATGCCGCGTGTGCGCGCCTGCAGCACCGTCACCACGTAATTCAGCCCGCCCATGGTGAAGCCGATGATGAACAGGATCAGAGAGGCCAGCATCAGAATAATGCCCCAATCCTGCCCGGGGGTGCCGGAGAGAATCGCCTGCGGTGGGTACAGCGTCCAGCCGGCGCCGGTTGGCCCGCCAGGCACGAAAAAGGTCGAGACCAGCACCACGACTGCAAGCAGGTAGACCCAGTAGCTCAGCATATTGACATAGGGGAAAACCATGTCCCGGGCGCCGACCATCAGCGGGATGAGGTAGTTTCCGAAACCTCCCAGAAACAGCGCGGTGAGGAGATAGATCACCATGATCATGCCGTGCATGGTGATAAACTGAAGATATTCGTTCGGATCGATAAACGAAAACGTGCCGGGGAATCCGAGTTGCAGCCGCATCAGCCATGACAGCACCAGCGCAACCATTCCGATGGACAGCGCCGTGATCGAGTACTGGACGGCGATAACCTTGGCGTCCTGCGAAAAGACGTACCTCGTCCACCAGCTTTTCGGATGATAGAGCTCGACCTCACCCACTTCAGCCGGCGGGACGCCTGCGATCGTGTCAAACGGGATATCGACCATTGGAATACCCTCCTTGGTCTTCTTCTCTTCAGCGAAGAGTTCGCCTCACGATATGTGGGCGTCTCCTCGTCGGTGTTTTCATTCGCTACCTATCTTGTAGGCCGCCTTCGCGACGCCGCGTTGCCCGGATAATTCGGCGAACGTCCGCTGTTTCTCCAGCCACGCGTGATAGTCTTTCTCTTCCTCTACGATGACCTTGCTCCGCATCTGCGCGTGCGCGGCACCGCAGAGTTCCGCACAGAGAACCTCGAATGTTCCGGTGCGGGTGGGCGTGAACCAGTAATACGTGACCGAGCCCGGTATCATATCCATCTTCGCCCGGAACTCGGGCACATAGAAATCATGCAGGACGTCAATTGAGCGGAGCAATACCTTCACCGGTTTCCCAACCGGCAGGTGCAAGTCGTCGCCTTGAATGACGATGTCGTCTTGTCCGTTTGGATCGTCGGGATTCAACCCCATAGGATTGTCGGAACTGACCCTGCGGGCATCGGAAGTCCCAAGCCGGCCATCCTTTCCGGGAAGCCGGTAACTCCAGAGCCACTGCTGTCCCATAACCTCGACCTCAGTCGCATCGGCCGGAACCGTGACGAACTGGTGCCAGACAACCAGCCCGGGCGCCAACATGGCTGCGACGCCGATCGCAGTCCCGATGCTGAGCCACCATTCGAGCTTCTTGTTTTCGGGATTGTAGGCTGCCTGCCTTCCTTCCTTGTGACGAAAGCGGAAGACACAATAGGCCATGAACACGACGACCGCGGAGAAAACCGCCCCGGTGATCCAGAACGTCAGGGTGATCGTGTCGTCGATGTAGCCCCAGTTTGAGGCGAGCGGTGTCCACCACCACGGGCTGAAGAGGTGAAACAGCACCGAGGCGACCGCTACCAACAACAGTATGAGCGCTACAGCCATCGCTCGTTCATCCTTGCCATGAAAGGCTGCGGAGACGAATTAAAGGGCGGAACTCACGTCTGTCGCGATGGCCGACTTCACCCGCCATCGTCGTGCCTCTTGCCTCGCCCATTCAACCGGTTGCGACGCTAAAAGATGGCACAAAACTCGCGTCACGACCGCTCATCTCGTCGGAGCTGGGGGCGTCCAGAATTTTAAGATGGTCCCCGCCGCGCCCGGCGTCAATAGTTCAGTAGAGGAGTATACCTCGCCTAGGTCCTGCGCCCCAACGCCCCGCAAGCCGGCGACCATCGTTTGTGACGCAATGCACCAAACGAATTGTGCAGATGCACAATTCACCAACAGTGCGTGCCATCTCGCCTGAATCGCGCTAAACTCACCTGACAGGTCGCGACAGGTTTCGTCCGGCTCCTTTTCGCTGAACTTGGTTTGCCGTACTTGGCTCGATCGCGATTTTCGCACATGCGGCGGACACGCGTGACTTAAGGGCGCCGTTTTCACCACGGCGACCAAGAGCGAGGGAGGCTGCGGCCATGGCTACACAGTATTCCGACAACATCGCAAATCCTAATCCACAAGCGTTCGGCGTCGCCGGCCCATTTGTCATTCGCAAAATCGGCCTATCGGACTTGAGCGAGGCGCTGCGCCTGGGCTGGGAAGATTTCAAGGCCGTACCAAGTCACGCCATTATCCTGTGCGTGATCTATCCCGTTCTCGGTCTTGTTCTGTTCAGAATGGTCCTTGGCTATTCGGTGCTGCCGCTGCTCTTTCCGCTGG
>WNGO01000989.1_pt1 | contig 22796 bp, 22 predicted proteins | sample 5400511 | NCBI WGS metagenome assembly WNGO01 (sample SAMN13153380, study PRJNA577476) | soil metagenome | isolation source: 20 cm soil or saprolite under Garry oak tree replicate 2 | place: USA:California | collected 2016-06-15 | reverse complement strand
GACGGCGGCGGCGGCGGCGGTGGTGGCGGCGGCGGTGGCGGCGGCGGCGGCGGTGGTGGCGGCGGCGGCGGCGGCGGCGGCGGCGGTGGTTGCGGTGGCGGTGGCGGTGTCGGTGGCGGCGATCCGGTGGTGACAGTCACGCGCGCTGAGCCAGACTTTCCTTCGCTCGCTGCCAGGATCGTCGCCGATCCAGCCACAACGGCCATGACGAGCCCGCTGCTGTTCACGCTGGCGATCGACATGTCGTCGCTCGTCCACGTCACGACGCGTCCGGTCAGCGTATTGCCACTGGCGTCCAGCGGCGTCGCCGTCAGCAGCACGGTGGCACCCACCTGGAGGTTCGCCGAAGCCGGACTGACCATCACGGCGTCGACGGCGTCCGTGGGCCTTGCTAGGATTTTTCCCCAACGAACCATTCAGAGCCTCGGCTGCTTCAGAGACGTCCCACGTGCGACCGGGCCGCCAACGTGACCCGTGTCGAGGTCCGCTGGCGGCCCGGCTGGCGTGGCGGCGAACCGCCGTAGCCCCGTAGCTCTGCGTCACCGCCTTTCGACGGCTTTGCTCTGAGCAGCGTGCACGGGTGCTATCCCTTAAAACGCACCCGGCTGGCACGACTGTAGCTGGCCGCGCGCAGAGTGGTCGGTGACCTACGTCATCATTTCTTGTGTCGGATGGCTACTGAGCTATTGCGAAATGACGCCCGTCGTTAGCCGCCGGCGTCCTGCGGTGGTTCGCCGCTGCCCATGCGCTGTTTCAATCGCTCCCAAAACTCGATACGCTCCGCAATGGTTTTTTCGTATCCAAACTCCGTGGGGCGGTACCACTTCTGTCCTCGCATGCTCTCGGGGAGATACTCCTGCGGCACGTACGCGTGCTCGTAGTTGTGGGCGTACTTGTAGCCTTCGCCGTACCCGAGCTCCTTCATAAGAGGTGTCGGCGCCTGGCGAATGTGCAGCGGCACCGGCTCAGCGGGATGCTCGTCGGCGGCCGCCTGCGCTGCACCGAAGGCGGTCGTTACGCGGTTCGACTTCGGGGCGGTCGCCAAATAGATCGTCGCCTCCGCCAGCCCCAGCTCTCCTTCCGGACTGCCGAGAAAGTGGTAGGCGTCCTTGGCGGCGAGGGCGACGGTGAGCGCCCGCGGATCGGCGAGCCCGATATCCTCGATCGCCATGCGCACCAGGCGGCGCGCGAGGTAGAGCGGGTCTTCTCCTCCCGCGAGCATGCGCGCGAGCCAATACAGCGCGCCATCGACATCGGAGCCGCGCACGGCTTTGTGGAGCGCGGAGATCAGGTTGTAGTGCTGCTCCCCGGCTTTGTCGTAGACCGGAAGCGGCTTTTCGAGTACCTGTCGCACCACTTCAGGGGAAGCGGGCCGCGGAACGGGGGACGCGTTGATGTGCTTGAGCACGGCTTCGAGCGTATTGAGGGCACGTCGCGCGTCTCCCTGCGCGTGCGTGACCAGCAAATCCATCGCGTCGTCGCTCAGTACCCGTCCCTCCTCCCCCTTCCCTGCTCCCCGTGATTGCTCGAGCGCTCGCTCGAGCACCGTCCGAATGTGCTCGTCGTTGAGAGGCTCGAGTACAAAGACGCGACAGCGCGAGAGCAACGCGCTGGTCAATTCGAAGCTCGGGTTTTCAGTCGTGGCGCCGATGAGGGTGATGATCCCGTTCTCGACCCAGGGCAGGAATGCGTCCTGCTGGGCCTTGTTGAACCGGTGGATCTCGTCGCAAAACAGAATGGTCCCCTGCCCCTGATACTTTAGGCGCTCCTCTGCTTCTTTAATGATCTCCCGCACCCGCGCCACCCCTTCGGTCACGGCCGAGAAGGGCTCGAAGTGCCGGTCGGTGTAGTTGGCGATGATTTTGGCGAGGGTGGTCTTGCCGGACCCGGGCGGGCCCCAGAAGATGCACGAGCCGACGTCACCCCGGCGGATCAGATCGCCCAGGGCCTTACCGGGCCCCAGCAGATGCTCCTGCCCCAGGAATTGATCCAGCGTTTTCGGCCGCATCCGAGCGGCCAACGGCTCGGCGGACCCCTGAAACAGCGTCGGCTCCGTCACGACACTCCATCCAGCAGTGTTTTGGTCAGGAAAAATACCAGGGCGCCCGTGAAAAAGGCTGCGGGGAGCTGCCAACCCTTCTTGCCCTGAAATTCCGGTACGAGGTTCGACGCGGCGACGTAGATCGTCACGCCGGCTGACAGCGCCAGGCCGTGCTGTACGAGAAAACCGAGCTCATCGGTCAATACCACACCGATCAGCGTCGCCACGCCGAGCAGTGCCGCCGCTCCGACCGCGCGTCCGCCCGTGCGGCCGCCCGCCAGCATGAGGCTCGAGATCGTCACGCCCTCGGGCAGCTTATGCAGGAAGATGGCGATGAACACCATGACCCCCAGCTCCGCCCGCACCTGGAACGCGCTTGCAATCGCCACGCCGTCGAAAAACGTATGCAGCAGCAGCCCCACCAGCGCCGATGTGCCCGCGACCGAGCTGACGGGATGGGTCTCCTCGCCGAAATGGAAGTGCGGCGTCACGGTGTGTTGCGTGAGGTGGACCGCAAGGTAGCCCGCCAGCACGAGCGCGGGGGCGATCGCCCCGCTGCGCGACAGGGCCGCCGGGAGCAGCTCCACGATCGCGACCGAGAGCATGAACCCGGCCCCGAACGCCACCAGCAGCTCGATGACGCGCAGCTCACGCACCGCCTTGCGCGTGACCGCGAGCGCGCCGAGCACGTTCCCGGCGGCCGCGACGAGCGCGTACAGCAGCGCCTTAGACACGAGAGAGGAGGTACTCTTTGGTGTTTCGGCTCGGGTCTTCGAGCACCTCCTCGAGCAGGCGCGCCAATGCGTCGCCCACGTCGGGTCCTGGCCGGACGCCGGCCGCGATGACGTCGGCGCCTTTGACCGCCAGGTCTTTCAGCGAGAGCGGCGGGTTCTTGGCGCGAACTGCGGCGACCGCCTTCTGCAACGGGGCGCTGGCAGCGGGGAGCAGCGCCAACAGATCGTCGGCGTGCTCGCCGGTTGTCGCCAACCAGTGTCGAATCGCCACGGGGTCCTTCGCATCAGGGTACTTGTCACGCCAGCGCCCGATCGCTCGGCCACGGTCGATATCCTTGTTCGAGCATTTCAGCCGGATCAACAGCGATGCGGGGTCCTTCGCGAGATATATGCTGACGAGCACAGGGTCACGCGGGAGTTTGTCGACTGCGCCCTGTTCCCCCGCCCCACTCCCTGTGCCCAATTCGGGTAGCCAGATGCGCGTGGCCCCGACGTCGCGCCACAGCGCGACGAGCTTCGACACCTTCTTTGCCGTGAGGATGCCCTTGAACCACTCGTCGCGCACGCGTTCCGCGGACAGCTGCGAGAGTCCCTGCGCATTGGCCTTGGCCGCTTCGAGCGTGCGCGGGTGGATCCGAAAGTCGAAGCGCGCGCTGAACCGCAGCGCGCGCAGGATCCGCAGGTAGTCCTCCTGAAACCGCCAGTTCGGATCACCCACGGAGCGAATCAGCTTTTTGCTCAGGTCCTGCTCGCCCTGAAACGGATCGCGCCACTCGTGCCGGATCGGATGGTACGCGATGGCGTTGATCGTGAAGTCGCGCCGCGCCAGATCATCCATGATCGAGACGCCGAACTCGACGACGGCGTGCCGGCCGTCCGTGTGGATGTCTTTGCGGAACGTCGTCACCTCGTGCGGCTGGTTGTTCGCGTCGAGTACGGCGACGGTGCCGTGCTCGATCCCCACCGGCACGGTCCGCTTGAACAGCTTCTGGACGGTCGGGGGCGGCGCCGCAGTCGTGAGATCGAAGTCGTGATTCGGCACACCGAGGAGGTTATCGCGAATCGCCCCGCCCACGCACCACGTCTCGAAGCCGGCGTCCTCGAGCTTCTTCGCGATCTTCAGAACTTCGGATGGGATGGGGAGGGTCGAGGGAAATGGCATGGTCTACAATCTCACCCGCACAACACACTCCCACCATTCACATTCAGAATCTCGCCGGTGATGTGCCGTGCGAGCGGCGAGCACAGAAACACGATCGGCCCGGCGATATCCTCCGCGCTCGCGACTCGTCCCAGCGGAATCGTCTGCTCGATCCGTTGCCGTCCTCCCCCCGCATACGGCTTCGCGGCCATCTCGGTATCGACCCATCCCGGTGCGACGCAGTTGACCGTGATCCGGGGCGCGAGCTCCACGGCGAGCGATTTCGTGATCGAGATGACCGCCCCCTTGGTGGCCGCGTAATCGGCATGAAACGCTTCGCCCCGCTGGCCCGCGGTGGACGCGACCAGGACGATCGTCCCGCCGCCCCCGCGGCCCCCTGTGACGATGCCCGGGATCGCCGCACGACACACGTACACGACCGCATCCAAATTGGCGCGGCGCGTCGCCTCCCATTGCTCATCGGTTATGTCGGCAATGGGCACGTTGTCCGGGGGCCACACGCCATGATTCACCACGAGGATGTCCAGACTGCCGCCGAGGGCTCGCAACGCTTCGGCAACCGCCTTCTTCGCGCCGCTCGAGGTGCCGAGGTCGCCGCGCACCGCCGCCACGACGTGCGGTTCGGCCGGCGGTTTGCGGGCGCGATACCCGATTGCGACTTTCGCGCCGGCCCGCGCCAGCAGCAGCGCCGTCGCGCGTCCAATTCCTCGACCACCGCCAGTCACAAAGGCCCGTTTGCCGGTGAGATCGATCATCCCTTGAGCCGCTCTTCGACGAGATCACAAATCACGTGCTCGATGGCGAGCTGGAGCTCTTGAATGCGCGCGGTGTCGCCCGACGGAATCACCAGACTCGCGTCGGCTAGCTCCTTCAGCTGTCCCTGTCCCCCGCCCTTGCCAAGGAACGCGACGACGTCGACGCCACGTGCCTTGGCCGATTCGGCCGCGCGAATCACGTTCGGGCTCTCGCCGCTGGTGGAGTGCAGGACGAGCAGGTCGCCGGGCCCGGCGAGGGCTTCGACCTGGCGCGCGAAGACTTCGTCGAAGCCCATATCGTTGGCGCACGCGGTGAGGAGTGATGTGTCGGTCGTGAGCGCGATCGCACGCATCGCGGGCCGGTTGGTCCGATAGCGGACGACGTATTCCGTGGCCACATGCTGCGCGTCCGCGGCGCTCCCACCGTTCCCGGCAAAGAACAGCGTGCCGCCACCGCGCAGCGTCGCTTCGTAGCGCTGCGCGATCGCGGCGATCGCCTCGGCCTGTTCCGCGGCCACCCGGCCGGCGAGCGACGCCAAACCGTCGAGCGACTCCCGGATTTTGGCGACGCTCAACGCGCAGCCTCGACAAACGCCTTGAGATTGGAGCCTTCTTCGACCACCGTCCCGATGACCACGAAATCGGCGCCGGCCGCGCGAGCGGCGCGCGCCTGCTCAGGCGTGCGAATCCCACCACCCACGAACAGGAGCCGGTCGGGCACCGCCGCGCGGCACGCGCGGATCACGTTCTCGGGCACGGGGCGCTCGGCGCCGCTGCCCGCCTCGAGGTAGATCGCCTGCATCCCGATGAGCTGCGCGGCGGTCGCATGCGCGGCCACGAGCTCAGGCTTGTCCGCGGGCAGTGGCCGAGTCTGGCTGACGGCCTCGACACTGGTCACGCGACCGCCGTCGATGAGGATGTACGCGGTGGAGAGCGTAGCCACAGGATGGCGCTGCAGGAACGGAACGGCGCGCACGTGCTCTTCGATGAGATACTGCGGGTTGCGGCCCGACACGAGCGACAAAAAGAGCACGAGATCCACCTGATCGGTCAGCTGCATCGCCGAGCCGGGAAACAGCGCCACCGGAATTCCCGGTGCGTTCTCGCGCAGCGCTTTCGCGACCTCGTGCGTCTGCGCCGCTCCGTCGAACGAGGACCCGATCAGGATCCCGCGAGCGCCCGCGGCCTTCGCTTCCCTCCCGATGCGCGCCGCCTCCACGCCGTTGGTCCGTACTGGATCGACGAGAACGAGCAGCCCCTGACCATGAAAACTCATGTCGTGCCCTCCTCCTCTGCCTGGGCTTCGAAAGCGTACGTCGCGAACGCGTCGGCGGCGAGCAAATCGAGCGCCAGCTCACGGCCCCCGCCAGGGCGCGCCGTGACGTCGGCGAGCAGCTGGTGGCCGAGCTGGGCGAGATATGCGGGAAGCCGGGAAGCGGGAGCCGGCGGTACTTCATCCAGGGCGCGATGCAGCCTCACACGCAACGCGTCTGGCGGAGCGGGTTTGCGGGCGTGCAACCAGGCCCGCACCTCCTCACGCGTCATCGCGCGAAATCCCGCACGATATCGGGCGTGCGCGCGCGGGCCTCCCCCAGCTTGGCGCGATCCCCGACGCCGGCGGAGGCAAAGTGGGGCCGGCCACCGCCCTTGCCACCGGTCGTCGACGCGATGGCGTTGGCGATGTCGCCCGCTTTCACTCCCTTGGAGACCAGATCGTCGGTGACGGCCACGTGGATCCCGGCGCGCTCGCCTCGTGTGAACAGCACCGAAATAGCGCGTTTATGCTTCGCGCGGAAGCCGTCCATCGTAGCCGCAATTTGCGCGCGATCATCGAGATCGGATTCTGAAATATGCAGCTCCACGTCACCGATCTTTTCCACCGCCCCCTGTTCCCCGTGCCCGGCTCCTCCCTTCAGCAGCTCGGCGACCTGCTTTTCCAGCTTCCGATTCTCGTCGAGCATCGCTTCGATGCGGCGTGCCAGATGTTCGGGCTGCGTCTTGAGTAACCCGGCGGCTTCGCTCAACCGATGCTGCAGCTCGAGCGCGTAGCGGTATGCCGCGGGACCCGTCAGCGCCTCGATGCGCCGCACGCCCGCCGCGGCACCGGTCTCGTGCGTGAAACGGAACAGCGCAATCTGCCCCGTCGAGGCGACGTGCGTGCCGCCGCACAGCTCGAGCGACACCCCAGGCACGTCGACGACGCGCACCACGTCCCCGTATTTCTCACCGAACAGCGCCATCGCCCCCGCCGCAATCGCTTCCTTGTACGCCGTCTGCCGGGTCTCGATCGGAAGATTCTCCCACACGTGCGCATTGACTTCGGCCTCGACCGCGGCGAGCTGATCGCCCTTGATCGGCCCGTGATGGCTGAAGTCGAAGCGCAGCCGCTCGGGCGCGACGACCGAGCCCGCCTGACGCACGTGGGTGCCGAGGATTTTTCGCAACGCGGCATGCACCAGATGCGTCGCGGTGTGGTTGCGTTCGATATTGCGGCGCCGCGCCTCGTTGACTTGCGCGACCGCGGGCGTCGGCTCGAACGTCTCACCGAATGTTCCGACGACGGCGCTCCGGCCATCGACCTTGTCGACGCCTTCGACCGTCAGCTCCCAGCCGTCGCCCGTGACCACGCCGGTGTCACTGACCTGGCCACCGGACTCCGCGTAGAACGGATTCTCCTCGAGAATCAGCTCGAGCTGGTCGCCGGTCTGCCGAAACGCGATCGGCTCCGTCTCCGCTTTGGTTGATTCGTAGCCGATCCATTTCTGCTTGCCTTTCTTCTTTAGCTCGACCCAGTCACCCTTTCCCGGCTCGCGCAACCTTGCGGTAACTTTTCGCGCGGTCCTCGAGCGTTGCCTCTGGTGTCCAAGCGCTTGCTCAAAGCCCTCGACGTCAACCGCATGCCCATGCTCGGCCGCGATCATCTGCGTGAGATCGAGGGGAAAACCGTACGTGTCGTACAGCTTGAACGCATCGTCGCCCGAGATGACCGGTTGATGGCGCAACTCCTCCATGCGCGTGAGCCCGCCTTCGATCGTCTCGAGGAACCGTTCTTCTTCGGCGCGCGTGACACGCTCGATGTGCTGCTCCTTCGAGGGCAGCTCCGGATAGACGGAGCCCATCACACCGCTGACCACTCTTGTGAGCTGCGCGAGTGTCGGCTCGCGCCTGCCGAGCAGCCAGGCGTGGCGCACGCCGCGGCGCAGGATACGCCGCAGCACATAGCCGCGGCCTTCATTCGACGGATACACACCGTCGCCGAGCAGGAACGCGACCGCGCGCGCGTGATCGGCGAGCACCCGATAGGGCGCACCCGCCGGCCCGCGGTCGTAGGGCCGGCCGACGATCTCGCTCGCCTGCGCGATGATCGGCTGAAACAGATCGGTATCGAAGTTCGACGGGACGTTCTGCATGACGGATGCGATGCGTTCGAGTCCGGCGCCGGTATCCACCGAGGGTTTGGGCAGATTCTTACGCGATCCGTCGGGCTGCAGGTCGTACTGCATGAAGACGAGATTCCAGATCTCGAGCAGCTTGCCTTCTTCATTCAACTGGACGAACTGCTCGGTCGTCAGCTCTCCCTTGCCCCGTTCGTTCCTGGGACGCAGGTCGACGTTGAGCTCGGTATTGGGACCCGCGGGGCCGGTGTCGGCCATCTGCCAGAAGTTGTCTTTGTCACCCAGCCCGAAGATCCGTGAGTCCGCGATCCCCGTGACCTGGTGCCACAGCGTTCTCGCCTCGTCGTCCGAATGGTGGACCGTGACATAGAGCCGGTCGGGGTCGATCCCCAGCCAGTTCTTCGCCGTCACCCATTCCCAGGCGTACTGGATTGCTTCCTTCTTGAAGTAGTCGCCGAAGGAAAAGTTGCCGAGCATTTCGAAGAAGGTGTGGTGGCGGGCCGTGTGGCCGACCTGCTCGAGGTCGTTGTGCTTGCCGCCCGCGCGCACGCACTTCTGGCAGGTGACAGCTCGGTTGTAGTCGCGCCGTTCCAGTCCCTGAAACACGCGCTTGAACTGCACCATGCCGGCATTGGTGAACAGCAGCGTCGGGTCGTCCTGGGGGACCAGGGGGCCGCTCGGCACCTCGGTGTGCCCACGCGCTGTGAAGTACTCGATGAATTTGCTTCTGATATCGGCGGACTTCATTGCGGGGAATATAGCGCCGGGTGGTGCAAGTGAAAGGCAGGATAGGAGTTAAGGGAGCCTACAGACCGTCGATCACCGCCCGTATATCGGAGCCTTGGAACCCCCGCCTCATCAGAAATGCAGTGAGCCGCCTCTTCCGCACCGCCGGCGCCAGCGCCGCAAGCTGCCGCGCCCGTTTCTCTGCCAGCGCGCGCACGGCGTCGGCCGGATCGAGGCCTTCGGCAGCGAGCGACGTCCGTACCCCCTCTTCCGCCACACGCCGGTCAACGCCCTGGGAGAGGAGGTCGCGGATCAGCCGCGCCGGCCCACGGCCCCGAAGGGCTTTCGCCGCGGCGTAGTCCACGGCGAAGCGCGCGTCATCCAGCAGGCCGGCGCTGAGCAACCGATCGAGCGCGACATCGATGGCTGCAGGGGGATGCTGTTTCTGCAGCAGCCGGCGGCGCAAGTCCAAGCACGCGTGCGCACGCCGCGCCAGCGCCCGCAGCGCGGCGCGATGCGCGGCCTCGATATCCGCGAGCTCCTGCAGCCGCTGGAGCACGGGCTCGGGGAGTTCTGCGCCGATCCGCAGCTCCAGATCCGTGAGATCCGCGGCCGGCAGGGAAGCAAAGCGCCCCCGATCCACTTCGACCAGCCTATAGTCGGGCCGTCGTGGATCGGGGGCGAGTCCTGTGAGGATCATTCTTCGCTCGTGGCCGTCTCCTCGTCGCCACCCGTCCCAGCGCCGCTCGCCGGCTTCACGCCGAGGTGCTCCTTCACCCGTCCCTCGACTTCGGCCGACATATCGGGATGGTCCTTCAGGTACAGCTTGGCGTTCTCACGCCCCTGTCCAATCCGCTCTTTTCCGTACGAGTACCAGGCGCCGGACTTTTCGATGATCCCGGCTTCCGCCGCGATGTCAACGAGCAACGACTCGTGGCTGATTCCTTCGTCGAACATGATGTCGAATTCGGCCTGGCGGAACGGCGGCGCCACCTTGTTCTTCACGACTTTCACCCGCACGTGGTTGCCGATCACCACCTCGCGCTCTTTCACCGGTCCGATGCGCCGCATGTCGAGACGCACCGACGCGTAGAACTTGAGCGCCCGGCCGCCACTCGTCGTCTCGGGATTGCCGAACATGACCCCGATCTTCTCGCGCAGCTGATTGATGAAGACCACCGCGGTGCGCGAGCGATTGATCGCGCCGGCCAGCTTGCGCAGCGCCTGGCTCATCAGGCGCGCCTGCAGGCCGGGGAGCGAGTCGCCCATCTCCCCTTCGATTTCCATCTTGGGCACGAGGGCCGCGACGGAATCGATCACCACCACATCCACCGCCCCCGAGCGCACGAGGATCTCGCAGATCTCGAGCCCCTGCTCACCCGTGTCGGGCTGGGAGACCAGCAGATTCTCGATGTCCACGCCCAGCTTCTTGGCGTACTCGACGTCGAGCGCGTGCTCCGCATCGATATAGGCCGCCGCGCCGCCTTCACGTTGGGCGCTGGCCACTACGTGCAGGGCCAGTGTGGTCTTGCCGCTCGATTCGGGCCCGAAGATCTCGCTCACGCGGCCGCGCGGGATACCCCCGATCCCGATGGCCGCATCGAGATTGATCGCACCGGTCGAGATGCCGCTGACGCGCACCTGCGGCGCATCGGCGCCCATCCGCATGATGGAGCCCTTGCCGCAGGTTTTCTCGATTTGCGTGATGGCAAGATTGAGCGCCTTGCGGCGGTCGTCGGAGATCTTGGTCGGCTGCTGAGTCGGCTGGTCTGCCATGATTGCCCTCGACATGGGTGGCGAGCCTCCTGGTGTGAGGCCCGAATATATACCGAAACCAATCTCACCGCCATCCAGGACGGAAGGCGTCCTCCAAGTGCTCTATCTTATTGTCAACAATGCCGATACAGTCAAAGCGATAGACGTCGGACTGGCGCCCAAACCGATCCATCCAGACGCGTGCCGCCTTCACTATCTCTCGCCGTTTCCCTCCCGTCACCGCTTCGAACGGACTGCCGAACGCGAGTCCGCGGCGGACTTTCACTTCGACGAAGGCGACGAGACAGCCGCGCCGGACGATGAGATCGATCTCGACTCGACCAGCGCGAAACCGATGCGCCACGATTTCCCAGCCACGGCTTTGAAGATAGCGAATCGCCTGTTCTTCACCGGCGAGCCCTCGCCGATGGCGCGGGTCACTCCAATTCGCCGGATCGCTGTGAATGCCGCTCGACATGGCGACAAACTATCGGTCGTCTCGTCACGCCAATAACCCGATTGCTGCGAGACGGCGCATTATCGCACACGTGGGGAGACTGAACACCGTTCTACCTCGCGCCATTCCCATTTCCGGCGTCTGTGATGTCATCCAGGTCTTCCAGTCCCACCAGGACATCTCGCGGTTTTGACCCATTGGCGGGCCCTAAAACACCGGCCAACTCCAGCTGATCGATAATTCGGGCGGCGCGGCCATACCCAATGCTCATGCGCCGCTGGAGCAGCGACGTCGACCCGAGTTGATTCTGGATGCACACCTCCGCCGCCTGCCGGAACAAGGGATCGCGATCCCCCCCCCCCGCCCCCTGCTCCGAGCCTCCGTCTTCCCCCTCCTTCTCCGCCTTTTCGAGCGCCGTCACCTGCTCGTCGATCGAGGTCCCCGGGGCAATCGCGGGGACCGCAGGCGCATGCTGCTTGTACCACTCCATCAGTCGCTCAGTCTCGTCCGTCGAGATGAACGCCCCTTGCACCCGCATCGATTCGCTCTTGCCGGGCGGGAGGAACAGCATGTCGCCATTGCCCAGCAACGTCTCGGCACCATTCTGATCGAGAATCGTGCGGCTGTCGACCTTGGCGGACACGCGGAACGCGATGCGACACGGGAAATTCGCTTTGATCAAGCCGGTGATCACGTTCACCGACGGCCGCTGCGTCGCGAGAATCAGGTGGATACCGATCGCGCGCGCCTTTTGCGCCAGCACCGCGAGTGGCGTTTCGATCTCACCCTGGACGGTGAGCATCAGGTCGGCGAGCTCGTCGACGATCAACACGATGTACGGCAAAATGCCGCCGGTATACGGCGCATCGAAGGGCAGCTCTTTCTGGATGCCCGCCTGCGTGGCGAGCGTCTCGCGCGGCCCTTTGAGCGGCGCCTTCGCCTCCACCTTCTTGTTGAAGTCGGTGATGTTGCGCGCGTGATTCGCGTGCAGCAGGCGGTAGCGCCGCTCCATTTCCCAGCCCGCCCACTTCAAGACGTTCGCCGCCTTGTGATGGCTCGTCACGACCGGCAGGCCGAGATGCGGGAGCGCGCTGTACATCGACAACTCCACCATCTTCGGGTCGATCATCAGCAACTTCAGTTTGTCGGGCCCGTGCGCGTACACGAGGCTCGTGATGATGGCGTTGATGCACACCGATTTTCCCGATCCGGTCGCACCGGCGATGAGGAGGTGCGGCATCTTCGTCAGATCGTCCACGACCTCGTCGCCCTCGAGATTCCGCCCCAACACCACCGCCAGCACCCGGGCGGCGCGGCGGAACTCGGCACTGTCGATGAGATCGCGGACGTGTACGAGCCGGGCAGTCGGATTCGGGACCTCGATACCAATCGCCGCCTTTCCCGGAATCGGCGCCACGATGCGCAGCGACTGCGCGCGCATCGCGAGCGCGAGATCGTCGGCGAGCGACGACACGCGCCCCACCTTCACGCCGCGACCCGGCTCGAGCTCGAAGCGCGTGACGACCGGACCGACCGTCTTGTTGATGATCTGCGCCCCGACGCGGAACGTCTCGAGCGTCGCGACCAGCCGCCGGCCCATGTCCTCGATCTGCGCCGCATCGGCGTCTTCGACTGCCCGCGGTCCCTCGGTTAACAACTCGATGGGCGGGATCAGTGTACCTCGAGGTGGCGGTTGCGCAGGTCGCGGAGGTGGCGCGCTCTTGGGTCTGTGCTCGACTGGCTTGGTGCGCGGTGAGCGGTCCGCAGTGCGGGTGACTGCCCCATCCTCAGGCTCCGGGTCTTCCCGCGCACCGCGCACGGCGACCCGCGCACCTCCCTCTTTGCGCACCGCGGATCGTGCCCTCAAGACCGCCAGCGGATGCCACCCAACGGTGAAACTTCCGAGGGCCGATAGCGCAAACAACCCGACGAGTACGGCTCCCGCCGTTCCGATCGCGTTCTCCACGCCGTTCGCGAGAAAACCGGGAAACAGGCCGGCGAGTCGCTCGGTGCGGCTCCAACCGCTGTAGTCGGGGGGAAAGTGAGGGCGAATCGCGACCGCGATGCCGTAGGGAATCAGCAGGACCAGGCCGGTCCCGAGGGCGGCGACGCGGCCCCAGGAGAGGGCGCCCAGCCGGTCAAAGGCAGCCAGCGCCCAGACGACGCCGAGGACGGGCAACAGGACGGCGCCCAGTCCGAACAGCTGCCAGCACGTTCCACCGATCGTGCGACCCCAGCTGCCGGTGAGGGCAACGGGAGGGGGGAGCAGCGTCAGACCCAGGAAGAAACCCACCAGCAGGGCCGCGATGCCGATGAGTTCGTGCCGCGCCTTGGGGTTCATGCCGCGATGCGACGATCCGCGTAGACGGGGACGATCGCCACCCGATCGGGCTGGGCGCAGAATTTCACGTCGTCTCCGAGCCCCACCTCACTGAGTTGGCGGGCGGCGCCGCTCGCGCCGAACGCATCCAGCCAGCCGCCCTGCTGCGCCGCCAGATCGAGCGACACGTGGGCCGCGTCGTTCAGCACGAGCTTCTTGGGCGGCACGCCCTTCTTCACGGCCTTGATCAGGCGACCGGCCGTGTAGGCGTCCTCGAGCGCGAATTGCTTCTCCCGGCCGGCGCAAATGATGACCAGCTCGCCCCGCTCGCTGAAGAGATGGCGGGCCCGTTCCGCCACGGCACTGAAGTTCAGCGCGGCCGCCACCAATACGGGGTCCCCGCCCTGCGCCGCGAGCAGCGCCGGCGTGCCATTGGTGGTCGCGAGAAACAGGGTCTTGCCCGCCACCGCGTCAGGCGTCATTTCGCGCGGCGAATTGCCCAGCGCAAACCCCTCGATCTTGAGCATCCGCCGCTCGCCCGCCAAGACAATGCCGTTTTTCTCGAGGTTCGACGTGAGGCGCACCGCCTCCTCGGAGCTCGCCGCGGGGATCACAGCCTTGGCGCCGGCGGAGAGGGCGGTGACGATCGTGCTGGTGGCGCGCAGCACATCAATGACGACAACCGCCCGGCCGGTGAGATCCCCCGCATTGAGGCCGAGTGGCGTATAGAAAACGTCGATCTTCATGTCTGGTCTTTGAGGAGTTGCGGCTCGCGCTCGAGGAATTTCGTATCGACCTTGCCCGCCACGAAGTCCGGGTGGCGCATCACCCGACCCAGAAACGGAATCGTCGTGGTCACGCCTTCAATGATAAACGAGTCGAGCGCCTGGCGCATACGGGCGAGCGCCTCCGTGCGGGAGTTGCCGTGCACGATCACTTTGGCCAGCAGCGAGTCGTAGTACGGCGGCACCGTGTAGCCCGCGTAGATATGGGTGTCGACGCGTACACCGGGGCCGCCCGGCGGATGGTAGGCGGTGATCAGCCCGGGCGACGGCTGGAAGTTGCGGCTGGGATCCTCCGCGTTCACGCGGCACTCGATCGAGTGACCGCGCAGCCGATTGCCGTTCAGGACCAGGGTGAGCGGCGCGCCCGCCGCGACGGCGATCTGCTCCTTCACGAGATCGAAATTCGTGCACATCTCGGTCACCGGATGCTCGACCTGAATGCGCGTGTTCATCTCCATGAAATAGAACGAGCCGTCCGCATCGAGCAGGAACTCGATCGTCCCGGCGCCGACATAGCCGATCGCCTCCGCGAGCTTCACCGCGGCATCGCCGATGTCCTCGCGCAGCGTCTGATCCACTACGGGGGACGGTGCTTCCTCGACGAGTTTCTGGTGGCGGCGTTGCACCGAGCAGTCGCGCTCGCACAGGTGCATCACCTTCCCGTGCGTGTCGCCCATGATCTGAATCTCGATGTGGCGCGGCCGCGCCAGATACTTCTCGATGTAGACCTCGCCCGAGCCGAACGCGGCAAGCGCCTCCTGCTTGGCGAGATTGAACGACTGGGAAAACTGATCCGCATCGACCGCGACGCGCATCCCTTTGCCGCCGCCACCGGCGGCGGCTTTGATGATCACCGGAAAACCGATGTCGGCGGCGACCTGCTGACCCTCTTCCATCGATTCGACGGGCCCCGGTGAGCCCGGAACGGTGGCAAGCCCGTGTTGCTGCGCGAGCTTGCGCGCCGCTGCCTTGTCGCCCATCTGGCGGATTTGCTCGGGCGTCGGCCCGATGAACGTGATGTTGGACGCCGCGACCTTTTCGGCGAACTCGGCGTTTTCGGCGAGGAAGCCGTAGCCGGGGTGAATCGCGTCGGCCCCGGTGATCTCGGCGGCGGCGATCAGGCGCGGAATATTGAGATAGCTGTCCCGGCTGGGCGGGCGGCCGATGCAGACGTCGTCGTCGGCGAAGCGGACGTGCAACGACTCCCGATCCGCTTCCGAATACACGGCGACCGTCTCGATGCTCAGCTCCTTGCACGCGCGGATCACCCGCAGGGCAATTTCCCCGCGGTTGGCGATCAGCACTTTCTTGAACATTAGGGCGTAAGCTCGATCCCGGCCTCGCCCCCGAGCCGGTTCCCCGACGAGTCGACACCCGAGACCTTCAGCGCGAACTCGCTCGGGTTGGTGGCGTAGAAGATCGCGCTCTCGTAGCTGATCACGCCCTGGCTGTACCAGTGGAACAGCGACTGGTCGAAGCTCTGCATCCCGTACTGGATCGACCCCTCGGCGATGAGGTCCGGGATGTTGAGCTGTTTGGAGAGATCGCGGATGTTGTCCGCCACCGCGGCCGTATTGATGAGCACCTCGGAGGCGGGGACGCGCCCGCGCCCGTCTTTGCGTGGCACCAGCCGCAGCGAGACGATCGCCTGGAGCGCGGTCGAGAGCAGGTGGCGGATTTCGTCGTGCTGGTGCGGCGGGAAGAACGAGATCACTCGGCTGACCGTCTGGGTGGCATCCGTGGTGTGCAGCGTGGAGAACACCATGTGCCCCGTATCCGCCGCCTTGAGCGCGGTGTCCAGCGTCTCCATGTCGCGGATCTCGCCGATGAGGATGACATCGGGATCCTGGCGCAGCACGTGCCGCAGCGCGGAGTTGAACGTCAGGGTGTCGTTCCCCACCTCGCGCTGCGAGATGTTCGCGTGCTGGTCGCGGTGCAGGAATTCGATCGGGTCCTCGATCGTGATGATGTTGACCCGGCGATTGGTGTTCACGTGGTTGACCATCGCGGCGAGCGCCGTCGATTTCCCCGATCCGGTCACACCGGTGACGAGCACCAGACCGCGCGGCTTCAGGGCGATCTCCTCGAGCACCCCGGGGAGATTCAACTCGCGGATCTGCTTCACCTCATAGGGAATCGCCCGGAACGCGAACGCCACGGTGCCGCGCTGCTGATAGACGTTCGTCCGGAACCGGCCCACGCCCGGCACGCCGATCGCGAAGTCCGCCTCCTTGTGCTCGGCGAACTCCTTGACCTGGCGCGGGGTCATGATCTGCTCGGCGAGCGACTTCAGCTCCTCGGGCTTGAGCGGCGCCGTTTCGAGCGGCACGAGGTCGCCGTTCACGCGGATCGTCGCCGGCCGCCCGACCTTGAGCAGCAAGTCGGAGCCGTTGCGCTGCACCATGTGTGTGATCGCCTGTTTGAAGTTGAACGCCGGCAGATTGCTCTGCGTCGCTTCACCCATGCGGATCCACCCGGAAAAGGGCCTGTCCGAACTCGACGGGCTGCGCGTTTTGCGCCGCCATCTCCCGAATGACGCCGGAGACCTCGGACTCGATCTCGTTCATGATCTTCATCGCTTCGATGATGCAGACCACCTGCCCGACGTTGACCCTGCTTCCCACCTTCACGTATGGCTGGGCGCCAGGCTCGGGCGACTGATAGAAGGTGCCGACCATGGGGGATTTGATCTCGAGGAGCTGGGACTTCGGCGGCGGGGGGGCTGCGGGAGCCTGACCCGCGGCGTCGGGCGCTCCCCCGGCCACCGAACCTGGCGCGGCGGCCTGGCTGACAATCAGATGACCCCCGGCATTGGTGGCGGCGTGACCAGCCTTCGAGACCCGAACCGACGACCATGCGCCGAACAGACCGCGCCGGATCTCGATCGCGCCCACGTCCGGGGCGTCTTTCAGGATCTGCACAATCTGGGCGATGATGTCGAGCTTCATACCGTGAAGATACCCCCCAAGAGGCCCTACACCAGTTCCATGAGATCCGTACACCCGTCCGTCAACAACACCGGACCGTCGGCCGACAGATGCACGTCGTCTTCGATCCGCACGCCGCCGCGTCCCGCGAGATACACGCCGGGCTCGATCGTCACAACGGCATCCTGGGGCAACGGCTCGGCAACGGTGCGCGCGAGCCGCGGCGCTTCGTGCACCTCGAGACCGAGGCCATGACCGGTCGAATGCCCGAAGGCCGCGCCGAATCCGCGCGCCTCGATCGGTTCGCGCGCGAGCGCATCTGCGTCCCTGCCGGTCATCCCTGCGCGTACCCCTTCGCGCGCGCGCAGCTGCGCATCCTGGACCAGCGCGTACAACGCGCGCTGCGATTCATCGGCGCGAGCGCCCACGACGACGGTCCGCGTCACATCCGCGCAATACCCGTCGACGACGGCGCCAAAGTCTAGCAGCAGCCACTCCCCCGCCGCCACGGTCCGGCTGCTGGTATGCGCATGCGGCAGCGCGCTGCGTGGCCCGCTGGCGACGATCGTCGGAAACGGATGCGCTTCGCTCCCGCGGCGCCGCAGCCCCGCCTCGAGGCGCGCCGCAATCTCGAGCTCGGTCTGTCCCGGCCGCACGCTCGCCAGCGTCTCGCCCAGTGCCTCGGCGGCCAGCATGGCGGCCGACCGAATGGCGGCGACTTCGCCGGCGTCTTTGCGCACCCGGAGCCGCTCGACCAGCTCACCTGCCGGCTTCCAGCGCCAGGCGGCCGCCGCGGCACTGGCAAATCGCTCCGCATCCTTCACGGTGACCGAATGCGCTTCGAACCCGATCACCCCGATGCTGCCGCCCAGCGTGGGAAGCTCCTTGAAGAGCCGGTCCCAGACGCTGGTTGCTTCGATCTCCACGCGCGCCACTCCGCCGCTCTCCTGCCGCGCCTGCTCGTCATACCGAAAATCGGTCAGCACGAGCAGCGAGCTGCGCGTCGCGAGCGCCAGGCCCGCCGAGCCGCTGAATCCCGTCAGATAGCGGATATTGGGACGCGAGGTCACGAGCAGCGCGTCCAGGCCTTCCGCTTCGAGCACCGCGGCCAGCGCAGCATGGCGCTCGGGACGCTTATCGGGCTTTGAGATAGCCGACGATCCCCTCGAGCCCCAGTCGATAGCTGTCCGGCCCGAAACCCGTCACGACGCCGACCGCGAGATCCGCCAGCAGCGAACGCCGGCGCTCCGGCTCGCGCGCGAAAATGTTCGAGAGATGCACTTCCACGAACGGCACTCGCACCGCGAGCAAGGCATCGCGCACCGCCAGGCTCGTATGGGTGAACGCCGCCGCGTTGATCACCGCCCCGTCCGAACGGCCTTTCAGACCCTGGATCGCTTCGACCAGCTCGCCCTCGTGGTTGGTCTGCACCCAGCTGCACTCGACGCCGAGCGCGCGTGCCCGCTCGCGCGTGGCGCGCTCGATCTCCGCCAGGCTGGTGCGTCCGTAGACTTCCGGCTCGCGCTCACCCAGTAGGTTCAGGTTGGGGCCGTTCAGAACGGCGATATGAGGGGGCACAGAAGGCTAGGACTTCAGCTTCTTCAACCACTGCTGAAATTGATCAGCTTCGGCTTCATCCTCCGGTGGTCGCTGGGAACGGCCAGAAGTACGACCTGGGGTCTTTGTAGAGCCCGTATCCGAAGGACCGGGCGCCGGCGTGCCGCCCCGCCCGCCCCCCGCGCCCACCCCGCCCACCCCGCCCCCACCCTGACCGGCCGCCTGTTTTCCGCCCGCAAAGAACTCGTCGAACGAGAACCCTCCGGTTTTCGCACCCTCGGCTGGCGGCCCTTGCGGCTGCGAAGCGGCCGCCCCCCCCCTCCCCCCCGACCCGACCGTCTCGCCCTTCTTGCCCGTCGCACCCGTCGCGGAGCCTCGCGCGCCTTCCTCGCCGAACACCGAATCGAGCGAGATGCTGTCATGCGCCGGATGCGACGGCTCGCCCGGCGATCCGGCGGGGCCGGCGGGGCCGGCGGGGCCGGCAACACCGAATGCGGCCGCCAACGTGCTCTGCGGCTCGGGCGGCGGCTCCGGAGCGCCGCGTCCTGACAGAATCCCCTTGAGGAATCCCCGCGCGGACACTCCCGAGCGCTTCTTTCCGCCTGGAGACAGCTGCTCGATCTTACTCCGCAGCTTCGCGTCATTCGGTCGCTGCGCGAGCAGTGCCTGATACACTCTCAGCGCGTCCTGTTGATGTCCCTGTTTCAGGTACAGCTCGGCCATCGTCTCCGTCAGCACCGGCTCGGCCCGCGACAGCGTCGCCGTGTCGGCCGCGCCGTCATCGTCGGATAGCGCAACGGCTGCCGGCACGCGGGTCGCCGGAGAGGGCTTGGGGAGGGGCGGGGGCTTGTGAGGCGGCGGCGGCTGAACCGACGAGCGCACAGGAGACTCGTCGGGCATGATCAACGGCAGATCGACGTGCGGGAGCGACTCATCCAGCTCCGGCGCAGTTTGTCCGGAATCGCGCCGGGGGTGCGGGGCATCCAGCTTGAACATCCCACTGCCCTCGTACTGCGTCCGGGCGAGCCCTTCGATCTCCACCTGCTCGATCTCCTGCGCGTTGAGCTCCACTTCTTCCTGGACCTCGAGGCCGTCGGCTTTCGCGGCGGCGTGCGCGCCGGGGTTGAAGCTGATGGCGTCCTCGGCGTTTTCGACGATAGGCGCACCCGTCGAGGGCCGGGGTTTGCTCGACAGCTCGGTCAGTGAGGCTTCGCGCTCCTCGTGCTCGATCGCGAAATCGGACTTCCGCATCGGCTGTGTGGGGGCCGCGGCCGCCGGTTTGACAGCGAACTTCCCCCTGGCGCGCGCCAAGGCTTCCGCGGCGTCACCGTTCATCGGATCGGCATTCAGCAGGCGCGACAGCCACTCGGCCTCTTCCTCATGCCGTCCGTTCCGCCCGGCGAGCTCGGCCAGGGCACGCAGGGCAATGATGTTCTCCCCATCCAGCTCGAGGACCTTCTTGAACACGCCTGCCGCAGCCGCATCGTCCTTCTTGTCGACGAGGCAGCGAGCGTAGACGATATGAGCACTGACATAGTCGGGGTGGAGCTGCAGGCCGTTCTGACAGAGGGCGATGGCGTTATCTATAAGTCCTGCTTTACGATAGGCGTCGGCCAAGGGAGCGAAATTGCGGCCCTTGGGATTATCATTAAAGCGCGCTTCGAGCTTCTCGATCTCGCTGGTGTATGCCACGGCCTAAGTCTATGTGGGAATTGGACGAAGATAGTGTTTGGCCGGCGCTGCTGTCAAATGACCGGGCAGTTTGTGCGCTTGAGTTTGTTCGTTGTCGTTTTTAGACTTATGCCCCTTCACCCCTCCTTTATGTGATTGGAGTTTCAAGTCGCCATGCTGCGCACAATGCGCTCGAATGCGAAGTGGATTTTTTACATCCTCGCCATCGCGTTTATCGGGTGGCTCGCCATCGGGCAGGTCTCCAGCATCCTCGGTCCCAGCGGCAATGTGGTTCTGAAGGTCAACGGCAAAGACTTTCAGGTTACCGAGTACCAGCAGCGCGTCCAGGTAGCCTCCGAGCAATACCGCCAGCAAACCGGGAATGCGCCCACAACGCGCGAAGACGACAAGCAGATCCAGGATCAAGTCGTCAATCAGATGATCTCGGAAGCGCTGCTGCAGCAGGAATACGACCGGCTGGGCATTCGGGCAAGCGACGCAGAGATCAGAGAGGCGGTGAGGACATCGCCACCGCCTGAGGTCATGCGCGACCCGCAGTTCCAGACCGACAGCCAGTTCGACAGCCGGAAGTGGAATCAGTTCCTCGACAACACGTCTGACAAGGGACTCCTCGTTCAACTCGAAGGGCTGTACCGCGAGCAAATCCCGCGCGTCAAGCTGATGCAGTACCTGACCAGCGATATCTACGTGTCCGACGGGAAGCTGTGGCGCATCTACAAGGATCAACACGACTCCGTACGCATCGCCGCGCTCGCCGTGTGGCCGTACTCGATCGAGGACTCCACGAAGATCAGCGACGCCGAGCTCTCGGCGTACGTTGCAAAGCACCCCGACGATTACAAGCGGCCCGCGATCGCGTACGTGCGCTTCGTCGCGTTGCCCCGTCTCCCCAATGCGGCCGACAGCGCCGCGGCCAGCGCGCATGTGGCGCGGGTGCGCAGCGAACTCGCGCGCGGCGCGAAGTTCGACGACGTCGCCAAGCGCGAATCGAGCGACAGCGTCAGCGCGCAAAAAGGCGGCGACCTCGGCTGGATCAAGCGCAACGACTCGAACTTCGATCAGCAGTTCCTGGCCGGACTGCACGGCTTGAAGCCCGGCCAGATTTCGGCGCCGGTGGCGACCCAGTTCGGGTATCACCTGATTCGCATCGATCAGGAGAAGGGCGACTCGGTCAAGCTGCGCCACATCCTCATTCCAGTCGCGCTGGCGGGCGAGCATCTGGACCAGGTCGAAGCGCGCGCCGACACGCTGGAGCGCTCAGCCGCCGAGCGCACCGATCCAGCGACGCTCGATAGCGCCGCGAAGAAGTTGGGGCTGCAAGTCTCGCCGACCTACTCGCTGGTTCAGGGTGACCGCTTCAATCTTGGCCGCTACGTCATTCCCGACGTCAGCATCTGGGCGTTCGAGGCACCGGTGGGCGAAACGAGCCCGGTGATCGAGGCCGTCCCCGCCTACTATGTCTTCCGTGTCGACTCCGTCGCACCCGAAGGCGTGCCGCCGCTCGATCAGATCCGCGACCGCGTTGAGACCGCGGTTCGGCTCGAGAAGCACAAGGTTCTCGCGCAGCACCGGGCGGACTCTCTGGCCGCGGCCCTCAAGGGCGTTCCCAGTTTGACGACGGGAGTCTCCGCGCGCGGCCTGCAGGTCCAGCAGTTCGGTCCGTTCACGCGGCTGCATCCTCCCAGCTATCTCGGGCGGGAGCCGGCTGTGGTAGGCACCGCGTTTGGTCTTGGGGTCAGTGAGCGCAGCGGCGTGATCAAGGGTGAGGGCGGCTACTTCATCGTCGAATTGCTGGGACGCAAGCTCGCCGACTCGAGCGCGTGGCTGGCGCAGCGCAATACGCAACGGGAGCAGCTCCGCCAGGCGGCGCAGCAGGCTCGCATGCAGCAGTATATGGAAGCATTGCGCGCCAATGCCAAGATCGTCGACCGGCGCAAGGACCTGTTCAAGTCACAGGCCGCGGGAAACGCCGCGAGCCTCTTCTAGCTACTCGACCAGACGCTTCGGCTTCGCGTCGCGCGCCGGCTCCTCCGGCGATCGATCCGGGGGAAGCTGATTGATGCTGTTTTCGGCGTCCGACAGCGCGCGCTTAAACTCGCGCAGACCCTTCCCAACCGCCTTGCCCGCCTCGGGCAGCCGGTTCGCTCCGAAGACGAGGAGCGCGATGACCGCCAGAATGATCATTTCAGTGGCACTCATGTTCAACATACCAACCTCTTACTGATTCAGTCGCTTGGGGGCGCCGCCTGAGGATGACGGCGGCACCGAGCCGCTCGGCTCCTCCGGCTCCTTGGGCCCTTCGTCCTTGAGGCCCCGCTTGAATTCCTTGATGCCCTTCCCGATCGACGACCCGATCTCCGGAATACGCTTCGCACCGAAGAACAGCACGAGAATGCCCAGCAGGATGATGATTTCGGTGAAGCCGAGATTGGGAAGCATGGTTCGCCTTTCTAGAAGAGCGAGCGGGCGACGAGAAACGCGATCGCGACA